>MDSY01017495.1_pt1 | contig 13821 bp, 7 predicted proteins | sample 811131 | NCBI WGS metagenome assembly MDSY01 (sample SAMN05326643, study PRJNA326480) | marine metagenome | isolation source: seawater | place: Atlantic Ocean: South West | collected 2010 | reverse complement strand
GCTTTTGATGGAGCTGTAGTAAACCATTCTGGCTCGTGTGCAGCGTCAGCATAAGAAACAATCTTTCCAATAGGCTTCAAACCGTGCTCCTTTACCGCTTCTTCTGAAGCCAATACGATACAAGACGCACCATCATTCAAGGTAGAAGCATTTGCAGCAGTTATTGTGCCTTCCTTATCAAATGCAGGACGAAGGTTGGGGATTTTATCTAGGAATACATTTTTAAATTCTTCATCGGTGTCTACAATTTTAGGATCACCTTTTCTTTGAGGAACAGCTACTGGAACTACTTCATCCGAGAACTTACCATCTTCCCATGCTGCTGCAGCTCTTTTGTAAGATTCTATTGCAAAATTATCTTGGTCCTCTCGCGTAATGTTGTGCTCTTTCGCACAAAGTTCAGCACAATTACCCATTGGCACTTTATTATATACATCTAGCAAACCATCTTTAGTCAGGCCGTCAAGCATTTGGATGTTTCCAAACTTCGTCCCTCTTCTACCGTCCATATAATGCGGTGTCATAGACATGTTTTCCATACCGCCTGCAACAACAACGTGATTGTCACCAGCAATAATCGATTGAGCACCCAATGCGACAGATTTCATTCCTGAAGCACAAACCTTATTAATGGTAGTACAAGGAACCTCATTGCCAATGCCTGCACCTATCGCTGCTTGTCTCGCTGGGGCTTGACCAACACCGGCCTGGAGTACATTCCCCATAAAAACCTCATCTACTATTGAAGCTGAAACACTTCCTTTACTTAACGCTCCTTTTATGGCAACGGAACCTAATTGGGTCGCTGGTACACTAGACAATCCACCTAGGAATGAACCCATTGGCGTACGAACTGCAGATACGATATAAACTGTTTTTGACATGCTTTGATTTTTTGGATACGAATATAGGTATTTGATTCTTAAAAGTGGTGCTGCGTGCTCGAGAGAATTTGTCTCCTAGAAAGGATTTAATTCTATTTTTGTAGCTAATTTTAGAGTCATGAACCTCGAACTAGAATATTCAGCCCAATGGCTATTCGGTATTCTTTTACTTTCTTTTTTATTGAGCTGGTTTTCCTACCGGAATAAGAATGGATTCAATGAACTTTCTCGCTTATGGAGAGCGACACTTTATACCTTTAGATTTGTCTCTATATTCCTGATCACAACGCTTCTATTAGGTGTATTTGTCAAAACATATGTTGAGAGAATTGAGCAACCTCTTTTCTTTGTCGTCACGGACCATTCAGCTTCAATGCTTAATTATAAGGATAGTACAACAGTGGCAGCAGCCATTAACAAAACGAGAAGTAAAATCACAGAAAAATATGGTTCAGAATTTGACTTAAAGACACTTAGTATTGGTGCTACAATTGACAACAAAGAGGAAATCCTTTTTAATGCACCCAGTTCGAATCTAGAGGCGGCGTTTGCCTACATTCATAGTAACTATTACAACAGGAACATCGGTGGTATTACATTTATTTCAGATGGTAATTTCAATGTAGGAGCTAATCCTATATACAATGCTGCTAAAATTAGAACCGCACCTATTTTTTGTCTAGCTGTCGGAGATTCAATTCAAAAGAAAGACCAGCTTGTACGTTCAGTATTTAATAATCCGCTCGCGTTTTTAATGAATGATTTTCCTGTAGAAATAGACATATCTTCTTTTCAATTCTCCGGAGAAGAGGCTGTTCTTTCCATCACTAAAAAAGGAAAAATTGTTGCCTCAAAAACCCTGAGTTACGGTAAAAACAACGAAGATTTTCAAAAAGTAAGGTTTTTGATTCCAGCGGATGAGCTCGGAAATCAAACCTACACCATTCAACTAGAACAAAAGGAGAACGAAATTTCGTACAATAATAATAGCAAAAATTTCTATGTTGAAGTTTTGGACTCTAGGAACAAGGTTTTATTGCTTTCAACGGCGCCTCACCCTGATATTTCTGCATTAAAAAATGTACTTTCAACTGACGATAAAATTGAATTTGAATCTGCACTATTTAAAGATTGGGATGGAAAAGTCAATCAGGCCAATCTTTTGATCTGCCATTCACCTCAAAAAAACGAGGATCTAAATGTCATAAAACGCTTTCAGGAGGAGAATATTCCAATCTTATACATCCTTGGGCCTGCGACAAACGAAGCGCTATACAAAAGCCTTTCTATTCAATTTCCTGCCAGAACTAGCGGTAAAAGAGACAACCTACAAGCTGCAGTGAATGATAACTTCTCAGAGTTTGTCATCGATCCTTTACTGAAAGTATCCTTAAACTTCTATCCGCCACTGCAAGGGCATTATGGGGATTTTAAGGCACCTACTGGGGCGAAAACCCTTTTTAATCAGCGTATTGGAAGCGTTACGAAAACAAGCCCTCTCCTATTCTTTCAAACGCGAAGAGGGAAAAAATATGCTGCTTTCATGGGAGAAGGAATTTGGCGATGGAGGATTAATGAATTTCAAAGAACACAAAACCACGGTGTTTTTAATGATTTGATAGACAAGACCATTCAGTACCTTACTGTTCCGGGAAGATCAAAAGGATTGACTGTGCGATTCCCAAAAAGAATCAACAAGCAAGAGGAACTGATTATTAACGGTGTATTTTATAATTCTTCTCTGGAACCGATTACCAGCCCATTGCTGAATTTAAATATCACTGATGAAAATTCAAAAATGTATACTACACAATTTTCAGTTTATGAAAATGGGTACCAAGCCCAACTAGGAAAGCTGAATCCTGGAAGATACACATGGGAAGTTGAGACTGAATTCAAAAATAAAACAGAACGTAAATCGGGTGTCTTTATTGTGGAAGATATCGATAAGGAACGTGCTGAATCCGTTGCAAACCATAGTGTACTGAAACAGCTCGCTAAACAAAGTAACGGAGGTTTTTATAAGCTTTCAGAGTCTGATGAATTCATCGAAGATCTCGCAAAACGTGCAGAAATTGAATCCGTCTCCTTTTCAGAAGAATCTAGCTTCAAATTGATAGATTATATCTGGTACCTGGTAATTTGTATATTATTCCTTTCTGGGGAGTGGTTCGTCAAACGATTGAACGGGATTCGCTAAACCGACTAAAGCTTTACGACTCTCATCGTTTTGTGTTTGTCCCCAAAGCGGATTACAAAAAAATAGGTTGAGATAGAGTACCAGAACCTTTTGACCACAGCATTTTCTCCCAGTAATCTCCAGCCTTTAAAAAAATTCATCTCCAGGATTAAAGACAATGGAGTTTAGCTATTCAATAGATTGAAATGGAAAGCCAATACTCAACCCATTATTTTGGTCATTGCCCTCGGAACTGCTCACATAATAAACTTGAGCATCAGAAAAGCCGAATAGAAAAATGAAGATGGTTAAAAGAGTGGTTTTTTTTGATAAAAATGACAATCCAAACGAAACATGGTTTAAAATTAACGAAAACCCGACACAAATAACGAATGAAAAGTATATCTATTTAAGATCCACTCGGGCAAACAAAGTCCGTTCTTAATGAAAAAGATACTGGAATATCTTTATAACCTCCAATCAAATCTTCAATAACATTGAATCCATTCTTTTTTAGAATCGAAGCGGCAATCATACTACGGTATCCTCCAGCGCAATGTAAAAGTAAAGGAATGTTTTTAGGATAACTTTTAATGTTTTCCTTTATAAAATCTAGGGGTAAGGATTTAGCAACCTTCAGGTGGGATGCTTCATACTCTCCTGGTTTCCGAACATCAATAACACATTCTTGGTCAAAATCTAAAGACATGAATTCAGTAACATTGATGCGACTAACAGTTTCAATACTGTTGTCTGCGGACAACCAGGTCTGAAAACCACCTGCTAAAAATCCTAGCACATTGTCATACCCTACGCGTGCTAATCGCTTCACCGTCTCTTTTTCCTTGCCAGGCTCAGTCAACAAAATAATTTTCTGTCGGTCTGTAGGAATCAATGCACCCACCCACGGAGCAAATTGACCTTCTAAACCAATAAAAATACTACCTGGGATAAAGCCTTCAGCAAAATCATTTGCATTTCGTGTATCTAATAGAAGAATGTCGTCTTGCGACAACAAAGCAGTAAAAGAATCAATAGATAAAGCTTGCATACCTCTGCGCATTACCTCATCAATAGAATCATAGCCGCTTTTATTCATGTGTACATTCATTCCAAAATATTGAGGAGGAGGCATCAATCCAGCTGTGAGTTCCTTTACAAATTCTGCTTTCGTCATGTCCGCCCGGAGCGCGTAGTTGGTTCGCTTTTGTTTACCAATTGTACAAGAGGTCTCACTTGACATGTTCTTGCCACAAGCACTTCCAGCACCGTGAGCTGGATAAACAATAACATCATCCCCTAAAGTCATTACTTTGTTGCGCAAAGATTCGTAAAGCTTCCCTGCCAAATCTTCTTGGGTCATATCTGCAGCTTTCTGCGCCAAATCTGGCCTACCAACGTCTCCTATAAAGAGCGTATCTCCCGTAAAAACAGCAATGTCCTTGCCTTTCTTATCACTCATGAGGAAACAACAAGATTCCATCGTATGACCAGGAGTGTGCAACACCTTTATTTGAAGGTCCCCAATTGAAAAAACCTCTTGATCTTTTGCAGAATGAAAATTGAAGTTGGGATTTGCCTCGGGTCCAAAAACAATAGAAGCACCCGTAGTTTTGGCTAAATCTACATGACCACTGACAAAATCAGCATGAAAATGAGTTTCAAAAATGTATTTGATTTTAGCACCATCTGCTTGAAGACGATCTATGTAAGGAGCGGTTTCTCTGAGAGGATCAATGACTGCAGCCTCTCCGTTAGACTCGATATAATAGGCTCCTTGAGCCAAGCATTTGGTGTAAATCTGCTCTATATTCATATTGCAAAACTAAGGATTATCATTCTAAAGAATGCACTATTTCCCCCTTAATACAAGTCTTCCAAGCATAGTTAGGTTTAAATATTGGCTTTTTATTTAATGGACGCTCTAACACAACGAATGTCGCATCTTTTCCTTGCTCCAAAGAGCCAAGCTGATTTTCTTGAAATGATGCAAAAGCCGCCCAAATCGTCATTCCTCTCAAAGTTTCTTCCATGGTCAGTGCTTCGTTCTTAAGAAATCCTACTTCTGGAAAATCCTTTGGCGTCTTCCTATGCACTGCTGAATGGATGGTGTAAAATGGATTTGTATACTCCACCGGGAAATCTGTTCCCAAGGCAATCATTCCGAAAGAATTCAGCAACGACTTATAGGCATACGCTCCTTCCATTCGTTCGGAACCTATTTTAGAAGCAGCCCAGCGCTGATCTGTTGTTGCGTGTGTCGGCTGAACCGATGGAAAAACGGCGTAATCCGTAAACAACTTGAATTCTGCCAAATCAACGAGTTGGGCATGCTCCACACGAAAGCGATGGTCGGGTTTTTTTTCATATGCTCCCTTACACATTTTGAGTATTCTAGAAACCGCAGCATCCCCTATTCCATGGCAATTCAATTGATAATCTGCGGAAAGGCAGAAATCTCGCAGCGACTCAAGCTCCTGCAAGGAGCTTAAAGACAATCCTTTATAATTTGGATGGTCGTGATACGGCTCTTTAAGCAATGCCCCTCTCGACCCTAAAGCACCATCGACATAAGCTTTAAAGCTTTGAATTGATAAATTTTGATTTCGATACACTCCATTTTTTATCGCGAACTCTTTATTTAATTCCGAAGGAGAAAGCATTGCATAAACATTCAAGCTAAGACTCTTATCATCTACCATTGCAATTAAGAGGTCTCTTTGGTTGGCATCTACCCCAGCCTCATGCACTCCAGTTACACCATATGTTAACAGCTCCTCTTGAACTTCAAGAAGCTTGGACTTCATTTCTGCATTAGAGAACTTAGGTATAAAACTTTCAAGCAACTGCAAAGCGGCATCTACGAACAGTCCCGTATAAACACCTGAATCATTCTTTATGACTGCTCCGCCTTTGGGAACTTCAAACACACCAAGTAGTTGAATAAATGCATCGTTCAGTAAAGCCGAATGACCATCAATTCGATATAAACAAACAGGAGTTTCGGGAAAGCTTTCATTCAATAGCGCATTGTCAGGAAATGCATTTTCGGCCCATAACGATTGGTCCCAACCCATACCTACAAGAACAGTCTTGTTACTTTTCGTTTTATAATCTTGAACCCGTTGCACCATCTCGACCTGAGAAACACATCCTACGAGATCAATACCCAAAAGAAGTTCAGCATAAGACATAAGGTGTCCATGGGCGTCAATAAAACCTGGATAAACCTCTTTACCGCCGGCGTCTATGGATTCAGCATATGCATATTTATTAAGTATTTGACGATCTGGACCAGATTCTAAAATTTTACCATCACGAATTGCCATCGCTTCTGCAATAGAATTTGATTCATCCATTGTATAGATATTGGCATTGAAAACGACCAAATCAGCCTTCTCTGACTTCATACATGAGCCAAGTGATAAAAGAACTAAGACAACTAAAACACGCATATTTTTTTTCATCATTAAAAAGGATAACCTAAACCAAAATGGAATCTAGGAACAAAGGGAGAAGGCATTGTACTTTTATCAATTCCCGCATCAATACCCTCTTGAAAATAGGTGGTTCTATCTTTCATATCTTGAAACACCCATCTTGCTCCATCTGTGTATGCAGGATTATATATAGGGAAGCCAATATCCAACCGAATGATGAAATACTCTAAATCCAAACGCAAACCAAAACCTGAAGCCAGGGCCATCTCTTTCAACGCTCTATTCAATTGAAACTGTGCATTTCTAGAATCCTGCTTATAGGTCCAAATATTGCCAAAATCAGTAAATACTGCTCCCTTAAACAAAGCGCCTAATGAAAAACGATATTCTACGGAACCTCCCAGTCTAATATCCCCAATTTGAGTCAAGGTTCTATCTGGGTCCAAATGATATTTATATGCCCCGGGACCTAAAGTCCGGGCATTCCAACCTCTATTATCGTTTGCGCCCCCTGCATAAAAGCTATAGTCATAGGGCAATGCACTGGTACTATTTCCGTAAGGAATTCCAAAACCAGCGTTTGCTCGAAAATGAAAAGAAGACTTTGAACTAATCTTTTTGGAGAGGATATATTTCGAATCCACTTTAACAAACTGCGCATATCTCAGATTCAGAAACTCATGACTTCCATCAGAGGTGGTGTCCTGCATGCCCTGAAAAATAGATAAAACATTTCCCGCAGCGTCCAAGCTTGCTGAGAATAAAATATTTGACCCTAAGAAGGACCTTTGACCTGGACGAAAGGTTTTGTTTTTATTGTTGTACTCAAAAGAAAACCGGGCATCCTGCCATACAAACTGATTGCTATATGCATTGGTTAAGAAAGGATCATTAATTGAGTCTAACCTGGCCTGAAAGGCATCAGTAGGTGAAATATTAATCAGCTTAATGACTGAAGCCGCAGGAAGCCCCATTTCAAAAATCTGTGTACTACCAACCAAAAACTTCCATGTATAGTTTAGCTGAAAAACCTCTCTTTTCTCAAAAATCTCTCTTTTCTCAAAATTGTAAGCTGCCGTAATCAACGTTCTAGCTCTGTGCCTTTTTGTAAGTAGCGTCGGCGAAAATGGCGCCAGGCCAATCAATTCCATTTGTATACTCGGTGCAATCTCTATGGAATTAAATAGATCTGACTCTCCCTGATTCTGCTCAAAAACCTGAGTTTGAGTCTCAAATCCAGCACCAAAGGATAAGGTGAGCTTCGATGCTTTTCGATTGAGGTTTCGATTTACATAATTCAAAGAAGTACTAATTCCCGGTTGACCAGTTGATGAAGTCGTAAAGCGATTGTCGAAAGCGAAAGATTGCCTTTTACTCGGTTCTAAATAATAATGCACATCCATAAATCGAACAGTACCTGTATCGAGAAGCTCATTGATTACCGGTTTAACAGAACGAAAGACCCCAAGCTGAGAAAGACCTTTAATAGATCTTGTAAGATAGTCTCCCTTGAAGTAATTTTCTTTTTCTAAGAAATTATGAAGCTCCAAAATATCTGCATTGAGTAATGGTTTAGTTCCATTAAAATGAACCCACGCATCTCTATTCCCACCCTTACTCAGGGAGTCAACTTTCTTTCCCCGATAATATTTCTTCTCCTTGGTAAGGAAATACTGCTTATACTCAAGATTTTGAAAATCAACACATTGACAATATTCTCTAAAACTGCCTTTTACATTTAGCGTATCACTAAGGTGAAAATGAACTTCATTAATACGAGAGTATTTATATGGACGCAGAAATAGACTGTCCGGATTATCTGCGTTGGCCTCATATTGAGAGTTTAGCTTCATTTCAAGCACCACTTTTCTGCGTTCATGAGAGGTATCAGCAACAAACTCAATACTGGAAGAAGAATACTTATAGTATCCATGGTTTCGCTGATCCAAAGCAAAAGCATCCCGATAATCGCCTAATATATCAATATCAAAAGGCTTACCAATCAATGGATGTACTTTGTCATTAAGGATACGTTCGGCAACATAAGCTGCGTGATTGCGAACCATAAGGGAGTTGCCGGAGTAAAAAACAGAATCAATTTTAAAAACAGGACCCACATCCAGCGTATAGGTTACTTGCAGCTTTCGTTTGGCACTGTCTATCTCGATAGTATCAGATAGTAAAATACTGTAATAGCCCTTCTTACGAAGAAAATTAACCAGCTGCTGATTCGTCTTTTTATAAGCCACGGAATCAAAAACAATGGGCTCTTCGCCAAATTGGTATTTGAGACGTTCCCGAATCAAAAGGTGGCTGTATATGGTATCTTGTACCACTTTTTTACGGTAATGCGTCTTTCCTTTTTTCTTGGATTTTACGATACGCTTTTCGTTGGTTTTGGCATAGCGCGCCCTTTTCTTATTCAAACTAGCCTTAAATTTCTCAAAGCTTTTCTTTTTCTTTTCTACAATTTTTGCAGAATCAATCAGATTGTAGGTCCGCAGCTTCAAAAGCATTCCAAATGTTCTTTGGTTTGGACGCTGTTTCAAAATAGCCTCTATATCATATGTAAAATTGACTTTTTGAACAAACTCAATTCGGTTCGACTTTAACAAGAAATATCCTTTCGGCACATTCTTAGAAATAGAGCAAGCACTTAGGCAAAGCGCAAGCAATGTATAACACAACCAAAGTTTATTTATCTTCATCATTGAATTGATACAAAAGTAAGGAATATCATATGCAAAAAATCTCCCAAAAGCATTTAAAGTGGATTAAAAGCTTACATCAAAAAAAGAATAGAGATCTCGAACAATGTTTTATTGTTGAAGGGATTAAAATTTGCGATGAGGTAATGCAAGATCATCCGGATCGCATTAAAGATATCATTTGTACAAATGAATACCTAGAACAAATTTCAGCAAATCTTCGTACCAAAACATTCACCCTATCACCGACAGAACTTTCAAGAATATCTACATTAAAAACGCCAAATGCTATATTATTGGTTCTAAATAAAGAAACCAAGCTTACATTTGATAGCGGGAGAAAAGTGATTTTACTCGATGATATTCAAGACCCAGGGAATCTAGGAACCCTTTTAAGAACGGCTGACTGGTTTGGCATTACTCAATTCGTTTGCTCACCCAAAACTGTTGACCTGTACAATTCAAAAACTTTACAAGCAACTATGGGAAGCTTTTTAAGAATGGGTGTCTGGTATCAGGAGTTAGATGAATTCTTAATTGAGCATAAACTAAGTGTTGGAGGAGCCCTTCTCGAGGGCAAAGAATTTGAGCAAAAAGATCTTGAATCTATGAATGCCCTAATCCTTGGAAATGAGAGCCGTGGAATATCAGAAAAACTTAAACAACATATCAATCAACCATTAAGAATTAAAGGGTATGGAAACGCTGAATCACTCAACGTTGCCATTGCTGGTGCAATTTTTATGGATCATTGGGTAAAATAAATCGATTTTTCTCTAGTGTCTTTAAAAGAAAGGACGTACTTTTGCAACTTGCCAAACACAAGGAAGAATGATTGATGTTGACCTGTACAAAGCCAAAACACTTTATCCTTTTCAAGAGGAAACTGTAAACACAATTCTTGACGAATTATCTAGCAATGGAAAGAATTTCAATCTTCTTTATCAGCTTCCTACAGGTGGTGGTAAAACAGTTATTTTTTCTGAAATAGGGAAGAAATATATAGAAACTTGGAAAAAGAAAGTTTTAATTCTAACCCATAGAATTGAGCTTTCAGTTCAGACCTCCAAACAACTTTCCGCAATAGGAGTTGCGAATAAAATCATCAATTCTGAAGTCAAAGACCTACCAGATCAAGATGAGTATTCTTGCTTTATTGCAATGGTTGAAACCCTACACAACAGACTAACCGATGACCACGATTTCATAAAGAATGTCGGTTTGGTTATTGTCGATGAAGCTCATTATAATAGCTTTAGAAAAATATTCCAATACTACGAAGACTGCAACATACTAGGTGTCACCGCTACGCCCCTGAGCAGCAACAAATCTTTACCTCTAAAAGATAATTACAATCGATTATTGGTAGGTGAATCTATCTCAGGCTTAATTGAAAAATCTTACCTATCCAATGCCGATACCTTTAGCTATGATGTGAACCTTCATGGGTTAAAAATTGGAACCAATGGAGACTTTACAATTACAAGCTCTGACATGCTTTACAGCAACTATTTCATGCAAGAGAAGCTTATTTTTGCCTATGAAGAAGTTGCAATGGGTAAAAAAACATTGATATTTAATGCAGGTATAGAAACATCTATTCGCGTAAAAGAGTCTTTCGAAAAACTTGATTACAATATCAAGCACCTTGACTCTACGTTTAGTGACAAGGATCGTAAAGACATTTTAAAGTGGTTCAAGGTAACACCAAATGCCATCCTTACCTCTGTCGGTATCCTTACGACTGGTTTCGATGAACCTACCGTCAAAACAATTATAATTAATCGGGCTACACGCTCGTTAACCTTGTATCATCAGATGATTGGTCGAGGATCTCGGAAGCTTCCCAATAAATCAAATTTCCATATTATAGATTTAGGGAATAACGTGAGAAGGTTTGGACTTTGGCAGGATTACATCAATTGGCAGGATGCCTTCAAATTCCCAGATAGATTTCTTGAGTCGCGAGTATCTGAACTTGAAGACATGGAGTTTGAGGCGAATTATCAATTCCCAAAGGGATATGATAAGTTCATGGATACACAGAAGCTTGAAAGCTTTAACATTAAGGAGCGCTATCACGAATGTATAGACAATGGCATCAAAGGTAAGCAGGCAGTTGAAGAATCAATGGCAAACCATTTTGAAGTAATTCTCGAGAGTGCCAAAAATATGGACCATGGGTTTGAAATCCTTGAATTTCTTCAAGATCACATTGAATATAGATTGAAACACTACACCAAGTGTATCTCAAAAAGTACTGACAATTACTTTAAATTTCTCCTCGAGACCTATAACCGACAGCTTTCGCAAAAAATAAGAGTCAATATAGATGAAGCGGAATTGAACTAATCTGCAAAAATTAGTTTATTTTTAGGGCATGTATAAGCTTCTAATTTTCACCTTTTTTCTTCTATTTTCAAGTTCTTTTTCTGCGCAAAAGAAAAACCTAAAAGCTTATTTAGATCTCAAAGAATTCTACAACCCAACTTTGGGCTCATATATAGAAATTCAGCTTCAATTTTCCGGAATCTCTACTCACCTCAAAAACATTGGTGATTCTGCACTTCAGTCGACATTAGTGATTTATATGGATATATTCGATTCAGACTCGTTGGTAGCCTCCGATTCTTATATCCTGAACTCACCTCAGTTTCTTCTACGTGACAGTATAGTTGAAGATTTCTTTGAAATCAAAAGATTCGCATTGAATGAAGGGACCTATACACTCAACCTAGAGCTTCAAGACTTGGGTGATTCAACAAAAAGTAAAATTAACGGCTCGGAGAAATTTACAATAGAATCAAAAAAGAATGTTTCTAGCTTTTCAGACATTACCATCGCAGAATATGCCGTCCCCTCATCAGCAGGCGGGATTTTTCAAAAGTCTGGGTATCAAATTATTCCTATGCTCTCGAAATTTTTCCCAACAGAGCTTTCGCAAATGCCAATATATTTTGAATCCTACAATACGCAAAAGCTTGGTGGTTATAAGCTGAAAATAAAGCGTGAAATAATTAACTCAGTCAATAATAAAATACTGAACGACTTCACTAAGATTAATACCTATGACACTGCACAAATCCAACCACATCTTGGGGTTATTGACATTGAACTGCTGGAAACAGGAAGCTACATCTTAAAGCTTTCAATGGTCGATGAAACAATGAAAGAAATATGCAGCACAAGCATGCCTTTCGAACGAAGCAATGAAATAACATCAAGTCTTGTTTCATCTGAAATCATACTTGATCCGGCTTTTCAAACCTCTATACCTTCTGATAGTGTTGGTTTCTACTTAGAAAGTCTCATTCCAATTGCAAGACCCGCAGAGGTTAAGAATATCATTACCACCCTTAAAACCAAAGACCGTGAAAAATGCAGAAAACACCTTCAGGCGTTTTGGGTCAAAACGGATCCGGTTGACTCCTATTCAGCATGGATTAAATACAAAAACCAGGTTGACTTTGTAGAAACAGTTTATGGAAATAATTTTCAAGATGGTTTTCAAACTGATAGAGGGCGTGTATATCTTCAATATGGTGCGCCAAATACTTTAATCAACAAAGAGACGTCTCCCTCTGAATATCCCTATGAAATATGGACGTACAATAAGATTGGTGTATTCAACAACCGTAGATTTGTCTTTTACAACCCAAACCTCGTCAACAGAGCATACAGATTGCTTCACTCAGATATGGTAGGAGAATTAAAAAATCCTCGCTGGCCCCAAATGTTGTCAAAAAGGAATACCGTTAACGGGAACATAGACGACCCAAATTCCAACAATGTTGACCATTGGGGAGGAAACTCAAATGACTACTACCGCCAGTACTAAATCATGAAAAAGCTAGCAGTTGTTATTCTGAATTTCAATGGTGTTGAACATCTAAAAAAACACCTCTTACAAGTAATCGAAAACAGCAGTCCTTATGAAGTTATTGTGGCGGACAATTACAGCACGGATAAATCTATAGACTACCTTCAAACAATTGAAGGGGTTAAGGTCATTCAAAATAATGAAAACACAGGTTTCGCAGGTGGTTACAACGATGCTCTAAAACAAATAGAGGGGCAATATGACTTTTATTTCCTGCTCAATAGCGATGTTGAGGTTAGCCCAAATTACCTTGTGCCTTTATTAAAAGCCATGGATGACAACAATATTGCCGCTTGTCAACCAAAGGTTTTGTCGTTGATTAAGCCAAATAGTTTTGAGCATGCAGGGGCATGTGGTGGTTATATTGACAAGAATTACTACCCATTTTGTCGAGGAAGGATATTTGACCATGTAGAAGAGGATGTAGGTCAATATGAATCAGAATCCTACGTAACATGGACCTCGGGAGCCGCTATGCTCATCCGATCTGAAAGCTTCCATAGTGCTGGTGGTTTTGACAGCAGCTTTTTTGCACACATGGAGGAAATTGATTTGTGTATTCGACTTGGACATAAAGGTTATAAGTTCAAAGTGATCCCAACGAGTAAAGTCTTTCATTTAGGAGGGGGAACACTCCCCTATTTATCAGCACAGAAAGTATACCTAAATTTTAGAAATAATTTGTTTCTTATTATTAAGAACCATAAAGGTTGGCTATTCCCAATGCTCT
>MDSY01113407.1_pt1 | contig 13824 bp, 7 predicted proteins | sample 811131 | NCBI WGS metagenome assembly MDSY01 (sample SAMN05326643, study PRJNA326480) | marine metagenome | isolation source: seawater | place: Atlantic Ocean: South West | collected 2010 | reverse complement strand
CCCCGCCCCCTGGCAGTTCGTGAACCTCCAACACCCGCCCCTCACTCTTGTGCCCCTTGAGCTGCGTCCCGACCCCGATATTGCCCAGCCCCAGCCGCGCGAGCGTGGGCAGCGAAATCGTAAAGTACAAGTCGGTGTCGTCGTCGTGGCGCAGCGTCTCCAGAGCATCGAACCCGACAGAGGCTTGGGGCAGGTCCGCCCCCCCCGCCCCCTGGCCGCCGGCCGCGTGGCTCCGCAGGGATAGCGACTCCTGAAAGGAGACCCGGAAAGCGCGCCCGCCTCCTCGCTCCTGGCCGCCCCCATCCAAGGGTTTGGCGGTATATTCCGTCCTGGTTACCTTGGTAAAGTCTGCAAACTTCTCGGCGACCGATTTGCTGAACTTGGTCGTCCCGCTCCCCAGGGCCTTGTACAGCTGCTCGGCGTCGTCGTCCCCACCCCCCGAACCCCCGTCAGGGGGAACGAGCACGTTGAAAGCCCCGGGCCCCTCGTGAATTGCATACAGCCAAACGTCCATGACGCCCTGTGGAACCAGCCTCGCGTTACTGCCGCCCTTGGAGGCAGGGCGGCACCGGAACACAAACATCCCGGTAGCAGGCCGGCTGGAAAGTTCGAATAGCTTCCGCAGCTCACCCTTGGTGAGTTTTTTCAAGTTGTCCAACACCATGGGATCCACTCACCTATATACTATAATTCTAAAAATGTATAATAAGCGCCAAAAGGAAGAGCGCAGCTAACGCGGACGCGATCGCGAAGAGGATGTCGAATTTTGTGAATTCCACACCGCCCTGCTTCCGCTCCTGGAGCCGGAAGACGGAAAACCCACTCGGGACGAGCGCGCCGGGTTCGAGCGAGGACGCTCCCACAGATTCCATCTCCGCCACATGGATGGAGACCGGGCTGCGCACCACGTGCGTCCAAAACAGCGCATCCACCGCGCCCGCTACATCGTCCTCGCCCCCGCCCCCGTCGGGCGGGGCTTCCCCCGGCGACCAGGCGATCAGCAGACCCCCGTCCTTGTCTTCCACGCGGTACTTGAGGAACCTGCTGCCGCTCTGCACTTCGAAGGATCCGTCGCCGCCTCTCTTCTGCCCGTCGAGGAGCGCCTTCGTGTCCGCGTCCACCTCTTTCCCCGGAACGAACACGCTCGTGGACGTAAACAGGCGCTGATTAAGCAGGCACCCCAGGGCGGGGTTGTCCACCACCCGCCTGGCCTCTTCCGGATCGATCGAACCGTCTTTGAGCTGGAGCCGGCCACTCGTCGCAGCAACTTCCAAGAACTCGAACGTGTCCCCGAGCCGGGTCATGAAGAGCAGTTCGACCCAGTCGCTCAGGTCGCCCATCCCTTTCTACTTTTCTACTATGGGGGGACATTATTTAAAATGGCTCCACGCATCCACCTCCCGCCATTCTGACTTAAACGGTAAAAAGCGCCCCCGCCCCCCGCCCCAAGATCGCCGAATTCGCGATGGCGGCCGACTGCATCGCCTCGTTCAGGAACTTCGCGCGGTCCCTGCTTCGCAGGAATTTCCCGGAACACACGCACCAGTGCGAGAAACTCGAGCGCCTCATCTTCAACCACGCCGTCGACACGCAAGGCCCGACGCTCAAGGAGTTCAGGCTCGCCTACAACTGGGCCACGCAGCTCATCCTGCTGCACAAAAGCACGGTCGAGATGGCAATCAACGGGGAGGTCGACATCCGACCCCTCGATCTCGTGCAGCGCCTCGCAGACAAGCTGGGACAGGGCGTGCAGCAACCAACGGGCGACCCCCGGGCGGCACTCCGGCTCTACGCCCTTCGCACCTTAGGTCAGTTCCTCGGCGAACCGTCCCCCGCGGAAAGCGCCATCGCCAGCTGCCAGCCGTCGGCGCCGCGCTACAAGAAGCAGCTACTCATGGTGCTGTCCAGCCTCAAGAAACCCCACATCCGCCTGGCGGAGAGGGTCAACGGCGGCGAGATTTCTCCCAGCTGCCTGGGCACCGCCACCCACAGGGACCTGTGGCCCGAACTGTGGGCCAGGCCCACCATGCAGCCGGGGCACAAGGCCATCGTGTACAAGGAGGACGAGGAGTTTATCGCTCCGAGCTTGCTGCAGTGCGGGCACTGCAAGCAGTTCACAGTGCGGACGAGGGAATTCCAGACGAGGAGCGCGGACGAACCCATGACCGTGTTCTGCTTGTGCACCAAGTGCGGAAAGCGCTGGAAATTCTGAGGCGGCTCCGTCCGTCGTTCGAGAGCTTCGGGCACCGGACCACCACGCACCACCACGCACCACCACACGCCACCACACGCCACCACGCATCAAACCTAGAAGGACGCATAATTGTTGCTGTAGACTTGACCGCCCATATCGAACGCTTTCGGCAAGTGGGCGCCCTGGGCGTTAGGGACCGGCTTGTGCGCGGGCTTGGGGGGCGCGGGCTTGGGGACCGCCGCGGGCTTGGGGACCGCCGGGACGGGCGGCTTCTTGGTCGCGACTACCGCCGCGCCGTTGCTAGACACTTCCACGACCCCCGCCGGCTTCGATGCCCCCCCGTGCGCGTGCTTGCCCGCGGAACCGTCCTTCAGGATGCCGGTGCTCTTCACGAAATTCTTGCCGTCCTCCGCCCGGGCCTGGCCGGTGCTGAGGTTCTCCACGAGCTTGAACCCCTTCTGGAAAGTCTTGCTTTTCTTCAACAGCGTCTTGTCCAGCAGGTACTTGACCAGGTAAAAGACGATCCCAATGAAGAAGAACCACACCCCCTGGCCGACGTACAGCTCCCACGCCTGCATGTCCTTGACGGGCTTCAAAAATACGGCGGTCATTATATGTATACCGAGATATTTTTTTTATTGCGAAGAATTGCTGCGAATTGGTTCAGCTATCCAAAAGAAATGTCCCCGTCGTCCGACTCAGACTCAGACTCCAGCTCGCCCCCCAACAGCGACATCGGCACGGCGGGCATCTTGGAAGACCTGACCTTGTCCAGGGCGCAGGTGACCTTGAGCGAAAACGAGTGCTCCATGCCCTGTGGGCTGTAGAGACTCACGTCCCTGCCGTCCGCAAGGTCCGAGTCCAGCTGGGCGAACCTCCCGAGGCGGACCCGCAGCTGCGACAGGACGTCGATAGACACGTCCGCTGAAATCCGGTAGAGGCTGTTGGTGTAGAACATGGTATCCCCCTTGTTCACCGACAGCACGATCCTGCCGAAGGCGTTCTCCTTGTTGCGCGACGTCGTCTCGGAACTGATGGTCGCGTGCGGGGAGGTCAAGAACAGGTACAGGTACTGCCTCCCGAACATGTCAATGCGCTTCGTGGACTGGACGACGAAGGAGTCGCCGGCGAACTCCGCCACCACGTCCCGGAAATCGCGGAATCCGAGGATGTACGCCAGCCCGTTGCTCGAGCTCTCGTCGAACGCGGATTTGTCCAGAATGATGCGGAAGGGAGAGTGGCTGTTGGAGATCTGGATCTTCCTCGTGCCCTCGTTGAAGGAAGTCTGGAAAAACTTGTCCACCCGCAGCAGCTGCCGCTGGACCTCCTCGCGGAACGTGCCGATCTCTGCGTAGTCGCCGGGCGTGACCCGCGCGTGGAACGAGCGCCTCGACACGCCGACCGCGTGCTCCTGGGTCCGAGCCAGGACCCTCGAGGTGATTGCGCAAGACTGGGTCGTGCTGCTTTCGTGCACGCTGAACACGACCAGCGAGCTGTCGGTCACGTGCGACGCAGACGAGACCGCCGCGAAGGGGATGTCGAACGCCTGGGCGAAGTGCGTCTTCACGCGAACCCGCGACGACAGACCGTCCGACGCGTCCGCCGACACCTCCACCTCGACGAAGACCGCCTCGTGCTCTCTCAGCACGTGCACGCAGTAGGTGCTGAACTCGAACGCAGACTCCGACACCCGAGCGATGCTGCCCGGAGAAGACCAGCTCATCAGCACCTCGCTCCTGCGCGTCAGGTACGCCCCAGACTCCCACACGTACAGCCGGTACCTGAGCTCGCGCCGATCCGCGGAGGTGAAGAAGACCAGGAAGTTTGTCGCAGCGAGGGAGGCACAGCTCACGACCTCGAAGTCGTAGAAGTCCTCGCTCACCAGGCTCACGTCGGAGACGAGACTGAACGTCTCCGTGGCCGCCGCCGGCGGCACGTCGCTCACCAGGGGGTCGCACCCGGACACGAGCGCGTCCTTGAAGAACAGCCCCCCACCGCCATCCGAGTGGACCACGACCACCTCGCCCGCCAGCGGCCCGCTCGACAGCCTGCACACCCGGACCCTGGCCCCGGTCGCCGCCGAGCGCCGCAGCGCCAGCGCCCTGGAGTACCGGATGTTCTCCCCCACCAGGTTCTGCACCGGCGCGTTCAGGGCGTCCTCCACCGACCGCTGCGCCGCGACCCGCAGGTTCCCGTTGAACACGAAGAAGACGACCCACCTGGCCCTGCTCGGCGAAAACTGCATGTCGTTCAGAAGGCACAGCTCGGCGCCCTCGACGGCCACCGGCGAGACCAGCGTGCGCGGGCTCTGGCCCGAGCCCGAGGTCATCAGAGACTCCAGCCCCGCGCCCGTGGACGCCGCCACGACGCTCCGGCCGAAGAGAGCCGGGGCCACGGCCAGGCCGGCCGTGGGGTTGGACGCGAACAGCACGGAGGCCTCGCCGGAGGCCGCGAAGACGCCCGCGGCGCTCTCGTAGACGAGCGTGCGCCCGGTCCCGAACCTGCTGTTCGAGCGGTCCACGTACGCGACCTGCACGCGCGCGACCGCGGGGCTGGAGTCGTCGCCCACCGAGATCTTCACGTCCGAAAACACGTGCGGGCTCAGCAGGTCCTCGAGCGCATGCGAGGACGCGCCGCGAAGGGTGCGCACCGAGTCCTCCTCGAAGGGCAGCCGCATAGACTCCGAGGCCGCCGCCGCCGCCGCGAAGTCGCGCACCACAAACGTGAGCACCCCGGCGGCGGCGGTGACGGCGAAGTCCGCCGACGCGGTGACGACCGCCCCGTCCAGCGTCTCCGCCACGCCGCCGATGGAGAAGTCCTGCGGGCGCAGGCCTCTGAACTCGTACGAAACGCCCCTGATCAGCTCGTGGGCGACCCCCCCCGGGGAGAGGCCCTCGACGCCCGCGACCACCTCCGCGGCCGGGAGCACCACCGGGTCGTACTCGGCCAGGCTGCCGGGCGAGATGCGCACGAAGTGGATGCGGCTGGTCGTGGCGACGAAGAACGCCCCGTCGCCCATGGCGGGCGCCGGGCTCACGTCGAGCGCGCCCGGGTGGAGCAGGCTCGAGTCCTGGAACACGGCGCGGTTGTCAAACTCGACGCTCACCGCCTGGGACGAGTCGACGCGCACGAACGCGTTTATGACCACGCCGAGGTGCAAGTTGGCCACCGCGGACGCGCTCTGCATCTCGTTCACGAAGACCGCCCCGTCGCGGAACAGGTGCGGCCTCCCGCCCTCGCCACGCCAATACACGGACGGGCTCGAGCCCGGGAACGCCTGCAGCGACGATTCCGCGCTGTAGCTCGCGGCGGAGCCCTCCGAGTACCGCACCACCTGCGTCCAGGCCAGGGACGGCAGCGAGAAGGCCCACAGGTCCTGCGGCGCGGGATCCGCGCCGCCCGACTGCCCGGGCAGCAGGTAGAGGGAGTCGCCCTCGTAGTGCACGTGGCACGCCGCCCGCGGCGCCGGGGACGGCCCCGCCCCCCCCGCGCCGCCACCGCCCGCGTGGAGCCGCTCCCACCTGCCCGCGTTGATCTCGTACCTCCACGTGTCGCCCAGCGGCGTGGGCGCCGCGTCCGCGGCCGCCCCGGAGGAGGTCGGCAGGGGCGGGTGCCCCGAGGGCTCCTGGCTCAGGTAGCCCGCCGGGTCGTCCGGCGAGGACGGGGACGGGTACGCGAACACCGTGACAGTGCCGCCGCCGGCCGTCTCGACCTGCAGCCAGGCGACGCCCGGCGAGTCCAGCAGCACCGCGTGCCTGTTGGTGAACACCGGGTACACGTACCCGGAGGCGGCGCCGGACCAGGCGGGGCCGCCCTCCGCGGGAGGCGCAGCGCCCCCGATCACCGAGACGCCCACCAGGGTGCCCTGCAGCTCGTACGGGCCCACTGCCGCGCCAGTCTCGCCGCCGAACACGTAGATGTTGGCGCCGTCGCCGTAGCTTGCCGACCGGCTTCTGGCGGGGGGCAGCTGCGGATCCGCGGCGGTGGACACCAGCGCCGGGCCGCTCAGGTGCATGCCTCGGGGAGACGCGCCCAGCGCGTCGATCTGCCACAGGTCGCCCGCCACGCCCGCCGCCTGGTCGCCACCGAATATCCACACGTTCGAATCGGCGTCCAGCGTCATGGACGCGTGCGCCCTGGGGGTCAGCGGATGCGGGTCGTCGACTGCGCCCGAGTAGGCGACCCGCCTCCACGCCATGCTGCGCTCGCGCGCCGCCCCGGCACCAGGCCGGGCCGCCGGCCCGGGGTCGTCGAAGAAGCCCGTGAGCAACCTCAGCTCGTCGACTTCGCCGCAGTACGTCGACACGTCGAAGTCGCCGAAGAAGGCGCTGCCCCCCACGCGCACCTCGCCGCCCAGCAACGACAGCGACAGCCCGCTCGCGCGCACGTCTTCGTGCCCGCCCGCCCTCAGGACGACGCTTCCGTCTCGCCTGCCGAAGACGACGTCCACGACCCCGTCCTCGAGCGGGACCTCGCACTCGACGTTCAAGCAGGAGCCCCTCAGCACCGCCCGCGACGCGGAGGTGTCGATGGACAGACCCACGCGGCTTCCGAGGCCGCAGCTGAGCACCGTGTACGAGTTGGACTCGACGTGCCCCTTCCGGTGGCGCTCGCGGACGCTCTCGATGTCGTCGATGCCCCCCTTGAACATAGTGCACACGCTCGTGCCGGCTAGCAGGACCTGGCCGATCCAGCCGCTGCCGCCGACTTGGAGCGCAGCCCCCCCGGCGCCCCCAGACACCAGCCCGTCGACCGGCGCGTCGTTCACGTACAAGCGCGTGGCGAGCCCGCTCGCCAGGATCGAGAGGTGGAACCACTCGTTCCGCGGGAACGGGATGCTCATGTCCTCGATATGCAGCGAGCTGCCCGACGCATAGCACTGCCTGCGATTGAACTCGAAGAGGGGCACCCGCCCAGTCACGTTCGAAGGGACCAGGACGTGCGCGTTGACGGCCAGCAGGTCCGGGAAGGCCTCGTCGAACCGCAGGAAGTCGCCCGAGGAGAACGCCAGCGAAAGCCCGCCGAGGTACACGAAGGGCAGCAGCGCGCTCGAGCCGGGGTGCTGGGCGTCCGAGGGCTGCCGGCCGCTCACGAGGACCCCGTTGGAGCTGTGGTCCAGACTGAGCAGCATCTTGCACACCCGCGGCTTCAGGGTCGCGGTCACGCAGAAGTCGCCCGTCTTGGTGCTTCTCAGCCCCAGCGCGGCGCCGGGGACCTCCACCACGCTGGTGCCGTCGAACCGCATCGAGGCGCCGTCCTCGCCGTCCTCGTAGAGCGCCTCTCCGGCAGCCACCGCGGCCGCAGGCCTGCACGCGAGAAACGCGGCCTTGATGGGACGTCCGCTGGCGACCGGCTTGGCGCGCAGGCACCGGTCGACGGCGCCCCCCGCCGCCGCGCCGCGCAGCACGAACTCGCACTCGCCGAAGAACGGGTCGACACGCATGCTCCAGAGGTCGGCGAGGAGCAGCTCGCCCGACTCCTCCAGCTGCGGCGCAGGCACCGGCAGCACCTCCCGCACCAGGAGCTCGGAGCCGCTCGAGTACGCCTCGACCGTCAGCGCGGACGCCGCGCCGAGCGCCGCGTCGACGCGCAGGTCGTCCACGAAGAGCTCCGGCTCGCGCACGGCGAGGACGCCGTGATGCATGAACACCGGGGCCACCGCGAGGACGACGCTCAGGTTCTCCAGGCTGTCGGAGGCCCACCCGGCAGTGTGCAGCGGGACCGCGCAGTTGGACCACGCGTTCGGTTCGAAAGCGAGGGCCAGGGTGGCCTTTGTCTCCTGGCCGTCCATGACCGTGACGCCCAGCTCGACGCGCTCCGGCGCGAACGCCAGCTGCCCCGACTGGTCGTTCGGCTCCAGCCGCGGGAAGACCAGGACCTGGAAGGTGTACGTGCCCCCGGTGGGGTTGACGCCGCCGCCCGGTCCGTGCCTGAAGGTGGTGCTGGCCGTGGCGAACGAACTCACGTGCACGCCCGCGGTCGGCTTCTCGAACAGCAGGCTGACGTCGTGCAGGTTGCTCCACGACCCGCCGCCGGGGGGAGCGCCCGGGTCGCTCGGGTCGCTGAGGCTGCGGAACCGCAGCGGATCGCCGGCGTCCAGTGCGACCGAGTACTCGAATATGCGCGGCGCCGTGGCTGAGTTGCGGAAGTTGCGCAGCCGGACGCCCGTCTGCGTAGGCACCGCCGACAGGTGGGGCAGGTGGTGGCTGCGCCCGTCGCCGCGCGCCGCCGCGAGGCCCCCGAACAGGAACAGGCGCCCGTCCCGGCCCGCCATCGCGGCCCCGCTGCGCGGACCGGGGCTCGAGCTGCCGAATACCGTCCCGCGCACCAGGGCCCAGCGCCCACGGGCAAACATCCACAGTTCCCCGTCCTCCGCCAAGAAGACACCACACTCGGAGACCCCCACCGCCTGGCCCGCGGCTGCGCCGGGGTTGGAGAAGCCCCGACGGACCGAACGCGCCGCCTCCGACAACACCGTGGACCTGAACCCGAAGACCGTGGCGCCGCCTTCGTGCGCGCCGGAGGCGAATACGCTGAAGGGCGCCTGGAAGGACCCCTTCTCGCGTATGGCGATTACGCCCCGCTTGGCCGTGCCTTCCGTGCCGTAGAAGAGCGTCTGGATGGAGCCGTTCAGCTCGAGGGTGACGACGCCGCTGCCGGAGCGGACGACGCGGTCGTAGAGCGTGTTCTGTGTCTGCGACGTGTAGATGTGGAACTTGTCGAGCTCGGTCTGCGGCAGCTGGGGATCCGATGCGTGGGGCTCGATTCGTATCCGGTGGTGCTCAAAATCTTCCAGCACGAGGTCCGGGAACGTCTCGTGCCCGCGGCTGATGATGTTGCCGGTGGCGCTCCTGCGCAGCTTGAGGTCGACCACCCGGAAGACGCCCGAGGACCACTTGACGACGGCGTTCGAGTCCACCTGGAAGGAACCCGGTCCAGAGGCGTTGATGCGGCTGCTGGACGTCGCGCTCCCGTAGGTGGAAGCGTTTCTCAGCACCAGCGTCGGCCCCTCGACGACAGAGAGCACGTACACTTTCAGGACGCCCGCGTGGACAGAGGCGACCACGACGCGGCCGTTGGCGCAGTCGCAGCTCAGCCGCGAGGACGCGCCGGCGTCGATCACGACGCCGTGCCCGGAGCTTATGGCGAAGGCCGAGTCCACGAGGATTAGCTGCGCGAAGAGCTGGCCTCCGGCACAGCACGCGACGAAGACCGTGGAGTCGTCCACCCTGGCGGCGGCGTAGGCGTCGCAGGCGCTCCTAACGAGGTTGGAGTTGCTCAGCCGGCCGTCCAGGTCCGCGGCGTCGACGCCCGTGGACCCAACCACGAGCCGCAGCTCAGTGTCGTCGTAGTTGTAGGCGAGGGCAAAGAGGCGCTCGTCCAGCGGGCAGAGCGCCTTGTCGTGCACGGGCGCGACGCCGTCGTCGAACTGGAACTCGCTCCCAAAGGAGATGGACACCGCGTCCTGGCGATGGTCGCAGATGACCAGGCGCGCCGCGCCGGTGGAGTTCTCCCCGGGCTCGCTGTAGGCGACGACGAGTATCGTCTCGAACTCGCCGGCGCTCATGCGCGCCATTTGCACCAGGGCCGTCGCGGAGGCGTTGAAGGTGAACTCGGCATCATCCCCCGTCTCCACGTCGACGTAGTGCAGGACGCCGTGCGAGTTCCTGTTCGAAGTATCGATCCGCGCGACCAGGTGCTTGGAGCCGCGAATGACCTCCGAGATGATGCTGCTGTCCCCCGAACCCGGCGAGTTGGATGCGAAGAGGACCGGGTCGATCAAGAGCTCGAGCAGGTTGTTGGACTCGTCAATGAAGTACTCGGACTTGGGGATCTCGGCGGACACCAGCTCGACGCTGCGCACGCCGAACAGGGCGTCCTTGAGGTAGACTATGTAGTCGTTTGTGTCCGGGTACGTGGTCCTGTTTCGGTCCCTGCTGTCAATGTTGATGTACCGCTCGACCTCGATCGCGGAAGAGCTGGTGTTTTGTGCGAGGAAATCGAGTCTCCGAGGCACAGAGCCCATGCTTCCATTTAGCGTAGAAAAATACTTCCGGGCGCCGCCCGTGCGTTTTTTTTTTATCTTGATTCTATCATATTATGAAGATGAGCCCGAAAAACATCCCAAAGACGAGCCCGAAAAACATCCCGAAGATGAGCCCGAAAAACATCCCGAAGATGAGCCCGAAAAACATCCCGCCGGGGAGGGCGGCGCCGCGGAAGGCTGCTGCGCGGAAGGTGCCGCCGCGGAGGGTCGCTCCGCGGAAGCCGGCGCCGCGGAAGGCGCGGCTGCGTCCGCACCTGCAGCTCATGCCCGAGAAGCTCCAGGACAGGATCGCGACCGCGACGTCGAAGGGCGTGCTAAAGACCATCTCGAAATACGCCTTCGCCACGCCCCACGGCGTGAAGGCCAACTGCTATGCGTATTTCCTGGCCCTTCCCGATTCCCAGTGGAAGGACCGCTTTTACAAGAGCCAGCCCGGAGAAACGTGCGACAGGCCCTTTGCAGGCGATCCGCTCCGCTTCGACTCGAGGGACTACGTGTCCAGGCAGCTCGTCAACAAGGTGCTCTGCGACCAGCCGGGGGTGGTCCATGCGGTGCACCCCGGCCCGTCCGGATACGGAGAGCACATCTTGAACATGAAGCTCCCACCCAAGTACATCCTGGGCTGCTGCATTGTCGGAGGACAGGACTACCACTTCCTGAGGCGCGAGGGGGTGCAGGAAATGCTGAATCTGCAGACAACCCAGGACTACTGGAGGCACGGCAACGTCAACGGCGTCAGGGACCAGCTCGCCGCCCTGGACCGAAAGGGACACCAGTACTGCTGGTCGCACATCTCCGGGTGGTCCGGAGGAGTCAGGTTCGCGGACGCCAGCGGCAGGGTCATCACCAACCCGGTGCCCAAGGTCGCCACCGGGGCATACGTGCGCAGTCTGAAGAAGAACAGGAGCAACCACTCGTACGGCCCGCTGGTGTACGACACCTTCGTGGCCTTCTTCGTGGTGAGGACGAGAAAGGCCACGACGAACCCGGACAACCACAAGGACAGGGATGAGCAGATGGTCCGGGAGCGGCTGGTCCACCTGGGCATCACGCCGAATGTGCAAATGCTGAGCGCGTAAAAAAAAGATGTACGTGGACCCGCCATTTCAACAAAAAAATAATCATCCACCCTGCACGGATTCACCGCCTACATATCGGAGCATTGTACGAATAAAATACATTTTTTAATTATGACGCAGATATATAAGAAGAAACAAGAATTCACCACGCATGAGAGAAAGGTTTAAACCATATTATCCTGGTTTTTATTTATGATTATTGCGTATTTTAATTTTCACCTAATCAATATTAAAGCGTACCCGCCCGGCCCAGCCAGGGCCACCATGGACGCCACCATGGACGCCCCGGACCGCCCGAACGACCCCAGTTCGTGCGCGCTGCACCGGCAATGGACTCTCTTCTACAAGAAGAACGCGGACCAGTGGGACAGGACCAGCTTCAGGCGGGTCGGCGAAATATCGAACGTGAAGGAAATGTGGCAACTCCTGAACTACATACCCGCCAACCTGGCTGGCCACGTAAACATATTCTTCATGGACGAGCAGCGAGTACCCCTATGGGAAGAACATGGCAGCTTGTTCAAAGACGGCGGGTGCTGGTCAACAGTCGTGAAAGGTACCGACTGGACAACGGTGACGAAAGAAATATGCATGATCGTGTTCGGCGAGACGGTCTTCGACGACGCCCTCGTAAAGGGGATCTGCGTCGTCCCGGTCAAACAGACCCACAGCATCGTCAAGATTTGGACCACGACCAGCGGCCCAGAGAACGGAAGGCTCATGGAGTCTGCCCTAAATCACATCAATATATTCTCCCCGCGATTTAAGAAGTTCACCTAACCACTTGCTGGCGAGCCGATCCACGTCCACCCAACTCGACGGCCCTGCACTTCACCGCACCGATGCCCGCCAACGCTTCCGCTGGGATGTCGTCCTCTTGCCCTTCTTCGTCTTCTTTCGCTTCTTGGCGCTTCTGTCCTCCAAGAGGAGCTCATTGCGGGACATCTTGATTTTGCTGTCCAGGCACTCAACCGTTTCAAACAACTCCGTCTCCACGAGATCGATGTCGCCGGGAAGGAACACCCGCATGACCGGCTGCAACATGATCGGTGCCAGGCGGGACATGCCCCTGTCTGGAATGACGCCAATGACCACATGGGCGCCCATCTCGCAAGCTAAGTCGCCACAGATCTCGCGAAGAGCATCCATCCTGCGCTTGAGGTACTTACGCCACCCATCCCGCTGGTTCCTCGTCAGGGCCTTGTAAGCATCGGAAGCGTCTCCACGCGCCGGCCCTGAACCGTTCCGAAGGATCTTCACCGAGCGGAGATGCGCCACCCCACCACTCGGTTCCCGCGACTCCGCCTCCACGGGATTTGCGCACCCCCCCGCCTCAGACTCGTCATCCTCGTCGCCTGAGCTCCAGTGATCTCCGTCGCACTGTCCAGTCACGATGGAGTAAGGAGCAGCCGCTCCGCGGCACCTTCCAATGGCGGGGATCAAGTGCGTGGACACCTCGTACATGGGAGAGTCCTTCAGAGCGATACCCCCAGGCAGATAGACCTTGTACCACGGCAAAAACCGGCGCGAAATGATGGAGAACTTCTTCTCTGGAACCACTGCGACGACCACCTGGGCTCCGATTTCGTCCACGAGGTCTTCGCAGATCTGGAGAACCTTGTGCATCTTTCCAATGAGGTACTTACGCAAGTATGTCTTCTGCAGACGCGAAAGCGACCTGTAGTCGACACGACCGAAAAGGACATCCATCGACAGCTCGCCGTTGACCCACACCTTCTTGTTCTTCTTGCCCACCCGCGACTCCAAGTCGGTCAGCCCGGCAGTGGCGTTCTGAGTGTTCTGGGTGTTCTGACACTGGTTCTCCTCGCAGCCTTCATACTCATCCTGCGGCACGGACTCTGTAGCAGAGGACATCATGCGGGCGCCCGGCCAGTGGCTGCGAGAACGGTTCACCTTTCCCGCCCAAATCAAGGGGTTCGAACGCGTTTTTTTTCTGGGCGGGAAGCGTTTCATTTTTGGTTATTTTTTTTCCTGGGCAATCAATCCGACTTCTGGCGGGAGGGAGCAGAGGAGGTCCGCGAACGCTTCAGCTTGGTTTTGACCACACCAAGCATGGATTCACTTGCTTTCAGACTCACGGGCAAGTTCAGCTGGTTTAGAGATCGCGGGTAACGGCCGGTCCGCATGTAGAAGGCGTTAGTGATCTCCGAGAGGCGGGCCGCGGCTTCGTCGTCGTTGCCCGCTTCGCCGCTCGGCGACGCCGACCGATGGAATTCCCTCAACATGGCTATGTGCTCCCTTCTCTCCTCACCGAGTTCCTGTGTGGTCTTCAACAGCAGCTCGTGCAAACTGATCACGCGTCTTTGAAGCAGGATGCAACGGTTCCTGAGCCGCCCCCGCCGCCTGGTCCGCGCCGCCTGGACCTGGACCTCGGTCTGGGCCTCGGCCTCGGTCTGGACCTGGACCGAAGCCCGGGCTTCGGTCTGGGCCTCGGTCTGGGCCTCGGTCTGGGCCTCGGTCTGGGCCTCGGTCTGGGCCTCGGT
>MDSY01086473.1_pt1 | contig 13824 bp, 23 predicted proteins | sample 811131 | NCBI WGS metagenome assembly MDSY01 (sample SAMN05326643, study PRJNA326480) | marine metagenome | isolation source: seawater | place: Atlantic Ocean: South West | collected 2010 | reverse complement strand
GCTAACCTCAGAAAAGCTAACTTCACAGGGGCTGACCTCATAGAAGCTAACCTTAGTAAAGCTAACCTTAGTAAAGCTAACCTTAATGGTGCTAATCTTAATGGTGCTAACCTCAGTAATGCTAACCTCAGAGAAGCTGACCTCACAGGGGCTAAACTCAAATATTTCGCTAACCTCAGTGGAGCTAACTTACAGGGAGCGAACCTCAGAGGAGCTGATCTCAGAGAAGCTGACCTTAGTGGAGCTGACCTCAGAGAAACATTCTTCCTCATCGAAGCGAATCTTGAGGGAGCGACTTATGACTCTAACACTAAATTTCATAATCATAGTGAAGTAAAAGCACATATACTAAAGACAATGGTGAAGAAATGAATGATCTAAGAAATAGAATATCTAGTTTAATAAAAAGAGTGGCTATGATTGGGGGCTTATCAGGTCAGGATTTATCAGGTCAGGATTGGAGTGGAGTGGACTTATCCAACACTGATCTTAGTGGTGCTGACCTTAGTAAAGCTAATCTTAGTGGTGCTAACCTTATGGGAGCTAACCTTGAGGGAGCTAAGATTAGAAATGCGAATTTAAGCGGGGCTACTTTAATTCGGGCTAACCTGAAAGGAACTAAGCTAAGAAGTGCGAACCTTGAGGGTGCTGATTTAAGAGGGGCGAATTTAGAGGGTGTTCACGGGGCGTATGCTAATTTTAGATATGCGAACCTTGAGGGTGTAAAACTTGAGGGTGCTGAGTTTAGACAAGCAAGCTTCAGTAGCGTTAACTTGAGTAATACAATTATTGAGAAAGTTTCCTTCAAAAATGCGAACTTTCATGGGGCGAATATAAGCGATTGTCAGATTCATAATGTAAACTTATCGTCAGCGATTTTAACGAAAGCGAATCTGAAAGAATCAGTTCTATTTCAGTGTGTTCTTTACAGGGCGAACTTATCGGAGAGCGATTTTACAGATAGTGAGATTCACAGCACAGTGGCTTCTCACACTAACTGCACAGAGACTAACTTTAATGGTTCAGATTTCGACAACAACAACTTTAACTATAGCAACTTTGTATACACACAATTAGTGAATGGGGAATTCTTAGATACGGACTTTCAAGACTGTTCATTTTGGATGACAGATATGAGTAACTCAGATTTTAAGGGTTCAAACTTCAGTGGTACTTCTTTGGAGAAAGCGAGAACAACGGGCGCAATTTTGTGGGGTGTGGACGGTCTATCTTAATCTCAAATGGTTACGGACACCCTAGTCTGAGATATGTAGTAAGAAGCCATTAGGAGGACTTATGAAACTGACAGTCGAACTCGTACCCCAAAGCTCTTGGGGCAACAACTTGAGAAATGAAGCGAACGTACCAAAGTCGGAGTGGGACGTTTTAAGAAAGAAATGTTACAAAGACGCAGGTTATAAATGTGAGATATGTGGAGGTAAGGGTAATCGCCACCCTGTGGAGTGCCATGAGAGGTGGAGTTATGATGATCAGACTAAGACGCAAAAGTTAGATGGTCTGATTGCGCTTTGTCCTACTTGCCATAAGGCGAAGCACTTAGGTCGAACGCTCTCAGTGGACAAGGGTAAAGACAAGGTTCTACTTCACATGATGAAGCTCAATGAAATGAGCGTAGACGATCTTGAGTCTTATATTGTTGAGGTGTTTTTGATGTGGGAGGAGAGGTCGAAGCATAATTGGTCACTCGACTTATCTTGGCTCGACAAAGCAAGGGGTTGGAAAGGTTCTGAGAGCGAGCGTTAAAAAGTTTATAGAGGGTCTTATCTAAACTAACTTAATCTCAAATGGTTACGGACTACCTACTCTGAGATATGTAGTAGGAGGAAACACTAACACAGGGAGAATGACTTATGATTGAGGGACTTTCAGAGCAGGACTTATCGGGTCAGGATTGGGGAGGGGCTGACCTATCTAACACTAACCTCTATAAAACCATCTTACAGGGAGCGAACCTCAGAAATGCTGACCTCTCTTTCTCCCATCTACGTTGTGCAGAGATGGAGAGGGCTAACCTAAAGTATGCGAACCTCAGTAATGCTTACCTTGGAACAGCTTACCTTAGTAGAGCTAACCTCTATAAAGCTAGTCTAAGAGGGGCTGACCTCAATTGTGCTATATGCAGAGACACAGACCTTGAGGGAGCTACCCTAAGAGGGGCTAACCTCTATAAAGCTGTTCTCACTAAAACTAACCTCAGAGGGGCTGATCTTAGAGGGGCTGATCTTAGGGAGGCTAACCTCAGAGGGGCTGACCTCAGAGGGGCTAATCTTACAGGAGCTGACCTCACATGGGTTAACATCAAAGGCGCAGACCTCACAGGAGCTAACCTCACAGGAGCTAACCTTGATGGAGTTGATATTGAGGAAGCTCTCCTAGAGGGGGTAATCGGGCTAAAGTGATTCTTACAGGGTGTTGGACACAGATGAGAGGTGGGTGAACTTAGAGGGCTTAGGTTATGTGGGTTGGGATAAAGTCATAGCAGTAATTTAAATTTTAACTTGAAAGGAGCGCAATATGCGATCTAACACAGCCCCAAAAGGGTCATTTCTTAATTGTCTCAAGGGAACTTCTTTACGGAGTGGTAAAACGGTCAATCTTGTATCGAAGCTCCGTCCTTATCTATCGGGCAACATAAGCGACAGGTCAATGGAAGCCCTGCATACACACCCCTGCTTTAGAATGAAAAACAGAAATATCGCTGTCTCAGACGCAGACCTAGTTTACAGTGCTATTTCTTACTTAAGGAGAAGACCTACCGACATTCTCCTTGATAAGTCAGTGAAGAGCTACCTACAGAGCGTACCTATAAAAGACGAGATCAACATACCCCCTTTAGAAAAGGGTTGTGTTTGGGTTGACCTGTCTCAGTTCGGCTTGGAGTGTATGGGTTATCAAAATAACGAGTATCTTCTAGGATTTGATCATACTGAGTCAAAACATCGCATTAAAGGTTTATTTCTGAAACAGTATGATGAGGAAATGTTGGACTTTCAGGAGTTGTGGGTTGATGACCCTATGGATTACTTGGATAAGATGAAGCAAGTAGATATTAGGCAGTATTGTGGACTGTTAGTCTTGGAAGATTATTTCCCTATATTCTTCCCGTTGCAAGAAGTACAAAGTTTCGGGCGACTTTACAACCTCATTTCCTCATCGGAGGGCTTCATAGGTGGGATAGAGAACCAATTAGAGGTGATTTTAGCCCTCAGACTAGGGTTGGTAGCCTTACAGAAGGTGTCTGAGGGTGAGTTTGTTAAGGACAGTCGGACATACGAGGAGAAAACGCTTCCACTTGGTAGCGCAAACAAGAAGAAAAAGGGTAAGAGGAAGCTCGTCAAGAAGTACAGGGAGTTTAGAGTAACTCATTTCCGTCATAAGGACAGTCCTGAGAGGTCTTCGGGAGGAGGTGGAGGAGGTGCTAGGGAGGTCATACACTACACACCAAGAAATGTAAGATCGCATTTCAAAGAGCGATGGGTAACTCTTGAGTATGTAGAGCGTCATAACGTGCCTGATGAGGACATTATCGACATGGAGACGAAGACGAAGATCTACAAGACAGGAGAGAAATCGAAAGATTGGGTCAAGATTAAGCTTTGGTACGACTACAAGAGCGATTGGCTCGAAGAACCCCAACAAGAAATGGAGAGATACAGAGTATGAGATCACATAAGCCACCTAAAGAAGCTTTAATCAGTCGTCTTTCATCAATATCAACATTCAAAAGCATGAAAGATTACGCTAGACAAGGGGTGTCCCCTGAAGACGTTGCCCTAATCGCTCATTCTAAGGGTATGGGTGGGGTGTTTAGTATGACTTTCTACGAAACTATGAGGTATATACTCAGTAGACCCTCAGATATAATCCTAGACAAGTCTTTGTTGAGCTACTTAGAGTCGCAGTCGTATGGTAATGAGATCAAACCACCTGAGTTTGACCAACAGTGTTGGGTTGACTTATCTAAGTTCGATTTAAGGTTAGGAGATGGAAGTAAAGCGTTGGGTTGTTTATTTACGGAAGTGAACGACTTTAATGGTGAGTTTTACAAGGGAGTTAACGATTTCTCTACAGGTAATGGAGGTGAAATGCTGTTCTGTGTTTGGGTATTAGTTGGACACAACTTCTTACTAATGCCTATCAGTACAGAGACGACTTACGATTCTTTGCTTTCTTCTGAGAGGAGAGTTGTTAAGATTCAGAGCCAAGAAGTAGGAAATGCTGATGACTCTATGGGCAGAATAATAGCCTACGCTTTGATGGCTTTACAACTAATCCAAGAGGGTCATTTCACCAAGGACACTGCGACCTATGAAGATCGGAGAATGCCTACGGTTAAGAAAAAGGTCAAACCCAAAGGAAAGAAGACAAAGGCGAAGTATATACAATGCTACAAGCAGTTCCGAACGACTACATTTCGTCATGTAGATAGCGCACCTAAGATTATTGAGCGCACCTCCTACACTCCCTCTGAGAACCCGACTCCAAGAAATGTAACATCTCATTTCAAAGAGAGATGGGTGACTGTCGATTACATTGAGAATCATCAAGTACCTGATGATGACATTATCGACCTTGAAGATCGTACCCGACTGTATAAAAACGGAGAGGGTACTAAACTGTGGGCGAAGATCAAAATATGGTTCGACTATAAGAGCGATTGGCTCGATGAGCCTGTCCAAGAGGTTGAAAAGTATAAGATTTAATTTCAAATGGTTACGAACCCCCTAGTGTTAGACATACAACAAGGAAACACGAAAGGGTCAAACTATGAGTTTTAAAACAGAGATTGAAGATAAGATTATTGAAGTGAAGAAAGTCATCTCACTCAAGTACCCCAACCATTGTCGGTCATGCAACGGTAGGGGTGGGGTAGTAGTTGATTGGTACGAGGGGACTAAAAAGTTTAGTCCTTGTAGAGAATGCGTTGGAAAGGGAGTTGACCCCTTAAACGTCAATCTTGAATTAAGCCCTCCAACAGATTACGGTTTATATCACTATGAAGATGGAGAGATGTGGGAAGCGTGGTTTGATTTAGAAGATCGACCCGAAAGTTGGCAATCTCCAACTCTGAATAGAGAACTTAATTCAGGTTGGGAGGATAGTTGGTTTGATACCCCAATGGGAAAAGTTGTAGATTTTCAGGGAATGCTCCGAGATCTCCAAGAGCTACATAGTCGATTTTATCAGGACTAAGGAAACAAAACAGACAGACCGAAAGGTATTTAAGATGAGTATTAAAAGACATCTAACAGCTTTATTTCATCGTGAGCGTTGCGAGAGAGATACACTTATCCCAATGCTCGACAAACTAACAGAACAAGAGCGTTTAGCTCTATGGAGGTTGTTGCAAGAAAAAGAGCGACAAGCAAATGAGAAAAAAAGAATGGGGAAGTATTGGTGAAATACTTAGTCTGAGATGAAGTGAAAGGAGATTGAAATAGGAATGGGAGGTCAAAAAAAGTACCCATACTATCCGAACAAAGAAGATACACCACAGTACCCGAATGACTGGTACTGAGAGGAGGAAATGAGATTATGAAGATTAAAGAATTGAAAGCAAAGATTGAAGAAGTTTTGAACCATAACCCTAAGTTGAATTACGAGGGTATTGCACTACCTAAAGTTTTTAAGAAGCAAGAGACACCCTCACAACGTCAAGAGCGTCTACAAACGCTCCGAGATAAGCTCTTAACAGACGAAGGGGTACATGAGATCAAGTTGGTCGTAAAGTGGCTTCAGACTTCAAAACGAGCAAGACGTACAAAGTTGATGAATACTCGCTATTCGTCATTCGGCTTAAAGACCTACGTTGAAGAAGATACAGGGTCTTACATCAGCAACGGTTCTTTCATCGTTGGGGCTTTGCTTTGTGGCTGTCGAGCCGAGCAAGTCAAGACGAGCGAGAACGCAACCCTTAACCTAAGAATCCGATAGGAGAAATGTATGAAGAAAATTAAAGTAAAAATGAACGAGAATGAAAAAGTCGAGTTTGTAATGAGTTATTGCGATCAGTTGGTACATGAGGCTCTCATTTCTCAACAAGACTACTTGGTCTTTAAGAAAGAGTTGAGAGCTTCTTTAGAAGCCTCGCACTCTATTCCGAATCATAAATCACATAGCTTTTCGTTTAAAGTTAGTTCTAACCGAGTTGCTGTTGGTCGGATAGGAGGACTTCAAAAAATTAAGGGTCTTAAAAAGACAAAGCTAAGTCGAGCTACGCTTAGTCAGTTAAAGATGTTTGCTAACTATGAGATTAACAAGTTTCTAGGACAGGAGAACAGAGTATGAGTAGAGGAAGAAATAAGACTCCCGCAGAACGAGCGTTGGAGGTGATCTGCACTATGGCAGGAGTATCATTCAAAGAGTTTGAAGAGCTACTTGAGCAGTCTCAAGGAAATAAAGCGAGTAAGAGAGACTTTCCTGAGTCATCATACGATATGGTGAGATACTCTTATTTCAAAAACAGCTCAATCAACCAAGCTCAATGGAAAGAGCTTTACGAGCATATTTCAAACCCCAAGACCAACTTTGGAAAATAATGCGTAAAAAAAATAACAAAAAAAAAGCAAATCCCATTAAGCGTCAAGCTAAGGTTAAGCGTCAAGCTAAGGTCGTTATTGCGATCATGGATAAGATGTACGAGAAGCAACGAGACACACTCGCTTGGGACGATGACTTCTTTGAGGAGTTTAAAGTGTGTGTGATACCACGCATTGAGGCATCTCTTAAAAGTGTACTTCTCCGTAATAAAAATACTCAACCACGCAATAAAAAGAAGTTTAGAAAAGGTGGAGGAAACTGGACTGATAAGCAGGTTTATGCTGACAGTCCATATCAAACAAAATACATTCTATATCCCATTGCACAGTATTTTATGAAAGACGCTATGGAGGTATGGAATGATCTCAATGATTGATTTAAATCCGTATTTCAGAAAGAAGCTAGGGGAGACTTTGGTTTTCAATCACGAACATGAGAAATACCTTATGGAAGTGATAGCGACCTGTGAAGTTCCAAACTCAGTGTACTTAGAGACTAGCTCACTTCCTCAACAAACAGGTGAGCATATTTGGAAGTATCATGGAGTCTTTGAGATTGATCTCAATCTTGTTGGGTCAGTGAGGGCAGTAAAAGAAGCGGTTGTCTTTTGTCTTAAAAATGACAGATCGACAGCCAAAGCACGAAAACTTAACAACTAAAGGAGTTTATATGGTAAGAGATAATTTTTTCAGAGATCATAAAATCGAAGATGAAGAAATTAAGCGTATTCAAGATAGATTAAGAAGTGTTATAATACCCGATATTTCTGTCGATTATATCAATGAGGGTTTAGATGGAGACAGGCAAGCTGACGAAGTAATGAAGATTGCCTACCCCATTGAAAGTGTTGAGTTAGCAGTCAGTCAAGGGCTAGGACTTAAGCGACATATTGGTCGATTTAAAACTAAGGATATGAAACAGTCTGTCTTTGCAACTAAGAGTAAAAAATATATTAGTGGTGGGGGTTCACAGAATGAGATTACCATCACCCATATTCTATCATTCCATGACCCCTCTATTAGAGCTTTGGGTAAAGGTAGAGGCTCGTTACTCAGTCCTGCAAAAGAGTTTCTTCCTGTGGGTAGCAATACGTTAGAGATAATGCAGAATCTTAGGCAAGGGAACATTCATTGGCTTGCAGAGTATATTCAAGCAATAGATACCATTTCGGACGGTCATGTTAATGTTAATTTTATAGTGTTATTGTGGGATATTTACCAATCTAACCCTAGACTTTATATTTCAAGACTTATTCCTGCATGGACAAGTGTCAATAAAGAGATGTTTGATAAGAATGGGAAGCCGATTTCCGAGCGTGGTTTGAAGTTTACTAAACCTCAAGCTGAGAGATCAGGTATTAGAGTTTCTTTGTACCCAAAGGAATTCTTAGAGGGGAAGTCTCAGGTAAGAAATGTTGATTTGCCTAAAGTTAACATTGGATTTGATAGTAATCATTTTGACGAGGAGCGCATTCAGAACATAGAGGACGAGCTTAATCTGCGTAAGATTCTCAGAAAGTCTAATGTAGCTAAATAGGTGGATATTAAGGGCTTAAAGTCTCAAATGGTTACGGACTAACTAGTATTATATATAAGGCATGGGAGAAAGGGAGATTGATTATTTATTAACTAATTTTAGGAGGACTTATGAAGTCTAAGAGTAAACTCAAATTATTTGAACAAATGAATAAAGGTAGTCACCCTCTTTTGTGGGTTCACCCGTTGTCTATTCCTTTTGTTCGATCTAACTATCCGACTTTACCGATTGCCTGCGCCATTGGAAATATGCGTTGGTGGGTCTTAAACGGGAACGACTCGTTTTATTTCAAGAACGACAAGTATGCTTCGTATAAAGTGATGTTAAAGACCGAAGATCAGATCAGAGATGACTTAGAGCTACATGACTTTAGAGACAAGAACATACGTCTTTATTACAACAGTAATAGCTATGCATTCTTCCCTGACTCTATTTATGATAAGCCCCGACTTTGGGACGAAATGGCTAATGATCTTTCAGTCTTATATGCCCATGACGGAATGAGTATTTTTCTCAAAGGGAAAGAAGATTGGGATTGGAGCATTGGTCCATACGGCTATGGGCGATCAAAGCCTAGAGCTGAACGAAGACCCTCTTATTTCTGTAGTCATGGTTCTGCGATTAGAGTCAACGGGGTTGAGGGTAAATTAGTGTACCCATCTACTTATAAGCTAAACGAGAAAGGAGAGCATAAGAATTTGAAGATTAGAGATGATGAAGGAAATGTGTATGACATTTATGAATCTGAAATAGAGAGAATCATTTAACTTTTAACTTAAATTTTGAGGAGATTAATATGGCTCAGACAGCAATAGAGTGGGCTACTCATACTATGAATCATCAGGCAGGTTGCACGAAAGCAAGTCCTGCCTGCAAGCATTGCTATGCGATACCGCTATCGGTGAGGATTAAGAACATGGGTCAATCCTCACGCTATGTTGGCGTTACTAATGAAGACTTAAAGAACCCAAAATGGACAGGGGTCATTAATGCTGACATTTCTCAGTTGAAGAAGAACTTCGCAGAGATTAAGAATGCGTCAAAACCTCGTCGTACCTTTTATGGGTCGATGACTGATCTATTTCACGAAAGCCTCGACATTCATGGGGTGGAGTTGTCGAGTTTAGCGCAGGAAGTGGCTAATCTGAGTTGCAAGACTTCTCAAGTGATTATGATCTTGACGAAACGACCAGCAAAGCTCTTGGAGTGGCAAGAGCATTATTTCCCTCAAGGGCTACCCTCAGAAATGTGGGTGGGGGCTACCGTAGAAGATCAGCAGAGAGCTGATGAGAGACTTCCAATCTTGACCCAAGTGAAAGCGAGTGTGCGCTTCCTATCTTGTGAGCCTCTGTTTGAAGAGGTGAACTTGAAAGATGAGTGGCTTCAGAATATTGAGTGGGTGATTGCAGGAGGTGAGTCAGGAAATAAAGCCCGTGTCGCTAATCCCGATTGGTTCAGATCGTTAAGAGATCAATCGGTGAGCGCAGGTATTCCCTTTCATTTCAAACAGTGGGGGGAATGGGACGAGAATATGACTCGTATTGGAAAGAAGAAAGCAGGGAGAGTCTTAGACGGTAGGACTTGGGACGAACACCCTTAATCGGGGGGTGGGTGAATGGGTTCAGAAATACTTAGACACAGGAGAATAGCTTATTAACAACACATAGGAGATTACAACTATGAAATCTTGTCTTATCCAAGGATTAGAAGGTCAGGACTTATCTGGCCAAGATTGGAGTGAAGTTTGGCTAAGAAATACGAACCTTAGAGGAGCGAACCTTAGAGGAGCTAACCTAGAGGGGGCTATCCTCAGAGAAGCTGACCTCACAGGGGCTTACCTCACAGGGGCTTACCTAGAGGATGCTGACCTCACAGACGCTGACCTCACAGACGCTGACCTTAGAGGAGCGAACCTCTCTGCCTGTCTCTTTAGAGCTAAGTTCAGAAATGCTTACCTCTTTAAAGCTAACCTCATAGAAGCTGATCTTAGGGGAGCTGATCTTAGGGGAGCTAACTTTAAATACGCTGACCTCACAGGGGCTGACCTCAGAGAAGCTGACCTCAGAAATGCAAACCTAGAGGGTGCTGACCTCAGAGAAGCTGACCTCAGAGAAGCTGACCTCACAGGGGTTAACCTTAGAAAAGCGAAGTTCACAGGGGCTAACCTAGAGGGGGCAAAGGAGAGTTTAATGAAGAGGATTGAGTATTATAGTTAATCTCAAATGGTTACGGACTCCCTAGTCTCAGATATACAATGAAAGGGAAGCGATGTGCTTCCCAAACCGACATTCCAATAAGGAGAAAATTATGTCATCAGATACTAGAAAAATGAACATCGACTTAGGTCTTGTTCTTCATGTGAGTGTGCCAAGCACTATGTCAGACCAAGAGGTTCTTGATCACATCTTCCGAGCAAGTTGTGGTGAGGGAGACAGCCGTCAAGGTGTTAATATGTTAGCCGATATGAGCTTCTATGTTGCCTCTCAGATTGGAGACAACCTCAAGAACATTGGTTCGCCCGTTGAGACGCAGGGTAGTGGTATTCAACCCAAGCCGAAAGGCGACACTCGCTCACCTCGTCAACGCTTCTTGGACTATCAATCCAAGCCTGAGTTTACCCAAGGAAATAACTGATGGAAAACATCGTCATTGCCCTCATCTGTGGGGTGTTTCAGATTTCGTTTACCGTTTACCTCATTAAAGACATTTTTAGAAAGTAAAGAAATGAAGATTAAGAAGAAATTAAGCCGTAAAGCAAGACTCAATCGAGCGAGCGAGAAAGTCAGAAATCACTTTTACGGGAAGCTCATTCCAAGTGGAGATAGAGGTCTTGTAGATCGCTTCAACTCTGAGTGGGAAACTCTCGCTTATGATTTCGGTTTAAAGAAGCTCTACACTCTCAGCGAGTACGAGGTCAAAGTGAAAGAGTTGATTGAAAAGTACCCTCTCAAAGAACACTAATCTTATATATACCTACACACACCACGCACACAGGAGTCAATATGACCCAACAAGAATACGTTGATGAGTTTATCGAAACTGAGCTTTCAAGCCACTTTGAGAGAGCAGATGACAAGTACGAAGTAGTCGTTGATTTGCAAGACTCTCACATAACCGATTTTAAGGCTCGTTATGGGAAAGAGATCAGTGGGTTCTTCTCACAAGCAGAGCAACAGATGAATCTGAGACTCGGAGAGTTAAAAGAGAATGGTTCTGTTGAGATTGATCGCTCTTGGTTTCCTACTATCGTTTTGGAGATCGGTGATAAGCAAATGGCATATCTCAACCTTCTCCTCAATCGGTTCTTTAAGAGTAATGACTTTGTATTCAAACAAAGTTGGCAAGAAATTTATGCGATATTTGAGGAGCATGAGAACCTTGTTTCCCTCAATCTAAATCCCTTACTTGAGGGCTACGTCAAAGAAGTCACTAAACAATAAGAAGAGGTTATCAATGGCTGAACAACAACAGCAACCAATCAAAGTTAAGTTTTACCCACACCACGCTCCGATGGAGACTCGTATTGTGTCCTGTCTTGAGGACATTCAAAAGCTCGTTGGAGGTTGGGTAGAACTTGTCCATTTTGAGCAATCAGACTCTACTTCCATCTTGGCAAATGAAGAGGGTCGAGTGTTCAATATGCCGACCAACATTCATCACCCTGCCTTTGTAGGGAATATTGTTGTCGCCCCATCAGGTTGGGAACATCTGCCTTATTCTAAGGGGGAGGTCATTAACTAAAAGAAATAAAAGATTAGAGAGTTGGGTTTATATGGATTGGAAGTCTTTACAAAAAAGGCAGAGAAATGGAGAAGCTATCTTTAGAAGATAGAAATAACATCAAGTCTGATTATCAATCGGGTATGTCTACTTACGAAATCACCGAAAAGTACGGAGTTCATCGCTCGACTATATATGATCTCCTATATTCTTTCGGTGTTGCTATGAGAATGGGTCCAAAGAAGTTTGATCTGCCTGTCGATCAGATTGCTTCAGATTACGACTCAGGTATGTCTACTACTCAGTTAGGGAAGAAATACGGTGTCAGTCGTGAAACGATCAGAAATCGATTGTCTGAAGCAGGGGTTCAGACGAGAAGACCTGGCATGGCTCCTAAGAGTCAACCAAAGAAAACTAGTGTCGTTGTGCTTCCTGTTGCTCAGGTTTGGTTTGAGTATGAGTCGGGTACTTCGTTGAAAGACCTTGCTACAAAGTACGGCACAGATGAGCCTACAATCTTTAAAGAGATTCAGAGATTGCATTAGACGATCTCAAATGGTTACGGACACCCTAGTCTGAGACATAGAGTGAAAGGGAGAGCAAAACGCTCACCCACTAGCTCTATGGAGTTTTGATATGGGTACGAAAACTGAGGTTCTGAAACGTATGCGACTTTGTGGGAAACCAATCTTGTGGCTTCACCCTTTGTCAGTTCCTTTTGTCAGATCAAATTGGGAAGATGTTCCGATTGGGGTCGCAAACTTCAATAGTAGAGTATTCATCTTAAATGGAGACAGCTCTTTCAAGATCACTACAAGTGGTTATGGGTCAAATCAAGTTACCAATTTGAGGTCTGAAGAAGTGATACGCAAAATCCTTTCAAAAGACTTTAAGACATGGGATTTTATGAAAGACTTCATTCATAAAAGCCAAACCATGTGGGACTCATGGACTCTCCAAGACCTTTATAATCGTTCTTGTCGAGAGTATTGGTTCGATAAGAGAAGAACGAGAGACATTATCGAATGTGCAAAGAAGTACGGTTTATCGGGTCATCGCCCAAAATACTTCTTCCAAGACAACCTTAATTGGTTCGTTGGGAAGAACCAAATTATTAAGTTTAATAACAATTATTTCTCTCCTGTGGGAGAGAGCTATCTCGGTCAAACTTGCACTATTGAGTACGAGAGGTTCGGGATTGATAAGAATCCTCGATCACCAACTTTTGCAGGGGCTACAAACATAACAGCCACTTTTGCAGATGGGACAGTGGTTGAGAGTTTTCCTGAAATGTATTTACAACCAATTATTTCTTAAAGGGGTTTTATGGAATTTATTTTTGAAGAAGATTTTCGCCTCGTTTATAAGGGCAAAGGAAAAAAGGTATATAAGCAAAAAGTTTTTGTAGTCGATAACGACAAGCAACTACTTGTTCAGATTGGCGTAATGGTTAAAGAAGTACATAGAAGTGAAATGTACTACTTCGAGTCTCTAAATCCCGAAGTAAATTCGGTCTTTAATAAGACACAACTTACTTATAGAGTAGCTAAAAACAAAGCAACTCATCATTTCGCAAAATTGGATTGGGGTCAGATCTTAGAAGGAGGTTTAGATTATGAATAACCACCCAAACTGGAAGTATATGACGGTAGCTCAGAGGTTCTGTGCAACAATCGCTTGGGAGCAGGTTATTTCTGATTATCAATCGGGAATGTCCCCTTTGGTCAAGCCCACTGCCTTGATTAAACAGTTAGGGAAGAAATACGGTTGTAGTAGTAACACGATCAGACTTAGGTTGATTGAAGCAGGGGTTCTGATCTCTCGTAATTGTAGTGAAGCAAGAAAGAACTTCCCTATGGCTCAGGTTATTTCTGAGTATCAATCGGGTATGAGCGCAACTGAATTAGGAGAGAAGTATGGTTGCTCTCCCCGTCCCTAACGGTGCAGGTTCGGAGTCCGCTGTTCAAGCAACACTTCCAAGCGCGGCGCCCATAACCGTCGCCGTCG
>MDSY01102230.1_pt1 | contig 13825 bp, 16 predicted proteins | sample 811131 | NCBI WGS metagenome assembly MDSY01 (sample SAMN05326643, study PRJNA326480) | marine metagenome | isolation source: seawater | place: Atlantic Ocean: South West | collected 2010 | reverse complement strand
TTCTATTCCTTCACTCATATTGATTTGTATAGTATATACAAATAAATAATAAAATCATTCCGTAATTTCATCTAAAGTATTTAAAATAAACCGTTGGGGCGATTGCTCTTTTTCAAAATATCATCATTTGACATTTCGCGAGTACTTTCACCACCGCGAATCCAACCATCTAAAGCAGCCTCTTCTACTGTGTTTGAAGCATCATTGACACGATCTTCCATTTTACTGTCGGTAGGATATAAAGCATAGTCAGCAAAAGATTTCTCCATAATAGTAGAAACACTCTTTTTCTCGTTTGCTAATTCACCTTGTTGCAACTGAGATTCTAAAGTAGGATCGCAACTGCCTCTTCCTAAATAAGGAACACTTGTAAAAGGACGTTGAAAAAGTTGTAGTTTTTCTAAAGCCCGTTGTTGTTCAGTCTTTAAAAGAAGGGCTGATTCATCATCAACGGTATTTGCTCCTAAACCATTACCATGAGTAAGTCCGTTAAAAGTCATAGTTGGTTGTTTTACAGCAAAGTTGACATGTTCATTAGACAAATTTTTACTAAAATGATTTGCTAATGTGTAGTTAGAATATTGAGTATTAGAAATATTTGTTTGGGTTTGATCAGTAGAATCACTACCAATGCGATCAGATTTGTGAAAAGAATAAGGAGATAAACTAGCCATTATAATATACAATTTTATATTATAAGGAGAGAATCTATTTTCATAAGAATTAAAAATAACGCCTAAATATTAATTGATATGTCGGGCCAAATTACGGGCACAAGCAAAATCATTGCCTTCTTTGCATGAAATCATACTTCCATAACAAAATTCAGCAAATGCTCCTTGATCATTAGGTATAGTTGTGCTAGGATTTGAATGAAATGGACGTAATGATTGTTCTAGATTGTAATTACTTCCCATATCACTAAATAATTTGTTAGCAATATCTGGATGATCAGGATTGGCATCACTAACTAGTTTCTTAGCTTGTTTCAATATATCTTCTTCGACATCTTTATTAAATGCAGGTGGAGCAGGTTTTTTATTAGGATTGTAATCATAATCCGTTACTAAAACATTGTTAAATGGATTACTAGAGTCTGGTTGATCAAATACGTCGTCAGGAACTGGTAAATTATTTTCTCGTAAATAATCTAATGCGGGACTTTCAAATCCTTCTTTGGCATTTTCGACAATGCGTTTCGATTCGCGTTTTTGTTTTTCTTTGTTATGAAAATAATGCATCAAGTAAATGGCTAATAAAGTAATTGCACCAATAAACAAGATTCGCAAGTTACCGCTGTAAATATAGGATAATAATATTAATAATAGTACTAATCTGGTAATTGAATTTAATTTTTGTTCATAACTCATGGAATTTACAGGATAAAACTCAAAAATATATTTATGTTGAAACAAAATATTTGGATCTTCACTCCAGAATAATACCTTATCTTTTTTATCGATTTGTTTCTCTAACCGTTCTTGCTCTTCTATAGAATTTTGGATATCAGCAAAGTTTTCTACATTCTTTTCATTTTCTTTTTTATCTTCTTCTTTATATTCTACGTTTGTGGATTGCATGAAATCTTTCATATTAAATTTACTTATATATATACTATAAATATCTTTTTGTTGATATTTTATCAATAACAACAAATATCCTAAATACTTTTTCTATTTCTTTTTAATGCATTTTTCATCGATTTGTAAAGTTTCACATTTTGTATTTTCAGGTACAATTTGTAAAATACATTTTGATTTTTCTCCATAAAGTGGCTCTGTACAACCTTTTTCTTTTACTAATTCTTTGGCAAATCTGACTTTCTTTGTTTTATTTTTAACATATTTCTCTTTTAATGTTTTTACACAACGTGATCTAAAATGTTCGTATCTTTCTCTTACGTCACAGTATGTAAGACCAGATTTTTTATTTAACAGCGTATTTATTTTTTCATGAAGTTTGTATATGTATTTAGAAAAAGTATATCGATTCTCCATATCTTCTATTGTTAATGGCATTTCTTTAAAATTTTTTTTTAAATTATCTCTGCATTTGCCACATGGTAATACATATTGTAGTTGTAGTACAAACTCTCTATAATGTTTCTTTTCATGTTTTGTTGGTTTCACTGGATAATTAAAACTCATAGTATGCAAATAATGCCACATTCCAGGTCCCCATACAGATGTAAGCATTCCATCACCACTGTTATAATCATCTTGTGAAAATATATATTGTTTATCTTTACATGTAGTATTCATATTTAGTTATATTGAAGTGATAAAAAAAACTTTTCTAAATATTCGGTTAATCTGTTAAAAAATAAATCTTTGATTAGTATATAATGTCTCAATTTACTGATTTATTAAAAAAATACATTCGTCCATATTACTACTACATTATTAGTTCACTAATCTTAATTATTTTATTACTTGTTGCTTACCATGTGTTAAAAAGATTCAATATTTTTGAAAATTTTGATGTTGCCAATGATAGTAATAAACAAGGTACTTCATGTATTATCTATTTTTTCCATGCTGATTGGTGTCCTCATTGTAAGAAAGCTCTTCCTGAATGGGAATCTTTTAAACAAACCAATGATGGAAAAATGATAAATGGTTATAAAATTAGTTGCGTTGATGTAAATTGCACAAATGAGGATGATGCTAATACAACTCAATACATTAATAAATTTAATGTAGAAGGGTATCCTACAATAAAAATGTTAAAGGACAGTAAAGTAATTGACTTTGAATCTCGTATTACTACATCTTCTTTGAATAGTTTTTTAGATACTATGACTAATTAATTTCATTAACACTATCAATTCCATATTGAATTAAGTCTAATCTACTTTTTGATTCAGATATAACGTCTGATACATTAATTATTAATGGATGTTTATAATCCAAAAATATTTCTTTATATAATTTGGTTTTATTTTTACGTTTATTGACACTAAAAATAAGATGAAAAAATAGAGTAATTAAAAAATCTAATAGATTATAATTACTATAATCTTCACTAGTTTGATTTAAATTATTGTTATCTTCATCGGTTGTTAAACGTGGTCTTAAACTTATTCCTATACTTTTTAAAGGATCTAATTTCTTTGAAAGTAAAGTATCTACAGGGTAATTTGATATAAACCCGCCATCACATAATAGATCGTTGTCATGAAAGAACGGACAAAAGAATACAGGAACCGAACACGAACAGTGTATAACGTCACATAATTCCCAATCAGGATGTGTTTCGTGATTAAACAACTCCATACTCATATTTCGAATTTTTGTGCTAATAAAATTTAAGTTTATGTTAGAAAATTCATAAAATTCTTTTAAAGTTACATTTGGTTCTAACCCTTTTCCTAATAGTAAAGGGTCTAATATTTGATGAAATACACTCACATCATATAATCCTCTTTTCTGATACGCTGTGAAAATATCATTTAATTGTATTTTGAATATTTTTGACCAAGGTCTTTCTATTAAATATTTATCTAGCTCTTCCCATGTATAATTTAATGCTAAAATAACAGAGATAATGCAACCTGCTGAAGTTGCAAATATATATTTAATTTTGGTAAGATCCAATTCTTCTTTTCTACATAATTCTTTTAATACTCCGTAAAAAGCAAAACCAGCAGGACCTCCACCGCTTATGACTAAATTCTCAATTATATTGTTTTTTTCTTGATTTTTAATTTCCATATATAGGATCCAATACGTTTTTTTTTATTGTGTTTTTTCTAAAAACATATTAACATGTCAAATATTTTGTACGTTGATGATGAAGAAAATCAAGGAAAAGTAGATATTGACGGATTGTTTGAGAAAAAACAACAGCGTGATTTAAAGCAGTTATCTATTTTTAATAAAATTTTAAATCGCATTCATAAAAGAATAACACATAATGGTCGCATCAAACCGAAAGAAAAATATGTATTTTTTACTGTTCCTGAATATTTATTTGGTGAACCATTATATAATCAAGGTGATTGTATTGGTTATTTAGTAGTAAAGTTACAGGAAAATGGTTTTCACGTTAGGTATATTCACCCAAATACTTTATTTATTTCTTGGGCGAACTGGATCCCTTCTTACATTAGAAATGAAATTAAAAAGAAAACTGGTAAAATTATTAATGAGAAAGGAGATATTATAGGAGATAAAAATCAAGAAATAGAGGAAGAAGATAATGATGATCCAAATAATGGTATTTTTAATCAAGGAAAAGGTAGTAATAATGAAAAGCCTAGTAAAGAGTACAAACCTATTGACCAGTATAAACCATCTGGCATTTATAATAAAGAGTTTTTTGATAAACTCCAAAAAAATTGTAAACTATTTATTTTAGCGATAAAATCAATAGTTGTTTATATATTTATAATTAGTATATGTTAGATAAATTACCAGATGATATTAAAAATTATATTTATAAATTTTTAGACTGGGAAAATATTAGGAATATAGAAAATAAAGATAACAGTCTAATTACAATAATTAAATCATATAATGAGAATCGTTCTGAAAATAACATATACAGAAAAATCTTATGTAATGTAAAATATAATTTATGCTTTTATTGTTATGATCCTTTAGAATTTAATTATTTATTAAATATTTGTTCATACTGCAAATATAAAATAGATGATACTTATTTATATCCACTAATATGCAGAAAATGTATTCGTATAAAACATGAACGAGAATGGCTTTATAGAAAATGCAAATTATGTAATAATTTTTGCGGATATCTAGGTATATTGCCGTATTCGTAAAAATTTCGTTTAAAATTGTTCTTATTTTTAACTTAAAGATATATATAATGATTATTTCTCATAAATATAAATGTATATTTATACGTGTACCAAAAACAGGATCAACATCTATAGAAAAATTATGGAAAATAATTGATCCTGATTGCCAAATATCAGATAACGACACACCTCCATATGGCCACTTTAAATGTTCTGAATTAAAAAGAGTTATTGGAGAGGAAATATGGAATAATTATTTTAAATTTGCGTTTATTCGAGAACCCAAAGCATGGTTTAAATCACAATATACTGATAATATGAAATATGAACATGAAGCTAATAAAGAATTACATATTTTATTAAATAAACATTATATGCTTTATACGCCAGTTAATAAAGTGTTATCTTTAGACCATTGTATTTCTTTGCATGTTTTTCTTAATAATTGGTTTGAAGGAAAAAACATGTCATCTTATTTGGATTTAGAAGTAGATTATATAGGTTTATTAGAAAACTTTCATGAGGATTTAATAAAAATTTTCAAAAAAATAGGATATAATGATCATGTGGAAATTCCTCACGAAAGAAAAAGTTCTTCCAATGAATATTCTTTTGATGAAGATAGTAATGCATTTTTAGACATTGTATTAAAAAATGATATTGAACTTTACAATAAAGTAAAAAATAAAATTAATTAAATTACAGAAAGAATAATAAATTAGGTTTTCAGTATGGCCTCGATGCCATCCGTGAATTGGTAGGCCAATTACTACGAATATGTTGATAAGAAGGATCATTTTTTTGTTGAATTCTTTTAGATCTTCTAGTAGGTAGTACATTTTCATTTTTTGTTCTTTTCTTAATAGATTTTTTTTCTTGAAGCATGAGTAAAGATTGAGCTGCTACCATGGTATCATTGGCTTGTTTATTCAAATATGCGTTTTCGTAATAGTTGAAAAGTGTGATCAAATATTGCCTTTCAAGGGTCATTATATCTTTTACATTTTTTTCCCAGTGTGTTTCTAAGTCTCTATCTTCAGTTAGTTTTTGTAGTCTTTCGTTAATATCTTTTCGAACCTCTTTTAAAGTATTATTCATATTATCAGGGAAATAGTCTTTCAAATTGGTTTGGTTAAAGTAAAATTTATGTATTTTATAACTTTTTAGTAACCCATTCTTAATAAAATCAAGAGTTCTTTTTTTAGTTTCGTATGTTTCCATTTTATGAGGATAGTATTGTTTGCGAATACGATATGATCCCATTCGCTTTATTGTTCTATTCCATTCATCATATACATTTTTCTCATAGATGTTATCAAACTTGAACGCCATTTTTAAAAATAAATCTATTTTAATTTTAACTACTTTACCATACAATATAAGTTTTTTATCAATTTTTGTTTTTTTCATGTTCTCAAAAATTAAATAATTTTAATTTAGCAAATTAACTTGGAAAATAAAAGATATTAAAATTGATTTGTATTTTAAATAAAAAATAAATTCTAAATACAAGGAACAATGTTTACATTTAGAAATAAAAGTGTCCAATGTCTAAAATATTTAAGTAAAAAAATGAACACATTAACACAAGTAAATAACGATTTAAAAGGAAAGAATTTCATTGTTGTAGGTTCACCAAAAGGAATAGGATTTAGTGTAGCAAAATATATAGCAAGAGAAGGGGGAAAAGTTACTTTAGTTGGTAAAAATTTTCAAACTAAACCAAATATATTTACAGCAGCAGAAACAATAAATGATATTATAAAAAAACCTGCTTGTATGGGAGTATTATGTGATATAAATATGCCAAATCAGATACAACATGTATTCAATGAAACGATAGATGTATATGGTTCAATTAATGGAGTAATATTGATGTCAGAAACATGTTATTTAAAAGATACAAAAACGTTATTTCATACAGAATTAAAACATATGAATACGAATATAAATGGTACTTATTTATTTGGACAACAATTTTTACAACATATGGAGGATAATAATTCACAAGGACATTTAATTATTGTAGCACCTCCTTTAAATAAATTCTTTGATGATGATGATCAATGGACAAACCACTTTTATTATACAATGACCAAAATGAACATGTCTTTAATGTCAAAATATTGGGATAAGGAATTTACAAGTGTATCTGTGAATACATTATGGCCAAAAATTACAGTTCCTTTGCCGAAATACCAAGAGAAAGGTGATTATAAATTACCAGAAGATATGGGAAAAGCAGCATGTAAAATATTAAAAACAGATCCTTTAAAATGTCACGGAAATCATTATATAGATTACGAATTAAATAAATTAATACGATAAAAGAAAATAATAATTTAAACATGTTATTTTAAATTATTTATGATTTCATACCTAAAAATGGTAATACAGCACCCATAAAATGAAAACCTTCTTGTTTATCTTCTTCTTTTTTATTTTCCGTTTGTTTTACTATATTGTTTTTTCCACTCCATTTTTGTGTGTTATAAGAATTTAGTGTTAAATATTTGTTTCCATTTTTTTTCCAGTATTCTATTTTTTTATCTAATGCTTTTTCTTCAGGTGTTTTTGGATATACTTGATTTTTCTTATTTTCCATCATTTTTAATTCTGCTTCTGTTGCTTGTGGTTTTTTTCCATAACAGTTTACACCGAATTTTACATAAGGATTGGCAATATATCCACCATTTACACCAGGACGGCCACAATTATTACCTCTTTTTTTTGAGGGGTCTTTTACACCATCATCTAACTTTTGTAATTCTTCATATGTTGCTTTTTGAGTAGGAAATAAAGCAAGTTGGCCTTCTGACCAACCATAGTTGCACCATTCAGCACCATTATTATATGCTTTTTCAACTTGATCATAGTTTGCTAATTTAGCATTATAAGATTTGCAGACTGCAACTGCATCGTCATAAGTATATAAATTATTTGAAACATTAAATACTTCAGCTTCGGGATCATCTATTTCTGTTGATTCTTTGCATTTTTCTTGTGTTTCAACTGTATTTTCGTTATTTGCATTTGCTGTAACTTCATCAATTACTTCTTCTTCTTCTTTGTTTTCTTGTTCTCCTCGGAAAAATGATTTAATTTTATCTAAAATATCATTTAATGAGATTCCAAAAATATATTTGAAAAAGTCAACAATAACTATAATGACAAGAAGCACCCATAAACTACCTTCTACAAATGAAATGGAATATGGTTTATTAGAACTTTCCATAGGTATACCAAACATATATGTTAATACATAGAATCCAATAATAGTAAATATGGATATTAGTACAGACATAGGGTTATCAATAAATTCACTTAAACCGTCGATTACCTCTCCAGACACTGTTTCTTCTGGATTAGAAGTAATAGAAGTATATAGACTATAAAGAATTATTCCAACAATAACGAGGAAAAATAAATCAATTACAATGGATGTTGTTTTATTTCCATTGTCAACCATCATAGTTGGTTGTTCTGGATTATTTTTTTTAGATAAATAATACACTATTCCGTAAGCACCTAAAAATCCTACTAAAATAATGAAATTTGTTGTTGTAAAAATAGTATCTGTGAAATTTTGAATATTTGATTCTTCTGAAGGCGGTATTGTATTTTTAGTATTTTCATCTTCTGCGACTTCAATATTATTTGAATTAATAACTTGATTATCTTTTTCTAAATTATTTGATGTAGTACTCATACTTAATTATTCTTATTATACTATAGTAAGTTATTTTTTTTGCGATAAAATAAACAGTATGCCAAAGGAGAAACAATTAATTCCGGATTTTCTAGTTTTTCTACTTGATTATCATTGAAATGATTCCATATATTTTGAGAATTTTTAACAAATGCAGTATAATGTCCTCCAGATACACTTCCTACATGATTACATACACCATATAAATCATATTTATAGGAATCTGAGTGATATCCTTTTACGTATTCTGATAAGTCTAAATTTTCTAAAGGAAAATCAATTAAATCAGTAATTTTACTAGTTCCATCCATGCTAAAACGTTTTAAAATAATAACTACAATTTTTGGAAATTTCCAAAAAAAATACTGCTTTTTTACATTTTCTTTTTGATTTGTTTTTTCATTAAACCAAGCGTTATCTCCTTCTAAATACTCTGGCTCAGTAAACAATTTAAAACAATCGTAGAGATTTTCTGCAGTTTTATTTTGATTTTTGATAGGAAGATCAACAGTAAAAAAAGATTCCGGTACTATAGAAACTGTTTCGTTAGTCTCAAGTGAAATAAGTTGTGAATAATTGATTCCGTAAAATAATTCATATATTTCAGAATATTCTTTTTTGTAAATTTGTTTTATCATTTCATAGCACTTGATTGCTATTTTATCTTTTGCATTTTTAGCTGTTCCATTAATAACTACATTCTCACTTCTAGATATACTATTGTGAATGCATTCAATGAAGAATTGTAAAAATTCTGGCATATCATTTTGTGACCATCCTGTAAATATATCACGGTTCTTTTGATAGGCAATTTGCTGTATAGAATGAACAAATTTTCTAGGTGCAATCAAACCATTTTCACTCCACATTACATTTCTTAAATCTTCCCATTCATCAATAAAATTAGTTTCTGGTATATCTTTTATAATATTATTTTTGCATGATTCTGATTCTAAAAAATTATTCAGTTCATAAGTATTACTTAGGACTTGTAAACAAGAATTAAGAAAGCAAGTATTACCTAAATTTTCAAGACCTACCAAGCCTTTATTATGATATTTTGAAAGATCCATCAATAGTTATTTTAAAAGAATATATAAAAATATCTTTATATTATTATTAGAATGGATAATATGAATACTATAAATTCATTTGAAGAAAATTTACGTAATTCAATTACTGAATATATTGTAAACAATTTAGATGAATTTATAAGAAACGATGAAAGAAACCGTGAAACATCTAACCGCGTAAATTCGTTGATACAAACTAATAATAATTCTGATATTGAAATGATTAGAAATATATTAGAATCTTTGAATAGGAATATGTTGTTGTATCATGTTAATGTGACTGAGTATTTAGGTTCTATAAATACCATTTTAGATTCTATTAGCAATAGAAATAATCATGAATCAAGAAATAGAGAAACAAATTTCCGATCTAATCAAACAAACCAAGAAAGAAATAACAATCAACGTAATGAACCGGTAAATACAAATACTGCTAATAGAAATAACAATATACGACCTAGAAGTACTTATTATTACCACAATTCCCCATTAAGAAATATAAGAAGAAGATATAATGATACAAATCATAATGAAAATAGAAATATACAAACGAATAACAATAATGTAAATAATGAAGAACGCAATGATATATGGAGAACATGGTCTACTAGAACACCAATATCGACAAATAATATAAATTCACAGTTTCGTGAAATAGGAATACATAATCGTGAAAGGCCGAATTTAAACGAATCAATACAAGAACCAAGAATTCAAATTAGTAATTCTAATAGACAACAACGGACGCCTTTTCATTTTTATCGCTATTTATCACACGGGAATGATCCATTTATTAATAATGAACTTATGCAAGAATACTTTCAAAATTTATTTCAAAATGTAATTGTTAGTCCAACAACAGAACAAATAAATAATGCTACTGAAGTGTTCGAATATTCAAGTAATTTAGATTTAATAAATCATAGCTGTCCAATTACTTTAGAAGAATTTCAAGAAAATGATACTATAAGAAGAATACGCCAATGTGGTCATTGTTTTAATGAAGAACCAATTCAAAATTGGTTTCGTAATAATGTTAGATGTCCAGTTTGTAGATTAGATATAAGAGATGTTAGTGGAAACCTTGTAGAAAATGAAAACAATAATAACACCGAAGAACTAGATGACAATGAAAATGAAAATATTGTACATGAAAATATACCATCACCTCGTCCACTTCGACCCACATTATCAGATATATCTGTTTCAACAAGTTCTACATTAAATGAAACACAATTAGATGGATTTTTATCAAATTTTGCAAACAATATTCGTGATAATTTAACAGAGAATTTAGAAAATGCTATGATACCTATGCATGATGATTTATCTTCTCATATTCAAATAGATGTACCAATAGAAAGTTTCAGATATCAACAATGGAGAGATTTATCTGGTGCTATATTTCCTTTTGATTATCCTTAAAATTATATATTTTAATTATATAATTTTAAAATTCAGGTTCGTGTTTTTTAAATAAACACCCTTGTGTACTCAAATTTGGTATTTCTTGAATAATATTTGGATCTTGAAGGATAGAAGTATTTAACCAAATTTTTAAAATACAAAAGTTTTTTTTTGGTGATATAGTCATTCCATTAATGTATTGATTATATTTGGAATTAACACAAATAGTGTTTCCAAGTAACATAAAAAACAATGTCTTCCAAACATCTCCAACATAGCGATTTGAAATTTTATAAGAAAAGCATCCACCATCTCTATTTTTTGGGTCTTCCCACATTGGCGTTATGTTTTGCTTCATAACAAATAACATACAATTTTTTATTATAGAATCATTCATTTCTTCATTAATTTTTATGGCTTGTTCTATACTATTAATTTCTTTTGCTATAACGGTGTAACTACTTAAACTCCAATCTTTGTTGGTTGGTAAATGGTAATATAAATCCCATTTATCATTCGTTTCGTGTAGTTGGGTAGGACTACAATCCGCACTCATGCACCCTTAATATAAGAAAAGATAATTCTTTATATAGTTTAAGCATTTTCAATGGTGTATTTATTATCTCCCAAATTTACATATTGATTTTTATTAATTACAATATCTTCAAAATTGAAATTTGTAACTTGTAATTGGTAATTTTGACTAAATATAAAATTTTTATCAGTGTGCGTATAATCAAAGTAACGTTTCAAAAAAACGGTAGACAAAATATCATTATCATTAACAAAATATGAATTATCTAATTCGACCTCTGTAGATTGACTGTTATCTAAATTTACATATAGAATTTCAATAAAAGGATTAGACACAAATTTTTCATTAAAATCAATAATAGCAAACTCTGTAGGATCCATTTTACAAAAATATTTATTTTTGTACTTTGCATAATAAAAATATTTTATATTATCTAGTTCTACTGTGCGTAATCTTTCAAATTTTACCTTTTTTAATTTCATGGTTTTTAGTAGTAAATCTTCGTTTTTATGAAAATATACATTATCGTAATCTTCTTTTAAGATTATTTCATTATTATTTAAATAATACATTGCTGTATTAATCCAATTTTCTTCTATTGGTTCAACTTTATATTCTAAAAAATAACCGTTCACTTTATAAACAAGATATCTGAATAAATTAAAAGTATTATGAAAAGTTTCATTTGAATAATAATAATGATTTAATTTCATAGAAATATTTGTTTTGGTATTATTATAAAATACAAATAATTTTATACCGGTATTTATAACCGGAGTTGTATAACTCAATGCCCAACATTTTAAACGATTCCAAATATTGAAATGAAACATTATATTTTTTAATATAAAAAAATATTTATATATGTTTAAGTATATTAAAATAATGTGGTTTTAATATATAATAATGAAAATGAAAAATGGATTATTTGTTTTTCGCAGGGACTTACGTTTAACAGATAATATAGGTTTATTGGAGGCGTATAAACAAGTAGAAAATTTGTATACTTGTTTTATATTTACTCCAGAGCAAGTTACAAATAAAAATGATTTTAAATCAACAAATTCAATTCAATTTATGATAGAAAGTTTGAAAGAACTCGAACAAAAAATAAAAGAAAAAGATGGAAAATTAATGATATTATATGGTAAAAATGAAAAAGTAATTGATAATTTAATTAAAGATCTTAAATTGGATTCTGTATATTTTAATAAAGATTATACTCCATATGCAGTAGAAAGAGATGATGGTATTAAAGAATTATGTAATAAACGTAATATTCAGTGTGAAAGTTTCCAAGATTATTATTTATTCGAACCAGGAACAATTTTAACGGGATCTTCTTCCATGTTTAAAAAATATACTCCTTTTTATAATGAAACAAAAAAACATAAGTTTCCGTCTGTCAATACAGGAAATATTCGTAAATTGGCTTCTTCAAATATGTCAGATTTGTCGCTTGATGACGCTATGAGCAAGTTCGTAGGAAAAGAAAATGCTGAGATATTAGTACATGGCGGTAGAGAGTTAGGATTAAAAAGATTACAATCCGCAAAGATTAGTCAAAAAAATTATGGTAAAACGAGAGATTTTTTTGATAAAACTACATCGCATCTTTCTGCTTATATAAAATTTGGTTGTGTTTCAATTCGTGAGGTTAGAGAAGCGTTTTCGAATATTGAAAGTTTTATAAGTGAATTAATTTGGAGAGAATTTTTTGCCCATGTTTTACATGCTTATCCAGAAGTGGTAGGTAAATCATATCAAAAAAAATATAGAAAAATTAAATGGATGAATAATAAATCTCAATTTGATAAATGGAAGGATGGACAAACCGGTGTCCCGATAGTAGATGCTTGTATGAGAGAATTAAATTCAACAGGATATATGCATAATCGTGGACGCATGACTGTTGCCAGTTTTCTGATTAAAACTTTATTGATTGATTGGAGATGGGGAGAAAAATATTTTGCACAAAATTTAACTGATTATGATGTTGCTAGTAATAATGGTAATTGGCAAGGTATCAGTGGTACAGGTGTAGATATGAAGCCTTATTTCCGTGATATGAATCCATGGATTCAAAGTTCAAAATTTGATAAAGAAGCTAAATATATAAAAAAATGGGTTCCGGAATTAGAAAATGTTCCAGCTAGAGATATACATAAATGGTATGAAAAATATGAAAATTACAAAAATGTAAATTATACAAAACCAGTGGTTGATTATTTTGAACAAAAAGAAAAAATGTTAGAAATGTACAAAAATATTTGATAATTATTAAATAAACAAAATAAAAACATCATAATATTATTATTATTATGTTAAGTGTAAAAAAT
>MDSY01053919.1_pt1 | contig 13826 bp, 16 predicted proteins | sample 811131 | NCBI WGS metagenome assembly MDSY01 (sample SAMN05326643, study PRJNA326480) | marine metagenome | isolation source: seawater | place: Atlantic Ocean: South West | collected 2010 | reverse complement strand
TTTAGCTCGTAAAAGCTGTAGTAGACTTTCACCTTATATTGCTTATGGGAATATTTCAATGCGGGAAGTTATAAAACGTACAAACAAAGAAAAAGCAAAAGGCAAAAAGTCGTTTGGAATTAGGGCATTTGAATCTAGACTTTTATGGCAATCACATTTTATACAAAAATTTGAAATGGAATGTAGCATGGAGTTTAAAAGTATTAATCGTGGATACCACCTGCTATTAAAACCAATAAAGCAAGACTATATTAATGCCTGGGAAAATGGAAATACTGGAGTTCCAATAGTAGATGCTTCTATAAGGTGTTTAGTAGAAACAGGATATTTAAATTTTAGAATGCGGGCTTTAATAGTTTCTTTTTTTGTACATCTTTTATGGCAACCGTGGCAAGCATGTTCTGCTTTTTTAGCTAGACAGTTTTTAGATTTTGAACCTGGCATACATTTTCCTCAGCTTCAAATGCAAGCAGGAGAGACTGGCATCAATACTTTGCGAATTTATAATCCAATTAAAAATGGGGTTGAACATGATCCTCATGGAAATTTTACAAAACAATGGATTCCTGAGCTAAGAGTTTTACCCGAGGAGCTAATTCATATCCCATGGAAAATGACACCTTTCGAAGAAGATATCTATAAATTTAAGATTGGTGAGACTTATTCAAACCCAATTATTGATCTTAAAGAAACAAGGAAATTTGCATTAGAAAAACTTTGGAGTATGAAGAAAGATTCAAGAGTCTTTCAAGATAGAGATCGGATTTTAAAACGTCACACTTTTAATAAAAAACGACAAGCTTAAATGAAGAAAAAAAAAGTATCTCTATCAGATGAGCAGATAGACAGGGTAATTGAAATGGCCTGGGAAGATAGAACGCCCTTTGATGCAATTTTATCTCAATTTGGCTTAAAAGAGCAGGATGTTATAAAGCTGATGCGTCGTGAGATGAAATCTTCAAGTTTTAAGATGTGGCGTGCTCGAGTTCAAGGGCGAAGTACAAAACACAGTAAAAGTAGATCAGAAGATGTTGATCGCTTTCGTTGTTCTCGTCAGCGTAATATTAGTAATAATAAAATATCTAAAAAGTGATTTAAATTTTACACAATCAAAATAAATATTTATTTTCAATTTTGATCTTTAATTATTTAACTCTTTACTCGCCTAATTTTTGCTCCAATCTGTTTTAAGCGAATATCAATATTTTCATAGCCACGATCAATTTGTTCGATATTATGAATGACACTTGTCCCTTTTGCTGAAAGAGCAGCAATAAGTAAGGATACGCCAGCTCTTATGTCTGGCGAAGTTAGAGTTGCTGATTTTAGTGTGGATTTAAAATCATGGCCTATAACTGTCGCTCGGTGAGGATCGCAAAGAATTATTTTAGCTCCCATATCTATAAGTTTATCAACAAAAAATAGCCGACTTTCAAACATTTTTTGGTGGATAAGTACACTCCCTCTTGCTTGCGTTGCTACCACCAAGATAATACTTAATAAATCTGGAGTAAATCCAGGCCAAGGCGCATCAGAAATTGTTAAAATAGATCCATCTATGTAACTCTGAATTTCATACCCTTGTTTATGAGCAGGAATGAATATATCATCGCCACGTTTCTCTAAAGTGATACCTAATTTTTTAAAAATAGCTGGCATTTGTCCAAGGTATTCCCAACGAACATTTTTTATGGTGATTTCACTTTGAGTCATAGCAGCTAGTCCTATCCAACTTCCAATTTCAATCATATCGGGTAATATGTTGTGATCAGTACCTTTTAATGACTTTACGCCTTCTATAGTTAGCAAGTTAGATCCTATGCCTCTAATTTTTGCCCCCATACGATTAAGCATCCCACATAATTGTTGAAGGTACGGTTCACAGGCAGCATTATAGATTGTTGTTTTTCCTTTAGCTAAAACAGCTGCCATCAGAATATTAGCTGTTCCTGTAACTGAAGCTTCGTCTAAAAGTAAATCAGCACCTTTTAACTGTTTTGCTTCGACACTGTAAAAGTAATCTTCTTGGTTATAATTAAATTCTGCTCCAAGTTTAATAAGCCCACCAAAATGTGTGTCGAGTCGTCTTCTGCCAATTTTATCTCCTCCTGGGAGAGGAATACTCCCTTTACCAAAACGAGCTAAAAGTGGACCAACTAACATAATTGAACCACGAAGACCCTTACCATCTTCTTTAAATTGATCTGAACTTAAATAGCCCAAATTAACATCTTTGGCATTAAAACGGTAAAATCCTGAATCTATTTTTTCTACAGCTACTCCAAAATTTTTGAGTAATTGAATAAGTTTGTTAACATCTACAATGTCAGGAATATTTTTGATATTAACAGTTTCTGGGGTTAGTAAAACTGCACACAAAATTTGTAAAGCTTCGTTTTTAGCTCCCTGTGGTGTTATGGAACCTTTTAAAGGTTGTCCACCTTCAATTAAAAATGATTCCATTTAGTTTAGTAGCGTTTTCTGTTACGTTTTTTCGGTTTACTATGGTTACTGCTAGGGCCGTTACCATTTTTATGTTTAAATCTCATTAAATCTGCGGATTCACTTAAAGGAAGTTGTGACGTAGCCACTTTTAATTTTCCATCAGATAATTCTTCCAAATGAGCTAGAATGACAACATCCTCGACAGTGTCTTTATTCCAGCTTAAGAAATTTTTCTTCATGTGATTAGCTATAGTAAAGACTAATACATCCTTTAATTCCCCTTCATCCCAACTAACTGCAGAATCTATCATAAGCTTAATATTGTTTCCATAAAATCTATATTTAGGATAGTTTTGGGGGTAAGGTAGCTTTTCAGGTCTCATATCTAATAGCTCCTTTTGAGGTTTTTCGAAGGGACTTTCCACATCAATATCAAAATTTGCCATTATAAAAAATTGATCCCAAAGTTTATGCTGAAAATCTGGGACATCTCTTAAGTGAGGATTTAGATTTCCCATGACACCTATAATAGCTTTTGCTTTTTTATTTCGCTCCTCTGTATTAGGTTCTGCGATAGCTTGTTCAATCATAATGTGTATATGTCTTCCGTATTCTGGGATAATAAGTTGCTTGCGCTTAGTATTATATTGCAAGGTTTCCATAAAAAATGTTGCTAGTAAGTTTGTTATTAAATATAATGCACATTAGTAAAATGTATTAAATTCCAAAGGATTCCAATTAAAATTACAATGAGATAATTCCTTCTAATTTACTGCTTTTTTTATAAATACCGATTACATGTTCAGGCTTTGACATCTTAATTTTAATACTCAAACTTGTAAAGGTGTTTTTTGATGATTTTTTTTCTGAAAACTCAGCTTCTTTTGGGTCAAAAAAAGATTTCAAATCTTCGAGATGTGGAGATTCAGATTTAACAATAAACTTAAAAAGATAAAATCCTGGCCACTTTTGGGATTCTAGAAGCTGATCATAAAAACGTGAATAAAAATCTTCAGAGCTAGTATTAGAATGCATTAAGGCTATTACTTTTGTGTAAAGATACTGGTTTTATTATTGAATAAAATGCGAAAAAATAAAAGAGTAGTAATTAGCGGAAGTCCTGGCTCAGGAAAGACTGCTGTTGTTGAGGGGCTAAAAAATAAAGGATACTCTATTTTTGAAGAATATTCTAGAAGTTTAATTAAGGATTATCAATCTAAAGGAATAACAAATCTTTTCCTTTCTGCCCCCTTAAAGTTTAGTAAGCAACTTTTAGAAGTGAGAGAGAAACAATTTATTGATTCAGAAAAAATTTTTCAAGCAAAAAACCAAGTTGTATTTTTCGATCGTGGTATACACGATATCCATGCCTATTTAATTGCCATCGGTCAAGAAAATCTCAATTTAAAAGAAAAGGTTTACTCATTTGAATATGATTTAGTTTTTTTATTAACTCCTTGGGAAGAAATTTTTAAAAAAGATAATGAACGTTTAGAGAATTTTAGCCAGGCTAAGATGTATTATCCATATATTAGAAAAGTTTATAGCATTCAACATAAAGTAATTGAATTGCCTCAGCGAAGTATAGAAGAGCGTATTTCTTTTATAGAATCCTTCTTAAATAGTAATAATGGATAAACTGCAGTTACTTAAAAAGTATTGGGGATATTCTAAATTCCGTTCGTATCAGGAACAAATTATTGATAGCCTTTTGGAAGGAAAAGATGTCATGGGAATTTTACCTACAGGTGTAGGAAAGTCCATATGTTATCAGTTACCTGCTTTAATATTTGAGGGTCCAGTCTTAATAATTTCTCCATTGATAGCTTTAATGATTGATCAAGTAAGAAAATTAGAAAAACAAGGAATTAAGGCCATGTATTTCGAATCTCATTCTAAAAGTCAACCAATTCAACAGCAAATTGATAATTGTATTCATGGAAACTTCAAGTTAGTTTACAGTTCTCCAGAACGCCTTTTGAACCCCCCTTTTATCCAACAACTTACACAAGCAAATTTTTCACTAATAGCTATTGACGAAGTCCATAGTATTTCTGAATGGGGTCATGATTTTAGACCATCATATCGAGAACTTGGAGCCTTACGTGATTTATTTACTAAAACCCCAATTTTAGCTCTTACTGCATCAGCCACAAGTGAAGTAATAATTGATATTCGTAATATTTTGAAATTGAAAGAAGCACAAGTTTATCAAAGTTCTTTTGAGCGGAATAATATTTCCTATAAAGTTTTGAATTCAGAAGATAAGTTTAATTCAGTAATTCAATTATTAGGAAAAAATAAAGGAGCTAGCATAATATATTGCAGCACTAGAAAGCTAACCGAAAATTTGGCTCAATTTATCAATCAAAAAGGACACAAAGCAAATTTTTTCCATAGTGGGCTTCCTGCAGAAGAGAAAAAGAAAAAATTATTAGCTTGGCAGTCTGGCGAAATACCTCATATAACGGCAACAAGTGCTTTCGGTATGGGAATAGATAAAGCGGATGTCAGAACTATAATTCATATTCAATCACCTGAAAGTATTGAAAATTTTTATCAAGAAACTGGCCGTGCGGGACGAGACGGAAAAGATGCTTTTAGCTATTTATTATATAAAAATAATGATGTAAAAGAATTGAAAAACCAATTTTTAAATAAAATACCTACAAAAGCCGAAATAAAAAACACATATAAAGACTTGTGTAATTTTTTTCAAATCGCTTATGGTGATGGGAAGGGCTCCTATTTTTCTTTAGACTTAAATAACTTTTGCAAAATTTATAATCGTAAATCGAATAAAATTGAACAATGTCTTAAGTTTTTTGAATTAGCTGGAGTTTTTAGTGTAATTAGCCCTAAGGAAAAACAATTGCGTATTAATGTAATATCTTCTTTAGATCAAGTAGTCTCATATATTAAAAAAGGAAATTTCGCATCTCAAATTTTAGAGTATTTGATGCGACAAAGTCCTAATTTTTTTAATGAAATAACAACATTCTCTTTAAGAAAAATATCTAAAACCTTTAAAATTCCAAATGATCGTCTTTTAAATGAATTTGAGATCTTGAAACGAAGAAGAATATTAGAGTTTAGTATTCATGAGTCGAGTATTGATATTAATCCATTGACCCCACGTCAAGATAATTACACCATAAAACCCGTAATTGATTTGGTTGAAAAAATATATTCGATCAAAAAGAAAAAAATTGAAAAAATGATTCAATTTTTACAGGATGAGAACTCATGTAAACGAAATTTTATTTTAGCATATTTTGGAGAAAATAAAATTAATATTTGTAAAAAATGTTCTGCAAATCCATGCAATGTTTTTTCTAAGCAAAAAGAGGAGCTTGAGGGAAAAGTTATTGCTTTATTAAAATCCAATCCACATTCTATATTAGATATATCACAAAAGTTGTATTTTGACCTCCAAGATTTAAAAATCTTTTTAAATAATCTTTTGGATCAAAAAAGAATTAAAAAGCATCTTGGAGAAAAATATTATTGGATAAATGAATAAAAAGAATAGCCTTCCTTCTTTGGTATTTTTTGGGACTCCATTATTTGCAAGCTATTGTTTGGAAGCCTTATTAGTTGCAAATTTTAAAATTTTATCAGTTGTAACTGCTCCAGACAGAAAAGCAGGAAGAGGGAAAAAGCTAACCTCCTCACCAGTTAAGCAATTGGCAGAGTCATACGAGCTTCCTATTTTTCAGCCCACTAATCTTAAAGAACCAAAATTTGTTACTCAATTAACTGAATTAAGAGCAGATATTTTTGTTGTTGTTGCCTTTCGAATGTTGCCTAAAGTAGTTTGGTCCCGTCCAAAATTAGGATCAATTAATCTTCATGCATCTCTTTTACCAAATTATAGGGGAGCAGCACCCATTAATTGGGTATTAATTAATGGAGAGAAAAAAACAGGAATTACTACTTTTTTTATAGATGAGAAAATTGATTCAGGATCAGTATTACTTCAAAAAGAAATTTTAATTGATTTAAATGATGATGCTGGTAGTTTACATGACAAACTTGTTTATCAAGGAGCGCCTCTTATAATTGAAACATTAAAGGGAATTCAATCAGGAAAGCTTAACTCAAGAAAGCAAAATATTTTGAAAGCTGAATTTGAAGCCCCAAAATTATCTGCTGAAAACACAAAAATAGAGTGGGGGAGTAATTTAAAAGTATTGAAAAATAAAATCAAGGGCTTGTGTCCCTATCCTGGAGCTTGGTCATTTTTTGAAAATAATGGAATTCAAGGACGATTAAAAATTTTGAAAGCAGAAATTATATACAAAAAACATTCACACCCTTTAAATAAAGTATTAGTAAAAAAAGACGAAATTTATATAACAAATAGAGAGGGATATTTAAATTGTGTTGAAATTCAACTTCCAAATAAGAAAAGAATGTCTTCTAAAACACTATTAAATGGTTATAAATTTGATTCAAATGCCCGTGTTTTGTAAGGAATAGGCTTATCATTATCAACAAAACCCCTTACTTATTAACAAAACAGTTGATTTACCTAGGTTTTTTAAGGCTTAAACGAAAATCCATATAAATTTGTCATATAACCTTAAAATTTAAAATTATGAACAAAACAGAATTAATTGACGCTATGGCAGCTGATGCTGGCATTTCTAAAGCAGCAGCAAAAAAAGGTCTTGAATCTTTTTTAGGTAGTGTATCAGGTACACTTAAAAAAGGGGGACGTGTTTCTCTAGTTGGATTTGGATCATGGTCAGTGTCCAGGAGAGCAGCTCGTGACGGAAGAAACCCACAAACAGGTGCTACAATTAAAATTGCTGCTAAAAATGTGGTTAAGTTTAAGGCAGGTGCTGAATTATCAGGTTCAGTAAATTAAGCTTCTTAAAGCAGTTATATAAAAAGCTCCCTTGTGGAGCTTTTTTTGTAATTATTAAAACAAATGAATACTGGTAAATTACTCGTTGCTACACCATCAGTTATCGGTGATTTTAACTTTCATCGATCTGTTGTTTTATTAACTAATCAAAAGACTTCAGGAAGTGTTGGATTTATACTAAATAAAAAATTAGATTATACGCTAGACGAAGTTATGGAGGGTATTTATGCTAAATTTCCACTGTATTTTGGAGGACCAGTAGAACAAGATAACTTGTTTTATATTCATACCTTAGGAGATAAAATTTCTAATAGTATTCGCATATCAAAGACATTATATTGGAATGGAGATTTCAAGTCTGTAAATGATTTATTAAAAACCGGTAAACTCAATCAAGAAAATATTCGTTTTTTTCTTGGATATAGCGGATGGACCAAGGGACAACTTGAAGAAGAGATTGAAGTAAAATCTTGGGAGCCTTTTGAAATAAAATCAGCACTAGAATTGATAAAAATGCCAACTAAAGATATGTGGCGAGAATGCATGGCAGCTTTAGGAGGAGAATATTTACTTTGGTCAAATACACCAGATAACCCAAGTGCTAACTAAAAAAGTTATCACTAAAATCATTAAAAATCATACCAACTCTTTTTTGAGGATAAGTTGTTTTTCGATAGTTAGAAACACACTGAATTCCTTTTTCTATGGACAGAATCATTACTTCTTCTGATTTTTGAAGTTCGAAGGGATTTAAATCATTTTCAATAAGAGAATAAGTTGTTTGATTTTTATTAATCCATTTATTAAATACACTACGATAGGTGAAATCTTGACAGCCAGATTCTAGACCAGGAGTTAATATTTGATTTCCTTGAAATAAATATAAAGTACCTACTAGGCTTTCTACAATGTTTTTTTGTTCATTTAATAACAACACATCTTCGAATCCATTTTCTTCAGCATAACGTTTAGACATTGTTCTAATTCCTCTGTTGGTTGGTGATAAGTTAGATAAGTCTCCAGAAGCAATAACAGCTTCTTTATAAATATCAATTGAGATAGATGTATTAATAAATTTAAATGGTTCAGTAGTGCTTAAACTAATAATAAATTGTGTTTCTCCCTTACTTTTAAAAAACTGAAGATTAAGGAGACTATTTTCTGGAACATTTTTGTGAGTTGCAATGAGCTTCTGGATTTCTTCTTCAAAAAAACTCATGGTGTAATTCATTGGTATGCCAAAGCGATACCTTCTTAAAGTTGCAATTACACGAAAATAATGCTCCTCAAAAAAAAAAATATTAATTTTTTTCAGACGGATGCTTTCTTGAACGGAAAAAGCAGTTAGTAGGCTATGAATCAAATCTTCCTTTGCCAGTTTTAAACTAGAAACGATGACCCCATTACAATTCAACATAAAAAGTTTCTTAACTAGACCCTAAGGTTTGTTTTAAACTAGAAATTAAATTATCCCAAAGCATTTTAGATTCCTCGAGTTCATTCTCTTCTGCAAAATCAGTAACGATTAATGATACATCATTTGTTAGATCATCTACCTGAATTTTAAATTCAAAGTAATATTGATTACCCTCCTCTTCATCGATAGACCATTGAAAACGTACGCGTTCGTTGTTTTTCTTCTGTAATAATTTTGCATATTCTTCAGCGTCATCCCAAATAAAGGTGAAACTTTCTCCTCTCGAATTTACGTTATCAGCAAACCATTCACCAAGACCAGAAGGTGTCGATAAATATTGAAATAACATTTGTTTTGAAGCATGAAAATCATACTCTATTGAATAGCTTATTTTATCACTCATTTTTAAAATTTCAAGTTCCCAATATATTGAAAATTAAGTAACGAGGGTATTTATTTTAAAATATTTTCAAAAGGTTGTTAGTCGTGGATTATGTTTTTATATTTGCCCCCCATAATGGCGAGGTAGCTCAGCCGGTTAGAGCGTCGGATTCATAACCCGGAGGTCGGGAGTTCAAGTCTCCCTCTCGCTACTAAAATAATAAAACGGTTATACTATTATAGTGTAACCGTTTTTATTTTTTCTCGATGTTGCTTTCCCCAGTTTGTCAATTCGATGATGAGCGGAACAAGTGTATACCCATAATCTGCCAACTTGTAGGTGACCTTAAGTGGTCGGGAATCATATACAGTCCTAAGAATCAATCCATTTATTTCTAATTCTCTCAACTCCTTTGAGAGCATCCTTATTGAGTTTTTTAAAAGAAAAAGATCCCTTAATAGGGGCCTTTTTTATAAATGGTCTTTAAATATATTAAAAAAATAACTAATAGTGATAAAGTTAATGTTATCTAATTTTGATAATATTCTCATATGCTTTCTGTACAAGTAAGAATTTTTCTTCTGCAAGTTTTTTAATATCCGAACTAACACCTTGTAACCTATCAGGATGATATTTTAGGACCATCTTTCTATGCGCTTTTTTAATCTCTTCATTTGAAGCATTCTTATTTAATTCAAGAATTGCAAACCATTTATCCAAACTATTCAAACTTCCTTCAGAACGAAACATTGAGTGAATAGACTCGAAATCATACTGATTAATATTAAGATAACCTGCAATCTTTTTTATTAAATCAATCTCAGTAGAATGCAACTCATTATCACTTGCTGAAACTCCAAAAAGAAAATGAATAATTTGTAATCTTGCAGCATGATTTACATAAGAGTTTAACTGAAGACAAACAGGACGCAATTTAGAGGATAATGATTGTTTATTAAGTTTACTAAAAACTTCAAAGTATTTATTAGCTTTCTGAATACCAAAAGTATTTACAAAAAATTTCTTTACATAATCTAACTCAGCTTTAACAATCTTTCCATCAGATTTTATAACTAGTGAAGATAATATCAATAAAGATAGCTCATAAGCCTTCTCTTGATCATTTTTACCATCAAAGAAACTCTTACTAATATAATAACCAATTATAGCTCCTATAGGACCTGCAAGAAACCAACCTGCTCCAACTCCAACCCATTTACTTAAAGACATATTTATAAATTTCAAACGGCAAAGATAATTAAGAAAAAGATATTATAATATTATTTAAGGAATAGTATTTAAGATATTAAATATACAAAAAACTATAATTCGCATGATTCCTTAAAAATAAAAATCAGTCTGTCCTATTAATTTTAAGATTAGAATACGAATTAATCTAAAATTTTATTTATCTAAAATTATTGGAGTAAGCTCTTCTTTTAACCTCTCGTATTCCTCTTTACTTAGAAAATCCAATTCCATTAGATCTTTACTTTCTTTTAGCTTTGTAATAGCCTCTTCTTTTGATAATGGTGCATTATAATTTATAATCTCTCCTAATAATAATGCTTTCTCAATATTTAAAATTGTTTTTCTAGAGTGTGAGAATATTTTTGAGAGACCATCTTGATATCCTTCAACAAAGACACTTACGTATAATGGCATCTGTTTTCTATTAGGCCATAATTTATAACCAGTAAAACTTTCATGTGTAACAAAAAGCGATTTTACAATAACCTTACTTCCCGAATATTTATGAGGAAGTAGTCTATATTCCTTTTTACTCAAACCTTTAGTTTTTCCAATAACAATTTGAGAGAAAACATCATGAAACATATATTTTTTTCTCTTAATTACTGCATTTCCTAAAGTCAAAGTATCTCCAATACTAACTATAAGACCATCTTTAGTTGTATAAGAATAAATTATTGTGTTATTTTTATATTGCTCAACAAATTTAATGTCTTGCGTTTGATTATATGTTAGGCTTTCTTGCTGAGCAAGTGTTATCAATGGAAGAAGGAGAAAAAATACTGTTATTTTTTTTATCATTGTATTCTAAAAGTTTGAGCAAATATAATAAGTAATAACAATACTCTTTAAAGATTATTATTCAATATTGCAATAAAGAAAAATGGATCTATTTTAAATATCAAAATAAATATAATTTATTACTAAAGAGTCACTTTTTAAAGAATTAGACATTTTAGAGCTTATTCTTTAAAAAACATAGAAAAAAATTATAAATATCGAATTCCCTAATTAATAATAATCTTTCTAGAGAAACTCCCTTCCTTATTTCTAAGATTAAGGAAATATATTCCAGGAATAATGCGTGAAATATCTAAACTCGTTTTATGAGAAAATACTCTCTTCAAAATCACTTTACCATTCACATCCAGTAAATCTAAGGAAGTCAGCTCATTACTCTGATTATCAATTATTAGTTTATCACTAACTGGCACAGGATAGATATTAAAAGAACTTGCAGGAAGTTCAGTTACATTATTCAAAAGTGGAGTAATTTGAAATGAAAGCTCTTCAACATTATCTAATGAATCAACAACAGCAGCTGCAACTAAATATTTAACAGCATTATCATTTGTAACCCACCTATAAGTTATTTCCTGTTCATTATTTGAAAAGCTTGCTAGAAATGGGATTGCAGAAAAAGGAATGTTATTGTACCACATTCCTTGTTGGGTTATTGTATCTGAGCAATAAACATTTAAAACTGAAGAAACTTTCTTAACCTCTTTTAACCTTAAAACATCATAAGTACCTAAGGGAGTAGTAATGAATCCTGAAGCATCAACTGAAAATTCAGAAGTATTTGTAACTTGTATAAGTGCAGTGTCAGCAATATTAGCAATATTATTTGTTAAAGTTGCAACATTTGCAGAAGGTAAAGCAGTTGAGAGAAAAGTTCCTGTTATAAATTCTTCAATAACGACAATAGGACCATCAGTAAGTGACATAGAATAAGTTAAAGGAAGAGGAAGATATAAGGCTGGTGAATTAAAAACTGTATCATTTCTACCACAAATAAACACACCAAAACTATTTTTATCAAAGTAAGTAATAGAACCTCCAGTGTTCAAACACAAATCTGCAGAAGAATATAAAGATTCATAATTTGTCCCTAAAGGAGAAATATATAACTCAGTATCCACGTAAGATGCTTGTAATGTAGAAAAATCCCAGATTTGGTTCATACCTGAATTTCCAATAATTATTGATGATGTAGGATTGCTAACGTAAGCCATGTAAACGGTATCACCACTAACAACAAGATTAGCATCTGTCAATGTAATTTGTGAAAAAACATTACTAGTAATAAAGATTAGGCTAGCTGTAAATAATTTTATTTTCATAACTTTTATTTTATTATAAATTTAATGGTTTCTGATTTTTTTTCTGATTTTATCTTAACATAAAACATTCCCTTTCCTAAATCTAATTTTGATAAAACTAAATCACCTTTAATACTAGATAATCTTAATACTACCTTGCCTAAAACATTATAGACCAGAACATCAGATGTTGATTTCAGTAATAATCTAGCTTCACTTAAAGTAGGGTTAGGAAATAAATAATGATTTTGAGTAAATTCTGAAATAGTACTAGAACCATCAATAAATAAATCATATTCAACTGCAGGAAAAGATGGTAAATCCATAGCCATTCCTGAAAAAATGTTGTTAATTGGGGGGATTTGCACATTAAGAATCAAATTAATAGGTACTGAAAAGCTTCCTCCTTGAATGGGAGTTCCATTAATTAGTATGCAACCATCAATTCCTGAAGGATATTCACAAGTATTTTGATCACAAGTAAATGAAAGTCCATTAGGCAGGCCAGAAAGATCAAAAGCAACATAATTAACATCTAAAGCCATAACTGTACTAATACTAGCTAAATTCATTGCAGCAACTACTGGACCAGGTAAAAATAAAGCCAAATCAATCATGGTATCTTCTAGAACAATCAAAGTTAATGTTTGAGAATAATTAACACCCAAAAAACCATCACTTAAACCTATAATTTCAGGTGGATAAACTCCTGGTAAGCCTATTGTGGTAAATAAAAAGTTAGGGTTACATTGTGGCCTTACAAACTGCGTAAAGAATAACATAATTGTAAATAATAGTAAAAATTTTCTCATAAACTTTAATTTAAACACTTGTCAAAGTTATGATAAATAAAATTAAATAAACTATTAGTGCGGCATTTAACATTTACTCAAAATAACACTATGTTATAACAAATCTAACATAGAATATTCTTAGATAATAACAGCACAAAAAACTAAAACCAATGAAATAATAATAATAATACAGAATGTTTAAAATTTAAATTTTTTAAATCAAAATATAAAAGTAAAAAAATCTATAAAGGCATTATTTATAGAATTAAAAATAATCAAAAAAACTTTTAATTAAATTAGAAAAAATCCAACACATATATAAACTAAAAAATATTAAGCTATTTAGATAATAAAACTTAGAATTAAAAATGATAAAAAAAAGCCCGAGCAAATGCTCGGGCTTCTTAATATTAAGAATTAACTTGTTCTTATTGAAGAATTAATTTCTTATTTACCACACCATTATTAGTTGTGATTTCTAAGAAGTAAACTCCTTTAGTGAAAGTAGCTAAATCAACTTGTTTAGTGTACTCACCAACAAACTGCTCTAAGTTTTCAGTGT
>MDSY01003543.1_pt1 | contig 13826 bp, 9 predicted proteins | sample 811131 | NCBI WGS metagenome assembly MDSY01 (sample SAMN05326643, study PRJNA326480) | marine metagenome | isolation source: seawater | place: Atlantic Ocean: South West | collected 2010 | reverse complement strand
TGCAAAGACACAACCTACATACACACCTACAGAAGTGAAAACTATCACCCAGACATAACTAGCAAAACGATAGATAGCACGCTTATAAACACAACAATTCTTCTGTATTCAGACGACAGAAAAAAGGTTATCAATAAAAATGGCATTCATACTAAAAGCGAGTATGCAGAAAATAACGCCTTCGATTTATTATTAAAAGAAACACTTGAGTACAAGCTGTCCAAAAAGAAAGCAGTAAAATCCTACATCTATAATGAATCAGGCCTAGCTTCAGAAGTTTGGATAAAAGTCAATGAAACTGAAAAACGATTCAGTTATTTTTATGATGAGCATGACGTAATTAAAAAAATAGAAACCTGGCAAGATGAATCCTGTATAAAAAAATTAGAATTCATCTATAATTCCAAAGGCTGGATCGATTCGACAATACTTCAGAACACAAAAAACAACCACATAAAAATCACAAAATTCACTTACATCTTATATTCATGAGTCATTTAAGAATCGGTTTATACTCCGTGCTAGTTTCTCTTTTTTTCTGCGTTGCAACGCCAACAGAGGCTACTGCGCAGAACAAACGAAAAAAGAATAGAAAAACAGAGATGATAAATGACGGAGCTAAGGCTAAATCAAACAAAGAAGAAAAAAGAGCCGCTTATAACAGCGGGAGAGACAAGCACGAGAGCATACAAGACAAAAAAACTCGAAAAAGGATGAAGCAAACTAGAAACAAAAGCTTGATTAATGCCGGTAAAAAAAAGCTGCCTTTTTACAAAAGGTGGTTCAGACTAAAATAAAAATGGGGGTGAGACTTGTATAATAATTGATTTGTTTTGAACAACTTAACACTCAATTAAACCTCAGCTATTAGCGGAAGTTAAAGTCCAGTCTAACTCCAGTGTATTTTTAAGATTCCTAACTTTCAAACAAAAATAGAGCGGTAAGAAATCTTTGTGCCTTCCACGACCCCAAAAATTTCTATAAATTTCTATATTTACGCCCTCGAGCGAGAAAAATTTTACTCCAAACCTAAACCAAACCGAATAATGAGAAAGTATTACCTCAGTTTATTTGTCCTACTTGTAGCCTCCGGATTCACCTTTGCGCAGCAAGGAGGAGGAGCTGTCAAAGGAAAAGTTACAGATGCCGCTAATGGCGAAGGTGTTCCTTTCTGTAATGTCATCGTTTATTTGAACGGAAACCAAGTCAATGGTTCCACAACAGATTTTAATGGGAATTTCACCATTAAACCAATCGATGCCGGAACTTATAATGTTGAATTCTCTTTCGTCGGATACTCCATTACAAGAGTAAATGGATTTGTAGTAAAATCTAACAAGACTAATTTCCTAGACGCCAAGTTAACCGAGTCGGACGGGATAGATCTAGAAGAGGCCGTGGTAATTGATTATGCCGTTCCTCTGATAGATAAAGATGGAGGATCATCAGGCGGAACAGTAACTAGAGAGGATTTATCAAAAATGCCCGGCCGAAGTGCTGCTTCTATAGCCTCTACGGTAGCCGGTGTAAGTGGAGCTGGTACAGATGGGCTTTCTGTTAGAGGGTCTCGGTCATCTGGGACTTTCTACTACATAGATGGAATTAAGGTAAGAGGTTCTACTAATCTTCCAAAAGCAGCTCTAGAAGAAGTCTCTGTAATCACCGGTGGTGTTCCTGCAAATTATGGAGATGCTACGGGTGGTATTATTAGCATCACCACTAGAGGAGCTTCAGCCTTCTATTACGGAGGAATAGATATTCTTTCTTCAGGATTCAAAAAAGGACAAACTGCTAGTGGTTTAGATAAGTTTGGTTACAACCTATTAGAAGGATACCTCTCCGGTCCTATTTTATTTAAAAAGAATGCTGACGGGACTAAAGACAAACCCCTTCTTGGATTCTTCTTGTCTGGAAACTACAACAGCCAAGTAGATCCAAGACCAACTTTTGATGGCGTCCCTTTTCTGAAACAAGAAGCTAGAGAGACTCTTCTCAGCAACCCGCTTAGAGCAAACTACGGTCCAAACGGAAGACCAAGTGGAACGCTTAACAACGCGGATTATTTAAGAGCTAACGATATAGAAACATTAGCCACTAGACAAAATGTAGGTTCCCAACAAGCTTCACTTACTGCCAAATTCGATGTTGCCACTACACCTACTGTAAGCTTATCTTTTGGTGGTTCGGGTTCATTTCTATCTAGGAACAACTTTTCTTATGATAATATGTTAATGAATTCCGATAACAATTCACTTCAGCAAAATATCGACTGGAGAGCATATGGAAAGTTTAGTCAACGTTTTGAAAACAGTAAAGAATCTTCGAGTAATGTAAGTAATATCTATTATTCATTGATGGTAGATTATTCTCAAAATACCGGTTTGGTTCAAGATGAAAAACACAAAGATGACTTCTTTAAGTACGGTCATGTTGGTGACTTCCAGATTGACAGAAGGAATTTTTATGAGCCTACAGCTGACAACCCTTACATTTGGCAGCAAACGGGTAATAACGAACAGGTAAATGTGACTTACTCACCAAGTGAATTTAATCCAAGTGCATCAGCCATTAATTCTCAATATTTTAATAGTCTTCCAGATGAAATATTAACAGATTTAGAACTCAATAATATTCTGAATAATTTTTCTCTGCCATCTAATTATAACTCTAGCATAAATAGCCCTTATGGTAGTTTAATATCAGCCCAAAATGGTGGAGCTATTCAGAATGGACAAGTAATAAACCAAACTTATGGCTTGTGGAATTACATAGGAACCCCTGCAAATACATTCCAAAAGTCCTTTCAGTCTCAAATTAGATTTACTGGATCAGGTTCAGCGGATGTAGGGAATCACGCTATCCAAATCGGTTTTGAGTACGAACAAAGAAAAGATGCCTTTTACGGGTTAGCTCCTGTTGGATTATGGAATCTAGCTAGGCTAAATGCTAATAGTCATGTTACTGAAATAAACACTGAGGATATATCAAGTATAGATAATGTTGGTTCTATTTCTTACATAACTTACAATACATTAGTGGGCGAAAATCAATCATCGCTCAGTAGAAACTTACGGGAATCCTTAGGTCTATCTCAAGACGGGTCAGACTACATTAACATAGATGCACTCGATCCTGATGCATTTGACTTATCCTTCTTTTCACCTGACGAATTACTTAATGGGGGAAATAACCTGGTTTCTTATTATGGCTTTGATCATTTAGGAAATAGAATAAAAGGGACTAGACCATCTCTTGATGATTTCTTTAATGATCAAGAAGATGAAGATTTCACAAGATCAATCGGAGCTTATGAACCTATTTACATTTCTGGTTTCCTCATGGACAAGTTTGCTTTTGATGATATCATTTTCAATGTAGGTGTAAGAATAGATAGATTCGATGCTAACCAAAAAGTTTTAAAAGACCCTTATGTAGTTGGTCAAGCTATTACTTTAGGTGAAACTGATAACCAGATTGGAGGAAATGACATAGGAACGGTTCCAGGGAATATAGGTAATGACTACGTGGTTTATGTAGACAATCCAAACGAACCTACATCCGTAGTAGGTTATAGAGATGGAGATACATGGTACAATGCTACTGGAACAGTAATAGATAATCCTGTTAATGCTCTGCAATCGTCTACTGGGTTTCCAGCACCCTATTTAGTTGGAAACGGAGCTGCTGAGTTAAATTCTGATGCCTTTAAAGATTATACACCTCAGGTAAATATTATGCCAAGGATTGCCTTTTCATTTCCTATCTCAGATGAAGCTCTTTTCTTTGCTCATTACGATGTATTGACACAAAGACCAACCTCAAGTAATATTTTCAACCCAACTGATTACTTTTTCATCGCAAATCAGAACGACTTAATCAATAACCCTGATTTAAAACCATCCAAAACTATCGACTACGAACTTGGTTTCCAACAGGTACTGTCAAAGACATCGTCGCTCAAAGTATCTGCATTTTATAGAGAACAGAGAGATGATATTCAAGTTAGAAATTTCACAGCTGCGTACCCTAGACAATACCGAGCGTTTGGTAACATAGATTTCGGAACTGTTAAGGGGTTAACTATGAACTATGACCTGAGAAGAACAGGAAATATCAGATTAAATGCTTCTTATACGCTTCAGTTTGCAGATGGAACAGGAAGTAATACTCAATCCACTCTCGCACTAATTAATCAAGGACTACCAAACTTAAGAACAACTAATCCTACAAGCAGAGATCAGAGACATCGATTCGTTTTAACTATGGATTATAGGTATGGTAGCAAGAAAGATTACAATGGTCCTATGGTATTCGGGAAACCCATACTGGCCGACTTTGGAATTAACCTAGTTGGAGACTTGGGTTCTGGCACGCCTTACACAGCTCAAGAATTAGCTACTCCTATCACAGGCGAACTAAGTCCTGCTACTAAAGGTTCTATAAATGGATCTAGATTACCATGGCTAGTAAACACCAGTTTCCAAGCCGATAAGAACTTCACTCTCAACTTAAATAAAAAAGAAGGGGAAGAGGCGAAAGCAGTGAACATAAATGTTTATTTACTTGTAAATAATCTACTTAATGTAAGAAACATTATAGGCGTTTATAGATTTACGGGCACTCCTGATGATGACGGATGGCTAGCTTCACCGACTGCAGAGCAGAATATTCAAAGTCAGAATGACTCTGAATCTTTTGTTGATTTATACAACTCATACACGAACGATTTCCGAAATATAGCTTCTCCAAGAACTATCAGATTAGGTGTTAATCTATCATTTTAAAATACAGTCAACATGAATATAAAGAAATTAATCGCGCTGTTAACGCTCATTTTATTCTTAAGCATTCAAGCAGATGCTATGCGTTATGAGTGGCGTGATAAAGACGACTCTAAGCAATCGGCTAATAAAGCTGCTGCATGTTCACCTGCTACTGAATTGGTATTAATGCAATATAACAATGTGCGTGCATTGATAGAGACTGGAGGAAGTATGTGGCAAGATCGATCTACTAGTAGAGCTTTTTATAGAATCCCCGCTGAAGGAAATGTATCCGTAATATATGCCGGTGCTCTTTGGCTGGGAGGATACAGCCCTGATCAGCAGCTAAAATTGGCAGCTGTTACTTTTAGAGCGGACGGAAATGATTTTTGGCCAGGCCCTTTGACTATAGATGGAGCTGCAGAAATTGAACCAGACGTTTGTGAGCAATATGATCGATTTTTTGTGACTGAAAGACAATGGTCGGAGCAGCATAGAGCTTGGTTTGACTGTCAAAATGACCCACTTTGTAATTCTTTAGTTGAATTCCCTAATGGGTATGTTGTACCTTCTGAATTTTATGAATATCCAGCTCATGGCAACACGAGCTTATCCCAAGATTATTACTTAGCTCCCTTTTATGATTATGACTTGGATGGCAACTATGACCCAGACGCAGGTGATTATCCATGGTATGATTTAACAGGTGATGTGGATTGTGCTAACAAGTCTAGAGAAGATACTATTCCCCTGTTTGGTGATCAAAACTACTGGTGGGTATTTAACGACAAAGGAAACATTCATACAGAAACTAATGGTGAATCCATAGGCATGGAAATTAGAGCTCAAGCTTTTGCTTTTGCTACTAATGATGAAATCAATAACATGACATTTTATAATTATGTTATGATCAACAGAGGTACTACCAGCCTAAATGATACCTATTTTGGACAATGGGTAGATGCAGATTTAGGTAATCCTCAAGATGATTATGTTGGTTGCGATGTTACCAGAGGTCTTGGTTATTGTTATAATGGTGATAATTTTGATGAAGGTACAGATGCCTCTACGGGTTATGGTGATAACCCACCGGCTGTAGGGGTTGATTTCTTTGAAGGACCTTACCAAGATTATGACGGAATAGACAACCCAGGACCAGAAACTACAAATAATCCACTGTCAGCAGAGGAAGCATTTGCAGGTAATGGAATTCCTTACAAAGGATTAGGAATAGGTTACGGCGATGATAATATTGATAATGAACGTTTCGGTATGAGAAAATTCCTTTACTACAATATAGGTGGAGGACAAAATGGAGATCCTGAAACAGCTTTAGAGCACTACAACTATCTTATTGGTATCTGGAGAAATGGTCTTCCTATGACATATGGTGGAGACGGATTCCAAACTGGGAATGACCCTAATCAACTTGCCGACTTTATGTTTGGAGATGACACCGATGTTGTAGGATTTGGAACTGATGGAGATATTAGAGAACCATGGACCGAAGTAACTGCTGATAATAACCCTGGAGATAGACGTTTTATTCAATCTGCTGGACCATTTTCATTAGCCCCTGGAGATTATAACAACATTACAGTGGGTGTCGTTTATGGAAGAGCGTTAAGCGGTAACCAATTCGAATCTGTAGAAGTTCTTAAGCAAGCTGATGATAAAGCGCAAGCCTTATTCGATAACTGTTTTGAAATTGTAGCTGGACCAGATGCTCCAGACGTTACTATACAAGAATTAGATGAAGAAATTATCCTTTACTTAACAAACAACAATAGTATTAGCACAAATTATTTAGAAGAATTTGGAGCTAACGGAGATGGATTTGACGCAAGTATTCCTGAATTTAATAGTGCTGGGGAATTCCTTGATGAAGAAGCCAGAACTTATAAGTTTCAAGGTTATCAAGTATATCAACTCGCAAATAACGAGGTTACAATTAATGAATTAAATGATTTAACAAGCGCTAGATTAATCAAAACGCTTGATATCCAGGATGGTATCGAATCGCTAGTGAATTGGACCTTTGATTCTGAAATTGGAGAAGTTGTTCCATCTTTGGAAGCGAGTGGCACCGACACTGGTATAGAGCATAGTCTTTCAATTGTTACAGATGCTTTTGCGACTGGAACTGGTGCATTAGTTAATTATAAAACATACTACTTCTTAGTGCTAGCCTATGGCTATAACAATTATGAAGACTACAATCCAAGTTTAGGAACCGGGCAAGCTACAGTCTACAAATCTTCCAGAAAAGCTGCTGCTTCTGCTGTTAGAGTGCAAAAAGCTATCCCCCACCCAACCGAGTCAGAAGCTAATGGAACTTCATTATCAGCAGGTTACGGTGATGGAATATCCCTAACACGAATAGAAGGTATGGGTAATTCAACTAATCCCCTCGACTTCGCCTCATCTACAGAACAGCAAATAATGTCTGGAGCGCCTTGGAAAGTTCAGCAAACTACCTATGCGCCAGATGGAGGGCCTATATCTGTCAAAGTTATAGATCCACTCGCATTAAAGAATGCATCTTTTAGCCTTAAGTTAGCAGTAGAAAATGAGGATATTGATACAGCTAAGTGGGTTCTAACTGAATTAATCTCAGGAACAGAATACACCTCTACAAATACTATTGAAGTTTTAAATGAAGAGTTACTACTAGACTTCGGACTAAGTATCACTTGGACGCAATACTTTAACCCTTTCCCAGATGTAAATAATTTCAGAGAGCCATTAGAAGCTACTCTGGAATACGCTGATTCTAACTCTCCATGGCTATCAGGTATACCTGATGGTGAAGGATTCACAGAGCTTAACTGGATTAGATCTGGAATTTCCGTGCAAGACGGATTAGAACCAGATCCAGATCTAGTTCAATACGATGATTACATAGCAATAGATCCCGAAGAAGAATATGAAGGGCTTTTAAACGGTACAGTAGCTCCCTATACACTAACTTCGTACTCGGCTTTTGCAGAAGCTAACGGTGTTCTAATTAATGTCGCTCCAACCATTGAAAGCTTGAAGGGTAGTTCGCTGACTATTGGAAATAGAAATAACCTTACCGACATAAATAATGTCGATATCGTAATGACAAACGACAAGACATTATGGTCTAGATGTCCTGTATTAGAAATGCAGTGGAATCCTGGATTAGTTCAAACCTCAGATGCTCTAGCATCCTACAACTCTGATGGTTCAAAAATGAGAACAAGGAGACATCCATCTGTAGATAAAAATGGGTTGTACTCAGGACAGACAGGGTTTAACTCTGCCGAAGGAACTCTAAATGGTCAACAACCGGAAGGCATGGGCTGGTTCCCGGGTTATGCTATCGATTTAGACACTGGAGAACGATTAAATATGGCTTTTGGCGAAGATAGCTGGTTAGGTTCTGAAAACGGTAGAGATATGATTTGGAATCCTACCTCAACTCTGTTTGATAATGGAGGATTGTTAGGAGGAGGACAACACTGGGTTTATATCTTCAAGAACACTATAAACTCTCAAACAGATGAAGATTTAATGCCAGGATATGATGCAGGTAATTTCCTTTATCAAAACCTAGTGCTAGACGATAATCTTAGAGATGTATACAGATCTTGTACTTGGGTCTATGGCCCTAGATTAAATCAAGGATTTGACCTACTCAGTGCTGAAGACGGCATTATTCCTAGTGATGCGAGGATAAGACTAAGAGTTGCTAAAGAGTATGGAAAATTCAGTCCTGCTGATGCGGATATTGATGACGATGCCGCACAAGAAGCTGCGCAGAATCACTTTAATCCTATGTATACCTTTGATACTAGCTCTATAGCGTCAAGATCTGAAGATGGCGCAACTTTAGAATCCGTACTAGATGATATTGGTATCGTCCCTAATCCATATTATGCTTACTCTGACTATGAGGAAACTAAACTGGATAATATAGTTAAGATCATTAATCTTCCTTATGACTGTGATATATCCATTTACAATTTATCTGGAACATTAATACGACAATATCAAAAAGCTGACCCCGTAACATTTCTTGATTGGGATTTAAAAAATCAAGTGAATATTCCGATAGCCAGTGGTATATATTTAATTCATATCAAAACTGATCAAGGTGACAGAATCATTAAATGGTTCGGAGTGATGAGACCAGTAGATTTAGACAACTTCTAATATAGAACATAACTACTATGAACAGAATTATTAAAATTTCGAGTATCCTAAGTCTAGCCGCTCTTCTGGCAATGCCTTTTAGCGCTGACGCAGGAAATAAGGATAGAGCAGGTTCAGCTGGAGCTTCTCAACTTCTCATTAATCCATGGGCCAGAAGTGGTGGATTGGCTAATAGTAATATGGCATCTATAAGAGGAGTTGAATCCATTTATTTGAATGTAGCTGGTTTAGCCTTTACAAATAGTACAGATATCGTCTTTACCAATTCTAATTATCTAGTAGGTACTGATATTGATATTAATTCATTTTCACTAGGTCAGCGTATAGGAGAAACATCTGTACTTTCTTTATCAGTTACTTCTATGAGTTTTGGAGATATCCCGATTACTACAGAAGCAATACCTGAGGGAGGAATAGGTAGCTTCTCACCCACATTTTCTAATCTAGCGTTAAGCTACGCTAAAGAATTCTCGAATAGTATTTACGGTGGTCTTACTCTTAGAGTAATCTCAGAGACTATTTCTAACGTAAAAGCTTCAGGTATAGCTTTTGATGCCGGAATTCAATACATCACTGGAGAGCGAGAACAAATCCAATTTGGTATAGCCCTAAAAAATGTAGGCCCTACAATGACCTATTCTGGCGATGGTCTCTCTGAAGCTGTAACAGTAATTTCTAACGGAACCTCTATCAACTTGAACCAAAAGTCAGCTGATTTAGAATTACCAAGTCTTATTAATATTGGATTTGGATATAACTTCTTATTAAATGATAAGATGGAACTTCAGACCTCTGGTCAGTTTACGAGTAATTCTTTTAGTAGAGATCAGATAGGATTAGGAGCTGCATTTGATTATAATAAATTATTTCAGCTCAGGGCAGGGTATCTATGGGAAGATAAAATCACCGATGATATCGAAAGAACAACTGCATTAACCGGGCTAGCCGGTGGACTGAGCGTAAATGTTCCAATAGGTGAAAATGAGTCTAGAATAGGCTTTGACTATTCATACAGAACGACAGTTCGATTTGATGGTGTACACTCAATAGGTGTTCATATCGAATTATAGAATAAAAATTAAATATCTTTGTGTTAGAAATAAAAAAACCCCTCTGGGGTTTTCTTATTTCTAATTAAACATTATTTGGACCTCTTCAAATACATTACAATGAGTCAAATTACATATTATACCGAGAAAGGATACAACAGACTAAAAGACGAACTTCACAATCTTAAGTCAGACCAAAGACCTAAAGTAATTCAGTCAATTGCTGACGCTAGAGACAAAGGAGATTTATCTGAGAATGCAGAATATGATGCCGCCAAAGAAGCTCAAGGTCTTCTAGAAGCACGAATCAATAAGATGGAAAATCTTATGGCATGCGCACGAATAATAGATGAGTCTCAAATAGATAATTCTAAGGTTTTTATTCTCTCGAAGGTCAAAATAAAAAACACCGCTAACAATATGATAGTGGAGTATACATTGGTAGCGGAAAACGAAGCTAATCTTGCACTAAAGAAAATCTCTATCGATTCTCCTATCGGGAAAGGTCTAGTAGGTAAAGTGGTAGGAGATTTCGCAGAAGTTGAAGTCCCTGCTGGAAAAATCACTTTTGAGATTCTCGAAATCAACAGATCATGAGTTCTATTTTCTCTAAAATAATAGCTGGTGATATTCCTTGTCATAAAATAGATGAGAACGAGGAGTTTTTAGCCTTCTTAGATATTATGCCCTTGGCTAAAGGACACGTCCTGGTAATCCCTAAGATAGAAGTAGATTACATCTTCGATATTGAAGACGATGTTCTCTCTAGGATGATGGTTTTTGCCAAATCTGTAGCTAAAAAAGCGGGAAGTAAAATAGAGTGCAAAAGAATCGGTGTAGCTATAATTGGATTAGAAGTTCCACATGCACATATTCATTTAGTGCCTTTGCAAAGCGTATCTGATATTAACTTCGAAAAAGCTAAATTATCTCTCTCGTCTGAAGAGCTAGAATCTATAGCCAAGAAGATTAACAGTTAATCTAGTTCTGCCGCACTAATTATAGCTGTCCATATACTAAGCTTATTATTTTCATAGCGTGTCCAGACCGGTCTAATATGCCCTTCTGAAACCGATATATTATTATAATCTCCAAAGAATACTTTGGGACTTGGGGTAAAACTACTTTCACTAATCTTATAGTCCGTAAAACTTAAGCCTCCATCAGAAGACGCAGACAAATAAACGTTTGTAGCATTTCCTTCTGTGTCTCTACGGTCATAGTAAACCACATAAATAGAACCATCTGACTGGTCCACATCAAACCATGTAAAAAACTGATGCCTTTCTGAATCGTCTTGGTTCACCTTGGTAGATGTACTCCAGGATTCTCCGTGATCATCTGAATAAATCATCCAAATATCGGTATCGCTCTCGCCATTCCTTTGGTCTGACCAGTTCACATAGATTCTACCATGATAGGCTCCACCAGACAAGTCCACTTTTATAACTGGCATTCCATTACATCTATTAATGCCAGGAATCTCCTGAGCCCAGCCTCCAGAAATATTTCCTGCTAGAATATCATTATCCAACCAAGTCTCCCCTTCATCAAATGACCTATCGAAGTAAATGTTCTCATTAATTGCCCATGCTACATAAATCTCTCCGTTTGGCCCTACGGCTGGCACTGCTCCTTCGGTAGTTTCATCGCCATCTAAACAATCTCCCGCTATTTGAGAAATTCTAACAGGAGCTGAGAATTCCTTGGCGCATTTATCCGACTTCGCGAAGAGAATAACAGTACTATCTCCTTCTGCAGAGGAATCATATTTGTCAAACTGAGTCCAAGTGACATAAATATCGTGATTCTTAGGATTAGTAACTGCCCATTCTTTGTCCTGATCCTTAGATCCGTTTAGTCCTATCCCTGCACCGTCACTCCATTTTTTCATATTCTTAGAGCGCTGACAGACAATTCTATCTAACAAGCTTTCATCACTCCATCCTAAACCCGAAGGATTACTCAGGTGAAGGTAATAGAAATGACCCTTGGCATTAGCTACTAAGCATGGGTCTCCAAAAACACCCATACTTGATTCTAAATTTTCTATGCGCCATGTATATCCGCCATCATCAGATTTGTATACCTTATCTAATATGGCAGCTGCCATAATTTTATTTGGGTTTTTAGGATGTATGACTATTGAGGGCTCGCAAGGTGCATAGCCTATCCCATCGTCTATATCTATCTGTACATTTAGAAATTTCTCTCCCGACTGACCCCATGCTAGGGACGAACAGATTAAGAGAAGGAAAATTAAAATACTGCGCATATTCATTTCTTTAGATTGTCTTTAATCGATGTCAATGTAGCTGTAAGCTCCTTATGAATTTCTAAAAGCTCCTGTTCATCAAGTCCACTTATATCAACTGTATTATGGCTGTGAGCTTCTCCTGGCTCGTGATTACACTTGGGCTCATATCCTTTTAATTCAGGTATGATCTTATCTAAGTTCTCCAAGGCTAATTTCTGATCCAGTAGTAGTTCAAGTTCAGCACTCACTTTCTCTTTCCTCACAGAATCTAATGGAATCGCACTGGTAGTAGCCATTTCTATTCTGGATCTCACCTCAGCTTTAGCCGAGTTAAGTCCTTCCCACAGCTTCACATTCATTTCTACTACCTCCTTCATCACTGGGCTCTCCTCATGGTTATGTCCACAACTAGTGAATACCAATAGTAACGAGCTCATAAAAGCTAAAACTATAATTTTTTTCATTCTTTTTTTTTTGGTACAGGGTCATAGCCCCATGTTCCGCGAGGTCTGCACTTGGATACCCGAACTATACTTAGCCATAATCCTTTAAATGCTCCCCACTCTTTAAATGCCTCTACTGCATACTGACTGCACGTAGGCTCATGTCTGCAGTTAGCACCTAAAAAAGGACTGAGTACTGCCTGATAGATCCTTACTAAAAGTATAAATAATCTACTGAGCATACTTATAAAGTATCTAAAAGTATTAAAAGTGCCGCACCGAAACCTATTCCAGAGACCCCTATTTTCCAGTGAACCAATTTTATTCTTAAAAGACCCCTTAGAGATCGCTGTGTTGCCAGAATTAAAACCACCACCGCTATTTGTGCTACCTCCACCCCTAAGTTGAATCCTAATAGCTGACTGATGAAATTTTCTCCTGGATCTAACTTGATTCGAATCATACTGCCTATGGCCAATCCATGAATAGACCCGCAAGAGATAGTCAGCAGATAAATAAGTGTTTTCCCTTTCTCGATCAAGTCTTTTTGTCTTTCTGGCTTATACCAATTCACTATGGCTGTAATAAGTATAGTGAAAGGGATCATTATCTCTGCCCATGAGCGCACAGAGGGTGTATAACCTAGTGCAGAAAGGACAAATGTGAATGCATGCCCAATGGTAAATGCGGTGACTAACCAGAATATTCTCTTCAACATAGAATAATCATAACTAGCGCACAGCACCAGCAAAAACAAAATATGATCCACAGCATCTAGGCAAAAAATATGTGCCATTCCTTCAGAAAATGCTTGGAGGATTTGATTCATTTTTTAAGTGATTCGATCGTACTGATATACGTCAAATGAAAATTTATGCTTTTCATCAATGTCATTTGAAAAAAGCAATGTCTTCTTCCATTCAGCCTCATTCCATTTAGGAAAAAATGCATGCGCCCCTGGAAATTCTGCTTCTATATGAGTGATGTACATCCTATTTACCACCTTTGTTTCTAGAGCTAAGTTGTAAACCTGCCCACCTCCTATAACAAAGATTTCTTCATCCTCTTCTTCCCACGCTAGGTCTAATGCTACATTTAAATCATTGGTCACGTACACTCCTTCTTCCAGAGTACT
>MDSY01124269.1_pt1 | contig 13827 bp, 12 predicted proteins | sample 811131 | NCBI WGS metagenome assembly MDSY01 (sample SAMN05326643, study PRJNA326480) | marine metagenome | isolation source: seawater | place: Atlantic Ocean: South West | collected 2010 | reverse complement strand
ACTGAATAACTATTTGTGTAATCAATAGATGTGATAAAATTAATAGCACCAGCAATAGCACTTGGGCCAAAATGTGCCCCATTAGCACCTTTATAAACTTCAATTTGCTGAATAGTCTGAATAAAATCTTGACCAAAGTCATGTAGACCATCAGTTGTTGATTGATCGTTAATAGCGACACCATTTAAAAGAACAAGAGTATGATTAGACTCTGAACCTCTAGTAAAAAGAGAAGTTTGCTGTCCTTTTGTACCAGATTGAAAAATATCAAGTCCTGGTATTAGTTTTAAAATATCATTTATATCAACAGCACCTGATTTTATTATATCCTCTTTAGTTATAGTTATTTTATTTATGCCTTTTTTATTTAATATTGAGGTATTGGGGGTTTTACTTACTGTTACACATGGTATTCCTTTTTTATTATCCCAAATACAATTTTCTAATGCAGAAACATTAAAAGTAGAAATTGTTAATATTATTGTTAAAAATAGTTTTGCTTTTTTCATAGACCGACTCCTAAATTAAACTTCATGAATTTCATGAAGTTATTAAATTAATGCCGATGCTAATTAAAATTGTAGAACTAGACTTTCCCTGGCCATTGTTCAACAGCGGACTATGTTAGGTGGCACTCCGACTTTACGGTTGCAGGTACAGCCAGTATTTAATTACTGATTCCCCACCATGATTTAACACAGGTAATATTTAATTAATATCTTCTTAGAAGTCAAATCATTTAATTAAAAAATTTATTAAATTATTTGGTAATTTCATTGCTATTAAATTTTACATCAATAATATTAAAAGTATGTATTTTATAAAAATATCTATTAGTATATTTATTGTTCTTGCTGCTAGCAGATTTATTCCTCATCCACCAAACTTTACAAGCTTGCTAGCTTTAAGCTTTTATGTTCCTGCATTATTGGGTTTGAGATATTTACCAGTTTTGGTTATAAGCTTCTTAATAACAGATATTTTTATTGGCTTGCATGCGGTAACATTATTTACATGGGGAAGTGTGATTTTAATAGGCCTTAGTTCAAAATTTTTTTTAAAAAATATATTTACTAGAATTTGTGGCTCTCTTTTAGGCGCATGTATATTTTTTATAGTTACGAACTTTGGTGTTTGGTCAATGGGTTCTTATGGATACAATATAAATGGTCTAATACTATGTTACACTCTTGCAATACCATTTTTTGCTTATAGCTTGATTTCTACTTTTGTTTTTTCTGCAATATTTGAAAGTATTTTTAAATATAAAAATATTATGCTTAAGAAATTAATTTAATCTTGTAAAAGATCTTTCTATCATATCAGAACCATGAGCAAGTGCTCTCACTAGTCTATCATTAAATCTTTCTTTGTCAGTTTCAATTGCTGCGGCTGATGACGCTAATTCATTTTTTAAACTATTTAATCTATTTGAGTCATGAACTATCTTATATTTTGTGTCTCTATAAAATTCATCAAGAGGCTTTTCACTATTAGCAAGCCACGCTGGAAAATCAAAATCTATATTTAATTCAAAATTTTCTAATATATTGTTACTTCTTAGTTCTTTCTTTTCAAATAAATCATTAATCATATAAATGTTATGTAGCCATACCTCGGATGAGTCTAGAACTTTATTTATTTTGTAGTCATTTTGTGATTTCATTTTTTTCTTCAAAATAGAAAAAACTGATCTAATTATATCTTGATAAATAAATACCCCTTTTGCAGTATATTTTGCTAATAAGTTTTCGCCTATGTCACCCTTCATAAGAAGATCATAATTTTCTTGTTTGCTATAATATTCTATACTTTCTTCAATACTTTCAAAACATTCATCTGCTGACTCTTTACAAAATTCATTATACAAATCCTTTAATTTTCCCGTAAAGCTATCTTCGGTTAATGCATCCGCAACAAGCTTTGATATATCAAACCAACTTAATCCAATTTTTTGAGTGAGTTTATAAATAGGTCTGAACATTACATGATTTAAAAGCTGTAGAACAAAATTATAATTTCTACACTTCATGTAGCTTTCAAAAGTCATTGTATTTGTTCCAACACATATCTTTTCAATTTCAAAGACTTTTTTCCCATTATAATCACCAAACTGTTTAGGTAAAAGTCTGTATTTGGATTTCATTCCATACTCTTTAATTGCCTTATCTCTTCCTAAGTCTGCACCACACAACATCATTAAAGTAAAAGTTGATGCTCTTACATTGTTATCCATAAGAAATTTTGTTCCATTAAAAAATGACTCTTCTGTTTCCATCGGTAATGGCAAAATCATCTGCGAACCAATAGGTTTGCCTCTTTTGTGACACTCCTTAGTAAATTCAATATATTGTTCTGTAGTCCAATTTTTTCTCTCTACTGTTTTAAGAGTGTCTAGGTTTGTAGATTGCATTGATAAATCTAGCTTAACTCTATTTTTTAACATATCGTTAATCTTAAATAAATTATTCCAATTTGATTTGGGAGTATTACAATCCACATGTTTCGGCCAATCATATTCTTCCATGGTTGAAATCATTTCTTTAGCCAAATCAACATCTTTATCAAATAAACCCCAATTAGAGTCAAAGATACATATTGATTTAGTTCCATTTTTTATATTTGCAATTTTTTCAGCAACATATCTAATTTCTTCTGCAAGTCTTTTTACACTAAAAGCAGTTATTTTTGTTGAGTCTAAACCTTGATCACAAAATGTGCATAAGAATGGGCATCCTCGAGCAGTTTCAAAAGCCGGCTCAAATGAACCATCTAAAAATTTATCTAACAAACCACTTGTATACGGTGATGGGATTACATCTCTTCCTTCTGATTTGACTGAGCCCTTCATACCAATTCTTGCAACATATTTTCCAATAAGCAATTTAGTTTGATCTTTAGATAAAGAGGCATGCCCATCTAAAGGTACTTCTTCATTTTTCATATCTTTAAGAGATAAATTATTTTTCACAAATTTTCTTATAGCATCAAGCATAGTTAGTTCTCCATCACAGTATGCATAATAATCTACGGATGGTCTTTCTCTAAGATAAGCTAAGCACTTGTCATAAGTTTGATCATTTTCATTGTTAACTATCTTGATAGCACCTGTTCCAGCAGGGAATTCAGGGCCACCAAGTATACATAAAGTATTGGAATTTAAATCCTTGGCATATTCACAAAATGCATTTGATAAAGATGCATTCCATACATAGTTTGAAATTCCAACTACATCTGGTTTCCAGTCTTTTATAAATTTAAAAGTTTCATCGGTATCAGCAGATAATTTTAAATCTATATCAATTTCATTTACTAACTGATCTTTCAAAAAGGATCCTATATAGCCTATATTTATTGGAACATAGCTACTATGAAGCCCTCTCGTTTTGTGTCTTGGGTCAGCAAGTAGTATTTTTAATTTTTTCATTATTTTATATGATGTTATAGGGTTTAATAACAATTGTTAAGATTTAAGTCAAATTAATACATTTTAGAAAAGAATTTTAATAGAAATATATTTAAATATGACAAGCAATAAACTTATTGAAAGTAATCACTTTTTTTTAAAATAACTATTTAAAGCACCACAAATGTGATTTATCTGTTTCACTGATAAGCTTGTGCTGCTAGGTAAATGTAGAGAATTAACTGATGTTTTTCTTGCAACATAACTTTGTTTTTTATTACGATATTGTTTGAGATGTAAGGCATCTTCAATAGGATTAATCATGGGTCTTGCTTCAATTCCCTTTTTTTTGAGATACTTAATCAATTTATTTCTTAAATTATTTTTTTTTAAAGTTATTGTCATTAACCAATGGACAGGCAAACACCATTTTTTAAATTTTCTTTTTACAAAATGTGTTTCATTTTTTAGCAATGAGTAATAAAGGTTCATCTGCTGCTTTCTAATTTTTAAAATGTTTTTAATTTCATTTATTTGAGATAAGCCAACAGCTGCTTGCATGTTTGTCATTCTATAATTAAAACCCATTCTTGTATGAAAATATCTCTTTTTAATAGACATTCCATGATCTCTCATTTCTTTACATTTAAGATATAATTTTTTATTATTTGTTAAAACTGCCCCACCTTCTCCAGTTGTTATAATTTTATTTGCAAAAAAACTGAGTGTTGTAATATCTCCAAAGGTACCATTGATTTTGTTTTTGTACATGCCACCTAAGCTTTCCGCATTATCTTCAATGATTTTTAATTTATACTTTTTTTTTAATGCAATTAATTTTTCCATATCAGCAGAGTGACCAAATTGATGGACAACTAGTATTGCTTTAGTTTTTTTTGTAATTTTTTTTTCTACTTTATTTAAGTCTAAGTTTAGCGTGTCTTTATCAATATCAACAAGTACAAGTTTAAGCTTTGACAAAACAATCATATTAGCTGGAGCTATAAAAGATAAAGATGGACAAATAATTTCATCTCCTTCTTTAAAGTCAAATGATAATATTGACAAATGTAATGCAGAAGTGCAACTAGATGTTACCAAACAATATTTCATATTATGAAATTTTTTTAGTTTTTCTTCAAATTTTAAAATAAAGTTTCCTTGACTTGATATCCAATTAGTATTGATTGCCTCATTTAGATTTCTTTTTGCAATTTTGGATAAATATGGTTGAAAAATAGGTATCATAATTTTTTAAATTTTTTTTCTGCAATTTTCCAATCACTAGTAGTATTTATATCTTGATAAGATTCTTCTTTTATTAAAACAAATTTAAACCCATTTTTACTGATTACAATATTGAAATTTTTATAATTATTCAATATTGAAGGCTTACCCCATCTTAGATCACCCGTATTATAAAATAATTCTTTGTGATTTTGTCTATTAATTTTTGATTTTATCAAAATTTTATTAAATATTGGAAATAATTTATCTTTTTTTTTCATTGACTGTCTGAAAAAAATTTGATCTGTATCAACTTTAACAGCACACATTGCAACATGTTTAAATTTACTTTCACTAAATTTTTTATAGGTTTTTTTAATTAGTGATGAGGAAATAAAAGGATTATTATTAACAATGCATACCAATGAATTTTCATCATTAATAGAATTTTTTTTAAAAAAATATTCATGTGTTTCAAAAACATCTGAATTATCTCTCGCTAATGCTTTAGGTCTCAATCCAGGTACACTAAAACCAATTTTTTTTCCAACTTCAGCAATTTCTTTATTATCTGTACTTAAAAAAATATTATCAAATAATTTTGACTTATTAATATTATTATAAGTCCAATATAGTAAAGGCTTGCCATTAAATAGTTTAATATTTTTTTTTGGTATGCCTTTAGATCCGCCCCGACAACATACAAGAGCAATTTTTTTTATCATTTTTTTAAAAATGAAAGATTATTACTATCTTCTTTCAGTTTAAAATTTGAATAAAAATTTAGTAACTCCACGATTCCACTATCTAAACTATATTCAGGTTTCCAACCTGTCTTTAAGATTTTTTGATTTGAAACGATATAGTTTCTTTTGTCTGGATCTTTTTTAATTGTATTTTCAGTTATCCTTAAATTTTTAACATACTTCTTTATCTTTAAAGCTAACTCCAATTTAGATAAGTTTGCATTTTCCAGACCGACATTAAAAATATTATTCTTGAACTTTTTAATATTTTGTATCGCATAAACTATCGCTCCACACACATCTCTAATGTGAATATAATTTCTTTTGAAATGTTGCTCAAATAATACTAGCTTTTTAGTTTTATAGGCCCTGTAAACAAAATCATTAACTAGCAAATCTACTCTCATTCTGTTTGAAACTCCAAAAACCGTAGCAAGTCTAAAACATACATGGTTTGGATGATCTGAAACTATCTTTTCAGACTCAACTTTAGTTTTACCATAAAGAGAAATTGGATTTAATGGACTGGTCTCATAATACACTTTATTTTTTTCTCCAATTCCATAACCACTGTTAGTTACAGGTAATATCAATAATTGATTTTTGCTTAAACATGATTTGATATTTTTAATTTGCTTTAAATTTACTTGTTTTGCAAGACTTGGTAATAATGCACAAATAGGTGCACCCACAATTGCTGCCAAAGGAATTATGATATCATTTTTTTTAATAATTTTTTTTAATTCAATAAAATTTCTTACATCTCCTTTAATTAGATTAAAATTTTTATTAATTAAAAGATCATTAAATACATAATCTTGTTTAAACAAAAAATTATCAAAAACAGTAACTTTATAATTAAGATTAAGAAATGTTCTTGTTAATATTGAACCTATATACCCGGCTCCTCCTGTAATTAATATTTTCATTTTAAATTAAAACCTATCCTTCCCATATTTGCATTCCTTTTTGTGTAAAATTAAACTTTGTTTCAATAATATTTTTTTTTCTTAAAAATTCTGTGATTTTGATTTGGTATTTTGGCTCAACATATACTAAAAAATAACCAGATTGCCCAGCCCCAAGGATTTTTCCCCCTTTAATTCCCATTTTTTTCAGATTTTCATAAATTTTGTTAAATTTATTATTTGATGAGTATGGAGTGACTTTTTTTTTTAGTTCCCACGATACATCTAATAACTCTGAAAATTTACTAATGTTATTTTGTAGCAAAGATTTTTTCATACTTAATGAATTCTTTTTAAATGAATTATAAATAACATTAATTTTCTTTTTATTTTTTTTTAGATATATTAAATTTTTACTTTGTATATTGGCTGAACTTCTTTTTTTGCCAAATCTAAACAAAAGCATATTACTTTCGAGCTCTAAAACTGTATTATCACTTAATTTTAATGCTGAAACTAGATTGTCATCTTGATCCATTTCTATCCAATTAAATCCACCCATAAGACAACTATAGTAATCTTGCCAGCCACCCGAAATTTTAGATGCGATTCTCTCAAATTTATATGCAGAATTAATTAGATTATAATAATCTGTTACCCTTTCATTCTGTAAACGTTTTATGCAGGCAATAATTGCTAACGTTAAAGCTGATGACCCCCCTAAACCTGTGCCTGGGTCAAAATCTGAATCGATAAACATTTCGAATCCAAAATTTGGTTTTAAAAGTTTTATTATATTTGATATTAAATTATTTTTATTTATCTTTTTTATATCAAGATAATATTTTTCTTTTGTTGATTTGTTAGTGATTAAAATTTTTTGATCCAATCTTTTATTTACAGACACAAATATTGATTTATCTATTGTTGAACTCAAAACAAATGTTTTTTTTTTATTTATATAGTTGCTAAAATCAGTTCCTCCTCCAGAAAAACTTATCCTAATTGGAACCTTAGCTTTTACAAACTGAGGTGAGTTCTTTTCATTTAGAAAATCATTGTAATTTATTATATCAACAATTTTTTTATTTTTATCCAAAACTGGTAGAGTTGAGATTCTATTATTTTTTTTTAATTCCTCTTCATAAATCCTTAAAATTTTATTAGGTCTTTCACCTTCATTTATATAGATAAATTTTTTATTATAAATTTTTTTTATTGGATCAGAAATTTTATAATTATTTAAAGACCTTCTAATGTCACCATCTGAAATAGTTCCTATGCATTTTCCATCTTTATCTACTATTATTCCAAAACCTTTGCCACTAGTAAATGGAGCAGTAATATTTAAAAGTGATAAAACTTTTTTAATTGATGTAGTGGGTTGAAAGATAATATTGCTTAAAAAAGTTTTCATTAAAATAATTTTACTGAGTTCAATATTTTTTGAACACTAACATATCTAAATTCTAAAATTTTTGGTAAATTTTCATATTTTTTATCCTTTAAAACTCTCCAATACCATGCGTATTTTTTTAATGGCAAATGATTATCGTCTCTTCCATAATTATGACTGCATTCAAATGCTACAATGTAATTTGAAATCAATTTAATAAATTTAAATTTATCAAATTTAAATTTTTTTGAAGCTAAATTTAAATGACCAATATTTAAATTTATACCTATTTCTTTATTGCTAAAAATTTTCATGAATTTTTTATATTCTATTGGTTTTTGCATTAAAAGGTGATCAGATGCATTAACGGAACCCTCAGTTTCGATTGCAATATTTATATTTTTTTTTTTGCAAATTCAATAACCTCCTTTATTGATTTGATCATATAGCTCCAGGAAACCAAATAATTTTTTTTAAGCAACTTTGCCTTCCATTTAAAATCATAATTTCTGCTTTTTTTATTTCCATTTCCCTCACCTTCAGGATCAGACAAAAAACCTGGGTGAAAAGTATATAGCTTAGCTTTAGATTTTTTACAAAATAATATAGATTTTTTAATTTGATTTATGCTTCTAGATCTAATTTTATTATCTAAAGAAGCAATGTTAATCACAAAAGATTTTTTAGGTACTGGAAAATAATTATGAACTAAATAATTACATTTTTTTTTTAAAACATAATTATAGTTTTCTTCGTACTGATGATTGGAACCAATCTCAATATTATATAGATCATTTTTATTTAATATATCAATAGCACTTTTTAATTTTTCTTGATCTGGAAGAAAAGTTGTTGATATATAAATATTATTATTCACTACTTAAACATCTTACTTTTTAAAACTGTATTTTTTTTTAAATCAGATTTAATCTTTTTATTCAGATATTTCGACATTTCTATTGGTCTTATTCCATTGCCCGGTCTTTTAATATTAATATCAGCTAGTCTTATTCTCTCTCCTTTTGATATTTTTCTTGATGTCACTAAACTTTTCTTTAATTTTAGTCTATTAGCTTTTTCACATTTCAATACTTCTTTGTCTCCACTTCCTAAAGCTTTTTCTGCTTGTCTTATTTTGTAAAAAAAATCTTTCAATTGATTTGGGTTTGCTGACATTCTATGGTCAGGTCCAAAAAGTTTTTGATCTATTGTAAAATGTTTTTCAATTATTTTTGCACCTTTTGCTACTGCCATAATCGAACTTATATCTGACATGGTATGATCTGAATAACCAATTGGGCATTTAAATATATTTTTATATGATTCAATTACTTTGATATTTGAGTCTTCAATTCTTGAAGGGTAATTTCCAGTGCATTGAAGAATGGCGTACTGTTTGTTTCCAGTTTTTTTAATAACTTTTTCAACTTCTAGGACTTCTGGTAGGTTTGACATAGCTGTAGATACGATTATTGGTTTATTTTTTTTTGCCACATATTTTAGAAACGGATAATTATCATTATCTGTAGAAGCAATTTTAAAAGCACAAACACCTAACTCGTCTAATAAATCTGCACTTTCATTATCATATGGTGTACTTAAAAAAATAATTTTTTTTTTTTTACAATAATCAATTAGTTTAATGTGCATATCTCTTGAAATTTCCTGAGTTTTTAACAGCTCAAACCAACTTAATTTTGAATTTGATCCAGTGGTTTCAAGATGATACTTAGCTTTGGGTCCATTTGGTATAATTATATTATCTGCTTTAAAAGTTTGGAATTTTACAGCATCAGCTCCACTATTAACCGCAACATCTATCAGTTTTCTACCTATCGCATAAGAACCGTTATGATTTACTCCTGCTTCAGCAATTAAAAAAATTGGTTTATTTTCTCCAATTTTTTTTTTATCTATATTAATTATCATATCTAAAAAATTTATCCTTTATACGTATATATGGTTTAAAATTCTTATAAAGTGTTGATCTTAAATATCTAGCTAATTCTTCATTAGTTAAATTAATTCTAGATAATCGATAAAATTTATCTAATTTTTTTTTATTACCTATTTTTTTTGACCATTTATTTTTTATATTATTTTTTATTTGGTTATTTAAATAATCTTTATTCTTAGCAATCCCTATAATTGTCTTTTTAGCCATGTAATACTGTGCCAGATGAGTTTTGGATAAAAGTATATCTAATGATATCTTTTCAGAAATTTCAAATTTTGTAATATCGATTATTTTACCACTATCTATTTGTGGTGCTATTAAATGTGCTGTTACACCATAAAATTTTGATTTTTCATAAATCGCATAGTTAGCACAACCTACCCCCCTATACTTTGGAGGTCCAGGGTGAAAATTAATAGCAGCTATTTTTGCTTTCTTTATCGTATTATTTTTTAAAATCAAATAACTTCTAAATGTAAAAATGTAATCATACTTAGATTTTAATTTTTTTGTAATTTTTTCATTATAAGTTTTTGACCAAATTACATCAACTTTTCTAAAGTATTTTTTTAATAATAGAAATATTTTCTGTGAGTATTTTTCTTTATATCTCCCAAAAAATAAAACTGTCATTTATTTTTTTTTCAAAAGCTTTTGTAAGTTTTTATTAAAAGTAGGATCTTTTAATTTTTTTGAAACTTTCGATATTATACTAAATTTTTTCTTAAATTTTCTATCTTCTAGTAATGAGTATCCATAAAAATTATAGTTTTCTAAATTGTTAAGATTATTTTTTTTTGTTATTTTTATATGTGTTTTCTTTTTTGCCTCAATAATTAACGATGTATGTGGAAGTTTATCAAACCCAGTAATTTTAAAGTTAACTTTATATCCACCCTTTGAATATTCATGAATTAAATTATTTTTTTTATAATATTCATTGTTTAAATTATGATATTTTGCTGGCTTTCCCATAACATGTAATGGCTCTCTAAAATCTTTAATTAGGCTTTGGCAAAATTTTTTTTTTGTAATTTTATGGTATCCAGTTTTTTGAAGTATGATTTTTAACATCTGGAAATCATAACCATATATGTGTGCATAACCTCCCACAAAATTCTTTAATTCTCTATCTAATAAAACTGTATCTTGTCCTGGTGCAACTATTATATTTGCCAACATTCCTCCGTAACCTAAATCTTGTCTGAGTGAATGATTTTCTTTCTTAGCAATTTTAAAAAATGATTTGTCTTTATGCGCATATGCTTTCGCAAATTTTTCCATATCTGGTACTAATATTCTTAAAACTCCATCATTTTTTAAAACTCTATTTATTTCTGTAAAAACTTTTTGTATCTTTAAATGTGGAATGTGTTCTATAACATGACTGGTGAAAGCCACATCACAAGATTTTGATGATAAATTAATTTTTGAAATATCTCCGTTAACCTTGCCTGGTTCTGGTTTACTTAATTTATGGTCTAGTACATGCCAACCATCTTTGTGCCAATATGGACCTGCGCCTAAATTTATTTTCATTTATTTTATGAGTAAGATTAATCTTCAATTAACTATCTCAAATCACATTAAGTTTAAAGTATAAATTTCAAAGAAATCTATTATAAAATGTTCTTCACTAAGTTAGTATATTTTTTTTCTATGTTCTGATTGTTAGCATAAATATTTGTAAAATTTTTTACAACTGTTTTAATTGTTTTTGTATCCCACCACTTTTCAAGGTTTTTTGAATTACAATTAATAAATTGTGATAATTTTTTTATATCATCAAAATATATCTGATTCTTTTTCAATATTTTTAAATGTTTTTTTGACTGATTTCTCATTTTCCACAATTTAGTATCAAAGAATACCAATGTTGGAATGTTCATAAATAAAGTCTGTAAAAAAGAAGTACCAGGATACAAACTAACACACAAAAAATATTCATTAAAAGAAAGTGGAAAATTTTTATCTTTTGCATCTAAAATCTTAACTTTGGATTTAATTTTACTCATAAAATACTTTTTTACACTTTTTTTATCGTGAGGATGAAACCTTAGTTCAACCTCTTTCAGAACGTTAGCATCGATTGAATTAAATAATTGAGTAATTTGATCTATTAATATTAATTTTTCATCACAAATCGGGTAACTTTCATTATTATTAGCAAAAAAATATGGTTCAAAATGTGGTAAAATAAATAAGATTTTATTGCTTTGATTTTTTATTCTATTAATTTTTGGAAAATCTAATGGTACAAAATTTTTAATCTTACATTTTGTTTTATTTAATGCAGATAGAATATATTTTTTATTCCATCCAAAACTTAAAAAAATATTAGAATTTTTTATTTCATGTTCTTCGCTAGTATAACTTTTAATAAATCCATAATTACCTCCATGCTGAAAATTTATAACTTTAGTTTTTTTTTTTTTTAGTTCTGAAATTAAAATTTTAGAAACATCATTTAGACCAGATGCTGTAAGATAAACATTTTTAATATTTAAATTATGATTTGTATTAATTTCATTTAAATAAAATTTATATCCTTCTACAACAGATTTTGGAATTATTTTTGGTAATTCTTTAACTATAAACTTTTCAAATTTATTTTGATAATCAAAGTCTATGCACCAATTTCTTAAATTAGCATCATACTTAAAATCTCTTATTTCAAGTTCTTTTTTATATAAAAAAAAATTTTTTAATTTATAGAAAGTTTTAATTGTTAGTCTTGGGTTGATTGTTGAAAAAAATATATTATCAACATTTTTATTTAATTTTAGAAATAACTCAGAAATTAAATGAATTAACTTTATTTTAAAATTAATATCATTTTGTTTTTTTTTTATTTTTTTAATATTTGGTTTTCTTATAATTTCATATTCTATTTTTTTTTGATTTTTGATAATTAGTGTATAACAAAAATGATGCCAATAACGCATATAGTGGCCTCCAAAAAATTGCTTTTGATAATCATCAGCTGTATCAAAAACTAAATCTTTATAATCAAAATTATAAACATCCGTTATAAAATTTTTTTCTAGTTTTTTTGTTTTTTCCAAACAAGTCCATTTTTCAAATAATTGAGCTAAAATACTTTCTAAATAATACCCTAAAATATTATCCCAATAACTATATGGGTGACTTGTATTATGAAGTGAATTTATATTCTGATATAATTTTGGTGATAACTTTTCATATAAGTTTTTTACGTAACATCTGCTTTTTTCTCTATACTTATTATTTAAATATGGATGTTTTAAAGTTTCTTGTAAATTTAAATTTTTATCGTTTAACTCAAAACACCAGAAACCTAAATTAAAAGTTTTATATTTTTTTTTATTCTTAATAGATATGTCGGTGGTTTTTAAAAAATATTTTTTTTTAAGCATTTTATGAACATTTAAAATGTATCGTCCACTAGCTCGCATAAAATGTGACCTATAAGCAAATGATATTCTTGAATTCTTGCAGTTGAATTTGATGGTATTATTAAATCAATTGTTGATTTATTCTTTGCCAAACCACCATTTTTACCCAAAAAAGAAATTACTTTTAAATTCATTTTTTTTGCTTGATTAATAACTTTAAGAATATTTTTACTATTGCCGGATGTTGAAAAAACAACCAGCAGATCATTTTGATCTGCCATACCCTCTAGCTGTCTAGAAAAGATATTTTGATAACCAAAATCATTTGAAATACATGTGAGGCTAGAAGTGTTTGAGGATAGTGATATTGATTTTATAGGTCTTCTGTTCTTCTGATATCTACCAATCAGTTCGCATGCAAAATGCTCTGCTTGTGCTGCACTTCCACCGTTGCCACACCATATCACATTACCATTAAGAGATATTGTGTTTTTAATCAATTCAGCAGCAAGTAAAATTTTTTTATGTAATTTTTTATTAACTAAACTATTTAATTTTTTACTTTCATTGAAGGAATTTAAGATTTTATTTTTCATTTTATAAATATAAAACAATATAATAGATTTAAATCATTAGTAGTGTAAAAAATATTTGGAAAATTATTAAATGTGCTAACATTTAGTCTCTTAATTTGTATATCAATACTTAAATCATAAAATTTTTTCAGTGCATAAATCAAGCCAATTGAGCTATTAGTACTGGTCAGCTACACGCATTACTGCGCTTCCACATCCAGCCTATCAACGTGGTGGT
>MDSY01015068.1_pt1 | contig 13828 bp, 8 predicted proteins | sample 811131 | NCBI WGS metagenome assembly MDSY01 (sample SAMN05326643, study PRJNA326480) | marine metagenome | isolation source: seawater | place: Atlantic Ocean: South West | collected 2010 | reverse complement strand
GGCTCCGCGCTCTCGAAGCCATCCATCTCGCGCCACAGGAGTCGCCAACACAACGCGAGTGGGCTTTTCCTCTGAAGCTGCGCTCAACGAAAGGACTCCCGAACAACAATTCATACTTTAAAGTATGGCCTTAGAGCCTTAATTTATTTTTTGTTTATAAGAGTACATGCTGCGTCTACTGTTTCTACAACCGAGAACGGCTAACTACTTTACCGGTCTACTGAACACATCTGCCGGCCTCACAGGCGCTCGATCACCGTCTTGAGTACAACATAGCCGACCCCCTTTTGGCGCACGTGGAACGTTTGTCGCAGGCGGACCGGCCACCCCATGACGCGAAACGCCTCACATTCCCTGGTGAAGACCAACCCTCGCCCGCCACCGATCACCTCGCGCCACACAGGGGTGACACCCCACTTGTCGTCGACGCCGCTAGCCCACTTCGCCCTCACCGCCGCATGGCCGCTCGCCTTCCACGCAGGCGTCTGCCACTCGACCGACGGGTCGAGCAGGGCAGCGGCAAGTTCATAGTCCTTTGAGGCGAGGTACCCATCGAGCTGCTCCGCGAGCAAGGACATGGAGGATATTGCGATGGCATTCGCGCGGCGACTACTACTGCGCACTGGTGCTGGCATCCCATTCTGGGCCGATACGCCTTCCTCTTCAGTGCGTTGTTGACTACGCGCCGAGATGCGTCGAGCCGAGCCAACATCGCGCCTTGATGACAACCCACCCCGAACCGACAAGCCTCCCTCCTCGTCGAGCTCGCTACGAGCCGTAATACCTCGAGCCGAGGCGAGATTGCGCGCTGTTGACACCCCACTCCGAGCCGACATGCCGTCCTCATCAGTGAAATGACTCCGAGCCGACATGCCCCGAGCCGAGTTGATGTGCTGCTCCAACGATTGGGCACTAGTGACAACTTCGGTATTCGGGTCGGCATTTGCAGCAAGGAGAAATTGTACAGTGTGCACGTGGCATGCACTTCGAGCCAGTGAAAGCGCCGTGGCCCCATCCTTGGTGCGGTCGTTGATGATGTAGTAATACGAGTCGTGGCTGGACAAACGAGCCAGCTGCTGGACGGCCTTGCCGGGATTTTGCTTCCACACGTTGAGGAGAAGCTGGACAGTCTCTATGTGACCCTCGCCCGCGGCGACATGGAGGGCGGTGATCTTGCGTGGTTGTACGCGCTCATCGACCTTGGCACGCGCCTTGAGCAGGAGCTGGACCGCCGCTGTGTTGTTTGCGCTCGCGGCGGCATGGAGAGCGGTCAACTTGCGTGGGTTTGCGCGCTGGTCGACCTTGGCGCGGCACTTGAGGAGTAGTGCCACTACCGACGGTTTGCCAAGTTGAGCTGCCACTTGCAACGGGAACGTCTCTTGGCTGTTGGGCAGCAGAGGGTCGGCTCGGTTCTGCAGCAAAATGAGCACTATTCCTTCGTTGCCGAGCGACGAAGCAGTGATTAGTGCGGTCTGTCCGTCGAGCGGGCTCACCAGGTTCACCGCGGCTGACGCCTGCGAGCCGAGGTGGAAGAGGATGAGCTCGATCGCGTCCACGTTTTGAAGCTCCACTGCCGCCATCAGCGGCGAGATGCCGTCGCAAGCGAAGGCTGCGGGCTGAGCACCGCGAGAGATCAGCCGCAGCAGCTCTTCGGAGTCTACACCGAATGAACCGCCACCCACAGCCGAGACTGCCCACACTGTGAGCTGCTCCGTGGGCGTCGCACCCTCGCGCGCCTCCTCGGCATAACCCCTCCTTGTGAGCTCGCCTCGACCATCGGTGGCTGGGCCCTCACCCGATGCCGTTGCCGAGAGCAGCCGTTGCAGAAGGTAGTTGGTCGCTTTCGTGCCTCCAGCTCTCGCCCTGAACACCTCTCGACGCAGCATCTCTTCGTCTGCTGGCAAGCTGGCCTGAGCATGCTCCACGTCCACGAGGGTGGCGAGCGCTCTGGCCATACCCTCCACCTGCACGTACGCGTAACCTCCCTGAGGCCGTTTTGCCAGGCGGCCGATCTTGACAGTCACCCCGCCACGGAGTCCCGACGTGTCAAGTGCAGTCAGCAACTCCGCCAGCACCCACGAGCGCAATAATGCGAGGGAGGTGCGGAACTCTGGCTCCAGCTGGTCGACGCGCCGCGCCACCATCTGCGTCGAGGTCAAGCCACCAATGCAGTCGACGCCGTTGAATCGCAGCACCTCCACCGCGCTGCAGACGACGACGAACGAGGTGCAGCGGCTTATGATCCCTCCGTGGAGCCCCTGGTCGGCCGAGTTGCCCTGCCAGAGCCGCACCGCAACCACGTCGATCCACACCCTCACCGCCTGGTCATGCTCGTCGGACAGAGCTCGGCAGAGCGCGCCCCAGCTCCCGCCCCAGCAGTGCGACACATACACAGCGGCGGGGCCGACGGTGGTGGGAGCGCGGGGGGTCTTGGTGCGCACAGCCTTGAGGTCGGCAGCCGCGTGATCGGCAGTCTTTAGATCGGCGAAGCGGCACCGCGTGGGCGCCGTTGCTGGCTTGATGATGCGATCCACGACCTCCTGGGTCGTCCACTCCCAACACTGATGCAGCTCTGTGAACTCGAGGAGCCAGCCGATCGTCACACCACGCAGGTGCGAGGCGGCCGCTGCCGCGTCAGAGCCAGGCGCGTGTGTTCCGAAGGCCACAGCGTCCTCGGCCTCGGTACGCGCCTTCCACTCCTCCTCGCTCATGCAGACCCCACCGTGCGGAAGCTGCTTCGCCTGGGCCACTCCGAGAGCGACCGCAGCTTCTACCACGTCGACGAACTTGACCGGGTCCGCCTCCCACTTGAGGCTAAAGGAGAGGTAGCCTTGCGTGTCCAGGCGCTTGCTGCATTCCACCCAAGTCGGCTCGGCCGCTGGTGTCTGCGACGTCAGTAGCTGCTGGAAGGCCGCCGCCTCGATGAGCACGACACCCGACGGTACTGCGTCGTTCCCTCGCGCGAAGACGTCCTGGTCCAAGAGCTGCAGTTGCAGGCCTTCGTTGGTGAGGTCGAGCAGAGCCCCAGCAAACTGAAGCTCGCAGTCGTAGCGGGGGTTGATGGTCTTCTCGACTACGCCGGTGCGTTTCGACCTGCTCGATTTTGACCTGCTCGGGCCGAGGCTGACTCTGACGTACTGGTCAGCCCTGCCCTTGTCGACGTCGGGCGCATGGAGGCCCCGCGCGCTCCTCACGAGGACAGAGAGTACGCCCTGCTCATTCAGCCGCCGCTCTATGGAACGCCCGTCCCACTGCAACTGGCCGGTATGCTGTTCTTGAGGCCGCTGTGGTCTACCCAGCTCAGGATCGGACGATCGTCTCAGCTTATGCTGCTCCTGAGGCTGCGGTGGCCGGCCCAGCTCAGGCGAGCCCCAGCCGGGCAGTCGTCTCCTGTGCGAGGACGAGCTCCTTAGTGAGCGGCCTCTGTCTGGGGAAGTGCTCGAAACGCGCCTCTCAAGGGTGCTGCTCGAGCGGCCTGCCTCTGACGCGAACAGCCAGCGGCGCATCGCCGACGCCGCGCGCCGCGAGGCTGAACCAGGCGCAGGCCGACCAGGCGAGCCCAAAAAGTAGTTTGGCGCTCGCGGTCGGCAGCCTGCAGGGGGGGGGAAGATAAGAAAACTGACAGGCGAAACTGGTATTGGTCAACAAGGATCTAAACAGTTCTAAACAGAACACAAACCTAAATCTAGGCTTTGTGTCTTCAATTAATTCTCTCACTTCAGGCAAAAAACAGTCCTACGCCTCGTTTCCCTCGTCCTCCCCGTCGCTCGCCTCGTCCTTGAGGCGAAAGAAGGTTTGCAGGTTTTCCGTGTAGGTTCGCTTCTGCCCCGCGCTCTCCTCGATGTCCTCTCCACGCCAGTTGGCCAGTGAACCTGACGCCGCGAGGACAGGGCCCGTCAGAGCGAGCGCCGCGAGACTTAGCTCCGCTGGCACAAGCCCTTCCTTGACGGCGTATTGCGCACCCAAGACGGCCGCGGCAAATAAGACGCCACCGTACAGAGCAGTCCCTGTGAGAGGGTACTTCTCCTTGCGCGCCGCTTTGATCGCCCCTGCCTCACTCTTTGCTGTGCGAGCTCTCAGCAGCTCTGTCTCCGCCGCCCACGTGTCAGAATCGTCCAAGTCAAAGTCGCCCGTAAGGCTATCCTCCTCCTCCCTCATTTGAAGCCGAACCCTCTGCAAGTCGATCTCCAGGTCAATGCCGCTCGCATCACCGCTACTGCTCGCATCACCGCCGCCGCTGGTCGCACCGCCGCCGCCGCTCGCATCACCGCCGCCGCCGCCGCTCGCATCACTCTCGCACAAGAAGCCCCCTAGACTCGACAGGTACGCCCCGGTGTCCTCCAGCAGGGCGTGGTGCGAGGTTCCGGCCAGCGTCACAAAGGTGGCCTCTGGCAGCGCGCTCCACGGTGCGACGCACGCCTCTGTGACGAAATCGTGCTCGCCGCGCAGAACAAGCGTCGGACACCCGATGCGTCCGAGTGCACCAGCATCCACCTCGAGGCCCGCGATCGCACCCGAGCCTCGCCACGTGGTGCCAGCATGCGCGTAGGCTGCGGTGAGCTCTGGCTGCTCGCCGGGCAGCCGGCAGTTGTGCGCCGCCATGAACTGCTCGACGGAGCCCTGCTCCTCGATGAGCCGCATCGCTTCCGCCTCGACGAGCGCAACGCTGGCGGGCGAGTTAGATAGAGTCAGTGAGCACGGGCAGCGCCCAGCATCGGGCCGACTGAGGAACGAGTAGGCCAGCAGCCCACCCCAGCTCTGCCCGTAGAGGTGGTAGTTGCCGCCGCCAAGGCCTAGGTGCGTCGCGACATCGAGGAGCTCCGAGACGCTTGCATCGACCGAGTACTGGCTTGGATCCTTGGCACTATTCGATCGGCCGCAGCCGGCCTGATCATAGAACACCACAGCCCTGTTCTTGAGCTTGCTTAGTGGAAAGAGATAGTCGGATGGCACCTGAGGCCCACCGTGCAGCACCAGCAGTGGCTTTCGTTTCGCGTCAAAAAGAAGTTCAGGCCGGTGCACCCGGTACCAGAGTGAGGCACCGCCAGAAGAGAGTCGTCCGTCAACGACGGTGCTGGCACGGCGAGGCAGAAATAAGAGAGCTAGCGCCGCGACGCGCGGCACAGGCATCCACCGCGGCGCGCTGTTGTGGTGAGGGGGGGCAAACAGCGTACGTGTGCCATGTTTTCTGTAGCGTGTGGTGGCCTCTCTGTAGCGCGTGGTCGTCGAACAAATCTCAGAGCCTGTGTTCCGCGCGGGGCCGCCGGCGCGCGGCGAGCGCGGCGTGCGACGAGCGCGCTCACGGCAGCACTGAGTGCAGGCGGAGGCGTACTACCATGCGCCACGCTACGATGCGAGGCCACATGCTGGCGTTGCTCGTTATCGTCAACGTCGCGGCAGAGCAGCGATTGCACGCCGTTGGACGGAATTTGCGGCTCGCCAATGGCACGGACTCTGCGTTCGTGCTGAGGGCCGTCGACTACTCTCCAGCAGCTTGGGGCACGGATGCCACCATTTCTTGGGGGACCGGGGCTTGGGGCACCACGGATTCCACTGACGGCGACATGTGGTCCACGCTTTTCAATCGCGACCTGGTGCTCATGAAGGAGATTGGCGTGAACGCTGTCCGTCTGCAACACTTCTTTGTGACCGATACCCACGGCACGATCCTCACGGACTTCCTCGACCAGGCGCTCGCATTTAACATCAGTGTCCTTCTGAGCTACGAGTTGCCCAGCAGCGGCACGTGGCTAGGAGACGCCGCGGGGATTTTGGGCGCAGGAGCTAAACTTGGCTCATTCCTCGACGGCCTGAACGCGCACCCGGCCCTCGCGATGGTCTTCCTCGGCGACGGGTACGTCAACACCGAGGAGGCAGGATACATCTGTGACTTCACGCGCGTGGGCAGCGTGGTACTGGGGCAAGACTGCCAGTTTGGCGAGTACACGTTCAACCTCGCCAGCGCCCTGAACACGCTTTGCGGCTACGTGCGCGCCAAAGGGCTGGCGTGCAGCGTCCCCCTGGCCGATGTGCCGCTGCCAGCCGCGCTTGCCGCGGCGAGCGGGACGAGCCAGAACGTCGTCGAGTGGATGCGGCTGATGGTGCCGCACATGCCCAACATGGACGTGCTCTCCGCACCGCTGGCGCCGCTCAACGACGTCACGGTGCCGCTCGACTTCGCACTCAACTTCAGCGCGCTGCTCGATGCCACCGACGCCGCCGACGGCGTCACGCCGCTGCCGCCCAAGCCCTTCTTGGTCTTCTCCTGGGGCATCGACGCGTACGACGCCTCCGAATGGGTCGCGGCCGCAGGCAGCCACGACGCGCGCTTTCCCGGTGCCAACGCCTCGTACGACTACTACGTACTCGCGGGCGATGACGACGAGGTCGTGCCGTCGGCCAGCGCTGCGGTGGCGCAGGCCAATTGGCTCGTCGCGCTCGCCTCGACCATCGAGCGGCGCGCCGCCAGCTGCAGCTTCGGCGCGGCCGCCTCGAGCGGGCTGCCCGACTGTAGCCTGGCGGAGGAGGCGCCCGTGGCCGGGGGCGTGCTGCGCAGCTGGCGTGACGAGTGGTGGCGCACCTCGGCGGTGCAGAGCACGTGGCTGGGCGGCGAGCAGGGCAGCTGCGCCCCCGCCGACAGGGGCAACAGCTCCGCGTGCGCGGCGATGGCGCAGATCTGCCCGCCGGTGGTGCCCGCCAACCCGTGGGTGCAGACGCCGTGCGGCTCGCCCTTCGCGGGCCGGCAGCCCGATGGCTTCGTGAATGGCGCATGGTTCGGCCTACTAGGCAGCAACGCCTCGTGCGGCTGCGCCCCTGCCGAGGGCAGCCGCTGCGCCGCGGACCGCTTCGCCCCCGAGGCACGCCCCGCGCTCTTCGCGCTGCAGGCTCTGTGGAACCCGGCCGCCCCGCCAGAGGTCGCCACGAGCCTCCTCGCCGCGGCTGTCGCCGCCGTGGGGCCGCTCACCGACTGCCCCGTGGCACCGGTGGCTTGCGACGCCAAGGGGCCGCGGCTGCAGCGCGTGGCTGGCTCGTTTGGGCTGCAGCTCGACTGCTCGCCGTGGCTGATGCGCGCGATCTGCTACTCGCCCGTCCCGTTCGGCTTGGACCCCGGCTACTCCGAGCCGTGGGGCGACATGTTCACCGACGAGTATGAGGGGCTCTGGAGGCACGACCTTGAGCCTAAGCCGAACCCTGGAGCCTGTTCCCTCACTCTGAACCCTCACCCTGCCTCTGAAATCGAACTTTAGTCGTGCGCCCAGCCCAGCCCCGAGCCCGAGCCCGAGCCCGAGCCCGGCCCCGACCCCGAGCAGACGCGACCTCGCACTGATGAAGGAGATGGGCGCGAACACGCTGCGGCTTTACTCGTTCAAGACCTCCGTGCGGCACACCAAGTTCCTCGACAACGCCATGGCACTCGAGCTCACGGTCTTCGCCGCCTTCGAGCTCGGCTCGTGCTCCAGCAGGCTCGTCTCACTCCCACCATGCATACACCATGCACACACCGTGCATTCACTACGCCGCGCATACACCGTGCACACACCATGCATACACCGTGCATGCACCATGCATACACCGTGCATACACCATGCATCTACCATGCAGGCCGCTAGGCTCCTTCTCGGAGCGTGCCGCGGCCAAGTCCGAGCTGCGCACGCAGATTCGCCTCTCGCATGCACATCCAGCCATCACGGCCTGGCTCGTTGGCAACGAGGCCAACGGGCCATGGCAGCAGTACGTGTGCACGCGTGAGTACGCGCGCACAGTGGACGCGTGCCCCGGGGTTGACCCGGCAGTGCCGCGCTGCGAATTCGACGATGACGCGGCGGCGCTGATGCGGGTACTCGACGAGCTGTGCGGCGTGGTGGGCGAGTACGGCCTGCCGTGCTCCGCGCCGCTCGCGGGGGTGTCGCTGCCGCGCACGGGTGCGCACTTCGCCCTGCCGCAGTACCGAGACGGCGCGCTCGGCTGGTTGATGCTCATGGACGGCTCGGACGAGGATCACACGTTGCATCACATGGACATGTGGTCACTCAACCTGTACCCAGGGCGCACATTCGACAACTACCTCTTCGATGAGTACGCAAAGGTGGCGGGCGGGCTGCCGGTGCTGGTGACCGAGTATGGTGTCGACGCCTTCAACACTGACGCATGGTACAAGCGGTGCGGCGGCTTCCTGCTCACGGACGAAGACCGCTCCGCGTGCACGACCGAGCAGACCGAGCCTGGCGCGCTCGCCACCTTCGCCGACGAGGCCATGCAGGCGGACTGGGTGCTCACGCTCACTGAGTCGCTCGCGCGCCAGCCGGTGGTCAGCGGCGGCGCGGTGCTCGGTTGGATCGATGAGTACTGGAAGGGGCGCGTCATCGACTCGGACGAGGTCGACGTGCGCTCCTCCGCCATGGCATGCCCCGACGCCTTTGCCGACCGGCACACGTCCTGCGGCTACCCGAGCGCCAGCGGGCAGCCCGACAGATTCGTCAACGAGGAGTGGTTCGGGCTCTTCTCGCTGGTCGGCCAGTGCGAAAAGAGCCAGATCGACCAGATCAAACCGCGCGCGGCGTGGTTCGGCCTCAAGGCGCTGTGGACCACGGGCGGCTGCCGTGGCGCACACTCGGCCTCCTTCGACGAAGTCGAGTACCCTCGCTGCGCGCCCTGGACTGTGTCGGTTCGCGAGCTGTGGCAAAGGGGCGGGCAGAAGTGGCTGCAGGCCAACGCGTCGGCCCGTGCCGCCATCGCCGCCACGGGCACGCCGGCGGCGGTGTGGACAGCGCAGGTCGGCGCGCGCGTCGAGGCCGTGGCGGCGCACGGCGACGGCGACTGTGAGATCCAGCAGCTCATTCACGACTTCGACCCGACGCTGTGCCCCGCCGCGCCCACCGCGCTGGTCGATTGGGTCAACACGACGCTCGCGAGTTACGGCAGCCGCACCGACCTGCTCTTCCCGTCGGTGTGCGAGGACAACCAGCTGGTGAACGGGCTGGCCGACGGCGAGTTCTCTCTCATCCTCGTCGCGGGCGTGCTGCTGCTCGGCCTCTTCGTCGGCAACTGGGAGCGGATCTTGCTCTGCCGACGCCGGTCGAGCAAGGTCCGCCGCATCGTCAAGACGGCCCGCGGCGCGCAGCACCAGGTGCTCGAGGAGGCGGTCAGGTGCGGCGGCAAGGCCATTGGCACGACCAAGGCGTTGACGACCAACGCCGTGAACATGACGATGGCGCGGCTGCCGGTGAGCACCGTGAACACCGTGAACACCATGGCCGGCTCTAGAAGGAACATGAGCCTGGCTGGCTCCAGGGACAAGTGCACCAGGACACCCCTCAGCACGTGCGCCTCCTCATCAGTTGCTGAGGATGCCGAGGAGGGTGCCGAGGATGCCGAGAGCCAGGGCGTCCCCACGCCGCGGCCGCGCCTCTCGCTGATGATCGTGCGCGACGGCTCGTGCTCCGGCCCGGCGGGCTTTGGCGGGCTGAGCGGCGAGGGAGATCACGCCGAGCTCGTCGAGGTCGTCGCGGCGCGCGCGCTGCTGCTCCCCGTCGCGCAGCGCCTCGCGAGCCTCTTCGGCTTCCAGACCAAGCACGACGGAACGGCGTCCAACGTGGCAAACACCGTCGAGTCGCTCGCTGCGCTGCTCGGTGCGACGCTGCAGCGGCTGCCCGCCGCGTCGGTCGAGAGCCACCTCGCCATAGCGGTGGCCCGGGTGCACGCCACCAACACGACCAACTACACGAGGTGGATGGCGCGGCTCGGCCTGCGCCCACGCGCCAAGCCCACGAGCGAGTCGGCCCAGCTGCAGCAGCTTGTGCTGTGGTACCTGATCTGGGGCGAGGCCGCCAACCTGCGGCACCTGCCCGAGTGTCTCTGCCTCATCCTCTACTGCGCGTCCAACGCGCTGGCCTTCGAGGCGAGTAGCTCACCCAGCTCCAGAGGCGAGGAGGCGAGTTCGCCTCGAGAGTCGAGGATCAGCTTCGAGGCCGGCTTCGAGGAGGTGACCTTCGCACCGCAGCTCCCGCCGCGGTACAAGGAGGAGGGGCGTGCCTCCGTCTTCCCGCACGTCGTCTCGCTCCCGGTCTTCTTCACTCCGGTCGGCGGCGGCACGGGAGGTGTGGTCCAGTACAGGCCGGGCGACTACCTCGCATGCCTCGTCTCGCCCATCTACCGAGTGCTGCAGCTCGAGATCCAGCACCGTGCCAAGCCGACTGCCGACTCCTCCGCCGCGCTCGCCGACCGCACCATGTACGACGACGCCAACGAGTTCTTCTGGAGCCGCGCCAACATCGATGCCCTCATCATACGCACACCGACCACCTCCGAGCCTGCCGCCGTCGAGCGCGTAGAGTCGCACCTGGGCTACGCCGCACTCCGCGCGCGGCTTGGCGGTGGCGAGGCGGCCAAGGGCGCCGAGGTCTTCCGAGCGCTGCTGCGCAAGACCTTCTCAGAGCGCCCCTCGTGGCTGGCGGCGCTCTACGGCTTTCGGCGAGTGCTGCTGCTCAACGGCGTCGCACTGCACGCGATGCTGGTGGGCGCCTTCGCCAACGTCCTCTGCGAGTACGACGCGGCGGCGGCGGTGCCTGACTTCACGCTCAAGGCCGAGCGCGACGCGGCGGAGGCGGCGTGCATCGCGAGCAAGTGCGGCGATCATCACTGGAAGCTAACCCTGACCCTTGCCCTCACCCTAACCCGGACCTGAACCCTGACCCTGACCCTGACCCTAACCAGGTACGGCGACAACCACTGGAAGCTCGTCTGCACCGCCACGATGACCCACGCGGCGCTGCAGCTCCTCTTCTGCGGCATCGCGCCGTGGGTGGTGCCCCTCCGCCAGTGGGCGAAGCTCGACGCGGCGTGGTGGCTCTTCACCATCGGCACGGCCGCCGCCATCCTCGTGAGCGGCCTCGACTTCATTGCGCGCGGTGCGGGTGGCGCGGGCGCCTTCACGAGCACCGGTGGCGACCTCGACCCCTTCGAGGTGGCCGCGGCGGTGTACACTGGCGTCTGGGGGCTGGCGATGCTGGTGGGCTCGCCCAAGGGCTGGAAGCTGCGGCCGCCTCTCGGCGCACTCAGCCTCTCCTGGCTCTTCTGGCTCGTCGTCCTCGTGATCAAGTGGTCCTTCGAGTACTTCGCTCTCGTGCGCGCCATGGTGCTACCCACACTCGCGCTGTGGGAGGCCGACTACACGTGCTGGGAGCCCGGCCACACCGGCAAGGTGGGCTGCTCATGGGACGTGGGGCAGGGCCGCTTCGCCAACGGCGATTACCGCGCCGTCCGCGACTGGGGGTTCCGCTTCGTGCTGATTGCGCTGCGCTGGTCGACGCCAGTGCTCATCATCCTAGCGGACACTGTGGTGGTGTACATGGCCGTGCTGTCGGTCGCCTCGGTGTTGCTCGCGAAATGGCAGCGGCTCGGTGAGCCTCTTGCCCCGCCTCCACCCCCACCCCCAACCCCTGGTTCCAAACTCCACCCCCAAACCCCCAGCCCTAAGCTCCACCCCGCAAACCCCAGACCCGCAACCCCACCGCCACCCCTAACCAGGCGAGCCTCACTCGTGGACCTACCTGATCTCGACCTTTGCGGAGACACAGCAGCTCTTCGAGGCGTGCATCGTGGCGCGCACGCCGCAGGAGCGCCGCACCATCGAAGAGGAGCGAATCGCCGGCGCGGTGAAGAGTGGAGACCCTGAGTCGCCTGCCGAACGGTCGCCGGAGGTGATGGGCAGCGGCTACGCCTACACGTGCATGAGTAAGGAGTGGCGCGACTTTGGGTTTGGGTGGAACGCGATGGTGCACGCGCTGCGCTCGCGCGACCACCTGAGCAACGAGGAGCGTGATGAGCTACTCTTCGTCATGCTCGCGACGCCCGCGCACCGCGCCTTCTTTGGCGGTGAGTACATGGCGCTGCCCACGATGCTCACGGCGCCGCTCTTCGTCGAGCGACACAACAAGACGATCATCGCGCCGTCGTGGTCGTCATACCCGTGGATGGGCCCTGTGCTGCTACAGCTGCGTGACCTCACAGTCTTCGTCCTCGTCTCGCTCGGCATCGTGCTCCCCGCCGACAAGGACGAGCTCGTCAGCTTGATCACCGAGACCGCGAGGCACGCGATGCACTGCCTCTCGGGCCACTCCGTCGCCGAGCGCGAGTACATGCTGCGCCTGCGCAAGCGCCTCGCCGCGCTCGTCGCCGCGTGCCTCGAGGCGTTACAGGCGGCGGGCGACGGCACGCCACAGAGCTCACACTTGACGCTGCGTAAGGCACGCGAGTTGCTCACCTCGGCTAAGCATGGTCTGCTCACTTCGGCTGAGCATGGTCTGCTGACGGAGGTGGGAACCCCCACCTCCCCGTTGAGCCCGACCCTAGCCCCAGCCGGAGCTGCAGCCCGATCCCTAACTCTAACCCAGACCCTGCCCCTAACCAGGTGGGCACCCTCTTCGATGAGCCCAGCCTCGCGGGCTCATCTCCGCCCAGCACCGCTCAACGGCGTTCCTCCACCCAGTCGGTTTCCTCGACCTCCTCGGGTACTCCTGGCTCGACGCCGACGGCGGGCAAGGGGAAGCGCCGCTCGATCTTCGGACGGATGTCTGGCATAGGGCGAGGGTTGCGCCGCGGCTCGATGGCGGGCTCGATGAAGCGTGGCCGCGTGCTGATGCGGCGGCAGGAGAGCCTCATAGCAGACATCACGCCGCTCTTCCGCCAGGAGGGGCGCGCGTTGCTCGAGAAGATCTCCGCCAAGATCAATCGCGCCACCGAGCATTGCAGCCGAGCGCAGCCCTCGGCCGCGGCGCTCGAGGCTGTGCACGTGCTCTCACGCGCCTTCAGCACGCCCAACCCGGGGAGCGAGCCGGTCAACGAGGAGGCGAAGCGGCAGCTCATCTCCTTCGCCACCTCGCTGCGCCAGCGTGCCCTCGCCACCACCCCTCCGCCGCCGCTGCGCCAGATGAAGACCTTCACGTCCTTCACGCCGCACTTCGCCGAGGACGTGAGCTACTCTGTCTCGGCGCTCGAGTCGGGCGACGACAACACCTCGCTGCTCGCCTTCTTCCAGGCGGTCTACCCCGACGAGTGGCGCAACATGTGCGAGCGCATCGGCATGCACCCGGCGGAGATCTCGGAGACGCAGAGTGCCAGCGTCACGGCCGACCTGCTGGGGCGCGCCTTCGCCGCCTCCAAGCACAAGCTTGATCGGCAGCATGTCGTCGCGCTGCAGCGCGAGGCCAATCGGCGCGCGAGCGGTCACTTCGTGGAGGACCTCACGGCACGCTTGAGTGCCCAACCACAGCGCACTCGGCGATCTCGGGTAAGCTTCCTCGGCGCCGCTGAGCTCGAGAGTAGCCCGAGGTCCAGCTCGAGGCGGGCCGAGGACGCGCCGTACTGTCGGGTCTGCTACAGCCTCCAACCGTAACACCACCCTCACGCCCCCTCCACTTGCCACTCTTCACCCTCCAACCGTCCGTTTCTCACTCTCCACTCTCTCCGCCTCCTACACTCCGCCCCATGACCTCCCCACCTCGCCCTGCAGGAGACATGGGCGGCCATGTCGGCCGCAGTCAATCAGGCAGACACTGGGGCGGCAGTATTGGCCATCGACGTGGACAACGAAGTGTGCAAGTGGGCCTCCGACCGTGGTTAGCCTAACCCTCACCCTCACCCTAGCCCTAACCCTAGCCCTAACCCTCACCCTCACCCTCACCCTCACCCTCAGCCTAACCCTAACCCTGACCCTCAGCCTAACCCTAACCCTAACCCTCAGCCTAACCCTAACCCTAGCCCTAACCCTAACCCTAACCCTAACCCTAACCCTAACCCTAATCCTAACCCTAACCCTAACCCTAACCCT
>MDSY01025399.1_pt1 | contig 13829 bp, 14 predicted proteins | sample 811131 | NCBI WGS metagenome assembly MDSY01 (sample SAMN05326643, study PRJNA326480) | marine metagenome | isolation source: seawater | place: Atlantic Ocean: South West | collected 2010 | reverse complement strand
ATTATTATTATTTATTATATCTTCATTGGTGTTAGCCAACGGAACCTTTCTACATGTATGACTATTACAATAATCAAAGTAGCACAAAGAATTACAAGTAAATCCTTTTTTTTTACCACTTTTAAATACATACTTACATTTATTACTACACATGGTATTGCTTAATGGAGAATTCACACCAGTTATCCTTTTAACACCTTTTAAATTAAAGTATGGAATTAATTTATTCTGAATATTTCTACAATATGGACATTTTACTTGATAATCTCTTAATTTTGCAATTTCTAATTTATTGAAACATGTTTTTTGATTTATAATTTCTTTATACAATGGTTTATAATTAAAACTATGACCACATAATAATGTAATTTTATTTTCATCCAATCTTGTATTTGATATTAAACATTTATTTTCATTATCAAGTATTTCATTATTTAAGTCATCGTCATTATTATTATTATTTAATATAGCATAAAAATCTATATTATCCTCAATTATATATGACATATATGAAATAATATAAAAAAGTCTTTATGTTTATATTATATAGAATGTCAAATAATTATACTATTTGGGGGCCAGCAACCTGGATATTATTTCATAGTCTGGCCGAAAAAATAAAAGAAGAACGGTATATTGAAATTAAAGATGACTTGATTTATCATATTAAAGAAATATGTTCTCATCTGCCTTGTCCTGATTGTTCACGCCATGCAGAAAATACCCTATCACGCTTTAAAAGTTATAATTCATTAAATACTAAAGATAAGTTTAAAGATTTTTTATTTGATTTTCATAATATTGTAAATACAAATACAGGTAAACCGCAAGTATCAAAAGACGTATTAGAAAAATACAAAACAACCAATATAGATAAAGTGTTTAGTTTTTGGTATAAACACTTCGAAGTTAAAAGTGGTGGAAATAATACTCTTATGATAGAACAGGCAGAAAGAGATCGCGTAAAAAAAAAATTTCATACATTTTTAAATCTACATAATAGTTTTTTTATTCAATAAAATAATCTGTATGATGACAGTCGTTATTTATTTTATCTGTATTATATTCTATATAAATATTACTTACATTCAAAACCAATTTATGCTGCTTACTTAATTCAAAATATATTTTCTTTTCTAATTGTGAAATATTGTTAAAAAAGAAAACGAATAACTGAAATAATAAACCTATTAACATAGTTATACTAATAATGGTTCTTCTAAGTCACAATTATTATTAACAATATAATAATAAAAACATATCAATGTTAAATCACATGTTGTCAAAATAATGTTTACTGTCATTAAAGGATACAAAGAAAAATGAAAAGAATATGGAAAAAACAAGAACTGAGTTAATAAGTTCATGTAAATTGTTTTCATGGATAAATCATTCACCGATCTTTTTTTTAAAGTTAGATAAACTTGAGGCAACATCATTAGACAAGCATTTGCAGAGGCAAGATAACCAAAAATTATATATATATTATCATCCATATGACTATATTTAATTGATGGATAACTTTAAATTATTATGTAAATAACTTACAATTGTGATATTAATTCACCATTTTTATATACATTACACTTAAATGTTTGTTTTTCGGGTCTACTACAAACTGTTTTATTACTAAGTAATTCGTTAAAATATAATAAATTATCATTTCCTGTTGCATGAAATAACGTGAACCATGCTGAACCAAATATTAAACCAGATAAAGCTCCAAATACAATTCCTGTGACCGTTGTACATTTACCACCTAACTTGGTAATTGCATCTATTGCAAATATTGCAAGTAAAGTAACAAGTAGTGAATAATTCATTTCATCATTAAAATACATAGGAATAGTTAAATAAGCAATAGTAAAAGCAATAAACATACTATTAAAAGCTGGGCTGTTATAATTATTTGCCATAAATGGAGCTTCCATTATGTCACATGTTATAGATCTATCAGGTAGTGCAGGACTTTTTATTAAATTCATTACAAATATATTTATAACAGAAGCAAGTAAAACACCTGCTAAATATATGATTCCTTTTACATCTTGATTTAATATTGATGCCATTATAAGTAATGACCCTAATAATATGGGTGACATTGCTGCTATTAATTTAAATACATTACTAAAATCCATTTTCATTGCCATGTTGTTATTATATTATATCATAATATAAAAACATCTAATTATCTTCAAAAACAATTTCAAATACTTCACTTATATTTTCTACTTGATGAAATGATATATTACTTAAATCTTCTGTAGAAGCATATTTGTCTAAAAATAAATTATAATCTTTGTCATTCTCTTTTGGAAATAAAAAGTGCGTAACGCCAGCGGTAATTCCACCTAATATTTTTAAATCCAAACCACCTATGGCCGTTACTTTTCCTTGTAAATTCATTTCACCCGTGATTGCCACATGATTCTTTATTTTCTTATTATTTAATAAACTGTAAATTACAGTTGTAATGGCTGTACCTGCAGAAGGACCATCTTTTGGTGTTGCTCCTTCAGGACAATGGATGTGAATACCTTGACTTTTAGTTTCTTCAAAATTCTTAATAAGTTTCTTTTTAATTTTTTCATCAGTTAAACTCCATGCAAGAGTTCTTGCAACATTCATACTTTCTTTCATAACATCACCCTGCATACCAGTTAATTTAAAATCAAGTAATGTACCAGAAGGAAAGAAATGTGATTCTATTGGAATAATTCCGCCTTTACCTAATGCATTTGCCCATAATCCATTAATTATACCTACTTGCGGTTCTTTATGAATCTTTTTTGGTCTGAACGGATGTCGTTCTTTCAAAAACTTATTTTTAATGTCTTCAATTGTTATTTCAATAGGAATAGTTTTATCGTTTGTTCCTGCCAATAATTCAAGATTTATTTCACCTACTATTTCAAATAATAACTCCTTTAACTTTCTTACACCAGATTCATATGTGTATTCTTTTATTAAAAAAGTTGCAACTTCATCGTTCATAATAACATTATTTTGTAAACCCATTTTTTGTGTTATTTCAGGCATAATATGTTTTCGTGTTATAACTAATTTATCTGAAACAGTTAAATGATTAAATTTAACACGATGTATTCTATCTAATAAAATTGTGTCGATTAAAGCTGGATCATTATATGAAAAAATAAATAAAGCCTTTGATAAATTAATATCAATTCCACTGAAATATTTATCTTGAAATGTATCATTTTGTGTTGGATCTGTTAAATGTGTTAAAATACCTATTATTTCTTTACCATGTTCTGTCATACTAATTTTATCTAATTCATCAATAAATATAATAGGATTCATACATTTCTTCTCAATCAAAATATCTACAATACGTCCCCATGTTGAACCTACATATGTATAATTATGACCTTCTAATGTACTTCCGTTACTTGAACCACCAATTGCAATAAATGCAAATGGTCTTGGTGTTCCATCGTCATCTTTAAGACAGTGAGCAATGCCGTTTTTTGCAAGTGATGTTTTTCCAACGCCAGGAGGACCTTCAAAGCCAAAACTATAACCAATATTTTCTCCATTAACCCATTGTCCAATTATTCTTTCAAGTTGTCTTTTTGCTTTATCGTGTCCATATACAGCTTCATCCAATATTTCTCTCGACTTAACAATATTAGAATTAACTGTAGACTTTGTATCTTTAATATTATTTAATGAATTATCAACTTTTTTGATTAAAGAAAAATCATTATCAATATCATTAATTTGCGATAAATATTCAATATTATGATTAAATAATGTAACTGTCTTAATTATTGCCTCTTTCATCTCTTCAATTTTCATTCCACTTACTGATATTTTATTTAAAATTTTATTTGACTTAGTAATCTTATTTAAATTATTAATAATATCTAATAAATCTTTTCGTTTTAATTGTTTTATTTTAGTTATAAAATTATTTTCATATTTATTGGCAATAGTTTTTATTTCTTTATCAAATAAAGTTATTTTATTAAAAATATCTGGACCCGTCATTATTTCTTCATTGTCTAAATTCATAGTGCAGTTAATTTTTTTAAAGTTTTCACGTATAATGTTATATTCAGTTTTTACATTTGACATAACATGTAACATTTTCTCTTCTCTGAATACATTAAAAGGAATTTTTAATAAACCCTCTAAAAACTGACGAGGTTTGTTACCTGAATCTTCGGATTTTGCTTTTACTTCTTTTAATTTCATAAATGCTTTTTCTTTGATCGTATCATCAACTTTCATAAGACATATTTGTTGCTCAAGTGGAATTTTATTATGATCTAATTCTCCAATTTCATGAGTATACTTAATTGTATTTTTCATTGCTTCTTTAAAAAACTTTTTTACTGACCATGGTAAACTATCAAACAATTGCGTTTGTTCAATAGTATCAACATTTCCGTTATTATCATTTGATAATAAATCATAAAGCAAGTATGCCAAATATTGTAATTCAATATCATTATTATGTAACAAAAACTTAATTATTGTATTACGCTGATTATATAATTCATCTGTAATAAAATCTTTTACTAAAATAGAAACTTGTTTTTGTTTTAACAAACTAACATTATTTACTATTCCAATATATTTATTGTATAACTCTGAATTTGAATATATTAATAATTCTTTTGTAGATAAACACGAAACAAATCTACTAAAAATTTCACTCATAAAATCAGGATCATTTGGCTTATCTTCATAAAGTGAAAGTAATTTTTTTTGAATAAATGGATAATTCATACATTCAATATTTATATCATCGACTATTCCACATATTATTAGTGATTTTTTTAATGGTTCATGTTGAATAGCAATTTTTATACCATAAACTTTTGTTTGAAAAGACTTACTTGTTCTTGATAAATCAAAACAATCGAAATTCTCTGCTGATTCTACAATTGTAAAATCTTCAACAATTTTATTCTTTGCAATTTCTTTTCTTTTTCGTTTCTCTTTATATGCCATTACTTTGTATCCAATAGGATGAATGTATTTCTGTATAATTTCATATCGTTCTTTATTTTCATCGGTAACAATTGTACTTAAAAACTCACCTCCAAAGCATATTGTTATTAAATCATCAATACTATAAGTTCCGAATGACTTCAATAACGACGATAAATCATTGTTTATTTCTTGTAACTTAGAAACATAAATATCGAGATTTGCTTCAGAATCATTATTAACATCAACTATCATATTTTCTAATTGAGTAAATAATAATTCAAGCGATGACATACATATATTTATTTCATTTGAACCCAAAATCTCTAAATATTTATACTTTTGTACGGATAAGCAAGTTTTTTTAATAATTTCTTGAAATGTCGATATTTTTGACCTGATAAAAGATGATATATCCTTAGGATTATTTGTCAAAATTTTGTTTTTTTGGTCATTAATTAAAATAATATCGGTTGATGATTTCATATTAATATATAGATATATTTATTTCAGACATCATTTTTTTACTTATTTATTACCAATTTTAAATATTATATTAAAATACCTTAAATGTATTATGTAATATAAATATTATATGGGAATTCCAGCATATTTTTCATTTATAGTTAAAAATCATCCAAGTATTATTAAAAAAATAGATACATTAAAAGGAAATATTCATAATCTTCTACTTGACTGTAATTCAATTATTTATGATTCATTATTTAATATTGAATTTACGAATAAAGATGATTTTGAAAATAAAATTATTGAATTTGTATGTAATAAAATTAATTATTACATTAAAAACATATCACCTTCTTCTTTTGTTTACATTGCCTTTGATGGAGTTGCTCCAATTGCAAAGTTAGATCAACAACGTTGTCGAAGATACAAATCTTGGTTTACAAATCAAGTATTAGATAAAGAATCAAAATGGGATAGATGTGCAATAACTCCAGGAACAATGTTTATGAAAAAATTATCAGATAAAATTCATTCTACTTTCAGAAATAATAAAATGTGTAAAATATCAACAAGCACAGAACCAGGCGAAGGTGAACATAAACTATTTCAACATATTAGAGAAAATTCAGACATATATCAAAATAAAACAACTGTTGTTTATGGTCTCGATGCAGATCTTATTATGTTGTGTATAAATCATTTATATATATGTAATAACATATATTTATTCCGTGAGACTCCTGAATTTATAAAACACATTGATAAATCATTAAATCCAAATCAATTATATGCATTAGATATTACAGATCTATCAAGTAATATTAGTTTTACGTTAAACAATAATAAAAAATGTAATACAGAACAAGAAAAAAATAAGCTATTTGATTATATATTTATTTGTTTCATGCTTGGAAATGATTTTATGCCACATTTTCCACATATTAACATTAGAACAAATGGTATTAACATATTAATGGAAGCGTACAAAGAAATAATAGGAGATCAAAATTTAAATTTAACAGATGGAAAACAAATTTTTTGGAATAACTTTAGGAAATTTGTTTCTTATTTAGTAGAAAATGAATGTGAATATTTTCAAGAAGAATATGAACGACGTTTAATGTTAGAGGGTAAAAGCTTTCATAATGAAAAAGGAGAAGATAAACTTAATAACATTCCAGTTAAAGACATAACTGAAGAGAAATTTATAAATCCATACGAAAAATACTGGCAATATAAGTACTATAAAATATTGTTTGATATTGATGGTAAAATCGAAGATAAACAAAAAATTTGTAAAAATTATTTAGAAGCTCTCGAATGGAATTTTAAATATTATACACATTCTTGTCCTGATTGGACGTGGAAATACAATTATGATTATCCTCCACTGTTATGTGACTTAATTAAATACATTCCTTCCCTATCAATAGAATATATACCGTATAAAAATCCATCAATTATATCTCAATATACGCAACTTGCATACGTTTTACCAAAAAGTAGTCTCCAAGAATTGCTACCAAAAAAAATTTATGATAAGTTGAAAAATAACCCGAATTGGTATTCTGAAGATTGTAGATTTAAATGGAACTATTGTCGTTATTTTTGGGAATCACATGTAGAATTACCAGAAATTCCTATTAGTGCACTTCAAGTCATTACAATGTGAATAAAAAAAATATTATTTTATTGTTAGATAAATTCAATTAATTTTTTTTTATTAATATATATTATATTAATGTCATTACAGGTATATTGTCGCATAAGAGACGGTTCATATGATGAATTTATACAAGAGGATAATAAATGTAAAATTATTATGAATCATAATAAAACAAAACATAGATTTATTATTAATAAACTATGGACACCTGATGTAAGCAATGAACAAATTTTTGATGATCTAATTTTAAAAACTAATAATTTTAATTTGAATTATTGGGTTGCTTTTGGTTATACAGGATCGGGTAAAACATATACTACAAGTAGTCTTATTAAAAACTTGTATAATAAATTAGATAATGAGAAGAAAAAAAGTAAATTAACCATATCAGCAGTACAGATCTATAATGATCATATATATGACCTATTAAATGAGAACAATCCATTAATTTTTTATAAAACAGATGATTTAATTATTAAAAATGTGATAAAAAAAAGTCACGAGAACATAGATGAAATTATTAATATGATTGTCACAAATAGAAATACTGCAAAGACTGAAATGAATAATACTTCTTCTCGTTCACATGCAATAGTCACTATTCAATGTAATAAAAAAAAATATATTATTGTTGATATGGCAGGTCAGGAAACTGTATCAACTGTCAATAAAGATACACTTATTCAAAAACAAGCCAATAACATAAATTTAAATATGTTGGCATTAAAAGAATGTATACGTAATATTAATGAAAAGAAAAAATACGTTCCATACAGAAGAACATTAATAACATTAGCTTTGAAACCTATTTTTGAAGGAAACTGCAATGTTTCTTTTATATGTAATGTAAACTTAAAGCAAAGATTATATTATCAAATTGATAGTTTAAGATATGCTTCATGTTTGTATAGAAAAGATGGTAGAAAAAATAGTAAACTACTGAAAATATTTGAATTATATAATCAATATGTTCAAGATTCTACTTGGTACAATTCTCAAGAAAGAATGTTATGGTACGATATAACCAATGGTAAAAACATTAACATAAAAAGCATGGATAATCTACTTCAGAAGAAAAAAAAATGTATAGAAGCAATGAGTAAACATATAAGATCATGTAGTAATTTACCTCCTATTACAAATCTTAAAAAGAATGATTTTCAAAAAAAAATTAGTTAAATAATTTTATTTAAATAATATTTAATACAAAATTAAGCTTAATGTTGATAATGTTTGACAACATACTAAAAATTTAACAGTATTGGTTGCCGGATAGATATCACCTGAGCCTAATAAACATGCTGTTATAGTTGAAAAATAAAAAGCATCAAAAAAATTTTGAAAAAATGTAGGTCTTTCTAATTTCTTTTCATCGTCTTCTACAACATCTTTTACATCTTGTGCTACTTCTACTTTGTCTTTGTCTCCTTTTTCACCAAATAATTCTTTATAACTTACAATATTTGTAAAAGTATCTTTTACCACTTCTGAAACTTCATCTACTTCATCCTCAATAATTTCTTCTTTAATTTTATCCTGTATCGGGTTAACTCCTGTAAAATGACTTGTATCTAATAAACTATATAAGATACTAAATACTAATGTATTTATTAATAATAATGCTATTTTAAAGTGATATTTACTATTACTTAATTTTAATAATTTTTTCAAAAACATATTCTTATTAAATTAAAATTAGAAAAAAAAACGATTTAAAATTTTATATGCTTCTATATTATTAATGATTTATAATACCATAAAAGACAGACATCAGCTATTAAACGAAATATTGCCAAATAATCCTGGAATTATTATTATTAAATTTACAGCTACATGGTGTAACCCATGTAAAATAATAAAAGATGTTGTGTACGATAAATTTAACAAAGCTCCTGAAGATGTGCTATGTTTTGACATTGATATTGATGATAATTTTGATGTATATGCTTATTTAAAAAGTAAAAAAATGTCTACAGGTATACCAACTATTTTAGTATGGGAAAAAGGAAACACATCATTTGCACCTGATAATGGAATATCTGGAGCAGATGTAAAGGGAGTATATAATTTTTTAAGCGATTATATTCCATAAATTAAAACTTTTATTATAATATATTTCAATGGAAAAGCTTGATTTAAATATTGAAAATTATAATTTACAAGATTTGTTAAGTTTATTTAAAATAAATTACAGTTTCGATGAAGAAGATCTAAAAAAAGCAAAAAAAACTGTATTAATGACACATCCGGATAAATCTAAATTGGATAAAAAATATTTTCTATTTTTTAGTAAAGCATACAAAAGACTATACTTTATTCATAATTTTAAAAAAAATCAAAATGCTGATTTTAACGAAGAATATGAAGACGTTTTAAAAAAGTATTATGAAACATATAACGAACATCATAACATTAAAAAAGAAAATATAGAGAAAACTTTTGATAATACAGACTTTAAAAAATTTAATGAAAAATTTAACAAAATTTTTGAAGAAAATCGAATTGCAAATGAATTTCAAGAGGTAGGATACGATGATTGGTTAAAATCTGGAAACAATGAACTCTTATTAGAAATAAACAAGCGCAATATTAACAAAGATGAACAACAATCATTGATAAACAAGTATAAAAATGAACAGAAACAAATAGTAAAACATGATGGTATAAAGGATTACGAATCAAATAATGGATATTCAAATATTGTATCAAGTGCTCCTAACAATTATGGATCAGATGTATTTAGCAAATTACAATATGAAGATCTAAAGAAAGCACACGAAGAAACATTAATAATTGTAAACGAACAAGATATGAGAAAAGAATCATTCAATAATATATCACAATTAAAAGATCATAGAAATAATCAAGACACACAGCCGTTATCATTACAACAATCTAAAAAATTATTACAAAATAAAGATATTGAAGCAGATGAGGAATCAGCACATCGTGCTTTTTATTTGGCAAAAGAAGCACAACAAGCAAATGATATACATAATAAAGTTAAAAAGTATTTTAATTTATTGAATTAATCACAATACCGATTTTAAATGAATTAATTTTATATGATTATAGTATATAAAATTAATGACAATGAATTTAGAATATATTTATACACTTGTTCTTTTAATGGGTGCAGGATTCTTATACAGAAGATTTATAGATAAATATGATAATGATGACTTACGTGAATACAGATTAATTAGAAAGTATTTATTATCTGAATCTTCTATTGCCAAAAGTAAAAAACCCATTTTATGGATTCATATTCCATATGAAATAAACAGTAGATCATGGGATTCATTTTATTCAAGAAATAGTGAAAATCTTAATCAACCTTATTTATATCTTACAATTGAAAGTATTATTAAACATTGTGGAAAATCGTTCAAAGTTTGTTTAATAGACGATAGATCATTTAATAATCTTATTCCAGGATGGACTATTGAATTAAACAAAGTAGGAAGTCCAATAAAAGAAAAGATTAGACAATTAGCAATTGCAAAATTAATATATAATTATGGTGGAATGGTCGTTCCCAAATCATTTTTATGTTTTAAAAATTTAAATAATATTTTTCATGATTATTCTTTGGACAATAAAATGTTTGCCTTTGAAAGTATAAGCAAAGATACAACCGAATTAGACTTTATACCAAATATGAATTTTTACGGAGCAACAAAAAATAATGAAACCGTTGAAAAGTATTGTAATTTTCTGGAAATTCTAATTTCTAAGGATTATTCTGATGAATCAAATTTTCTCTCTGAATCAAATAAATGGTTATACAACGAAACATTTAATAAATTTAACATAAAAGCAATCAATGGAAAAATTATTGGTATTAAAGATCAAAATAACAAACCAATACTAATTGAGAATTTATTTGAAGAACATTATGATAATTTTCATCCATCTATATATGGTTTACATATAGATGATGTAGAATTGTTAAAAAGAACAAAATACAATTGGTTTTGTTATTTACATGAAAATAAAATACTTTCAGATTGTTCTAATACACTTGGAAGACTATTTAACAAAGCAAAATTCAATTAATTTATTTATAAATATAATAATAAATATCATACGTTGATTTATCATATTTTATTTTTGATGTATATGAAATATGATTACATTTACATATTTGACGTAGTAAAGTTACAAACTTAGAATAATTTAATTGCCTTTCTACGTAATAAACTTTTGAATTGTGATAATATGGCTTTATTTTTTCTCTAAATTCATCTATTAAATTATTATATTCTGCTTTCTTAAATGAGCTTCTGTTCAAAACATAGTATGTATCAGTTTTAAAAATACAAATTTTTTCACAAAAATCATATAATAAATCCGATGGAATTTTCTCTTTTAAAATTTGGTTACTCATTTGGGTATATATATAATAACATTTAAAATAATTATTTAACGCAGAATAAATAACTATTTAATGCAGAATAAGTCAATTAACTGTTTTGTAAATAGTATTAATTCTATTTCATTTTCATGAATGTTATGAAATATTGTTATATACTTACATAACATCTTTATAATATCATATTTTTGTTTTTCTTCCAATGTTTCAGAAGTTTTTACAAAAATAAAAAAATTATCATAAATATCTATTACAGAAAATCCCATATCATAAATACTCATTATTGAATCAAACGCTTCTTGACACTTGTTATTTTTACACAAATTTATATAATTTTCAAAATTGTCAAAAGAAATATTTGTACATATTCTTTTAATGGTAGTTAAGCTAACAGAGGCTTTATTTAATAATGAAATTTTTTCTAAATAACTTATTAATGTTCTAATCGAATTATTTGAAACGCTAACAATAAAATCTTTCGATTTTTTATTTAAATTAATATCTTCTAATTTACATATATTATTCAATATTTGATTCATTTTTGAAACAATTACAGGTGTCAAACGCACAATTGTTAATCGTGATTGAATACTATCTATTACCTTCTGCGTATTTACACATGAACAAATAAACTGCACATTATCACCATATTTATCTAAGCAGTTTCTAAATACCTGTTGACTCTGATCATTTATAAAATCTATATCATCTATTACTACTATCTTCTTCTTATTTTTAACATCACATGATGTTTGACAAAATGTTTTTACTTCAGTTCTATAATAAGAAATTCCTTGATCCTTCAAATTATTTATGTATAAAATATTTTGATTTGTAACCGAACCAAAATAGCTTTCTAACAAAATATTAATTAATGTTGTTTTTCCGTTTCCAGAATTACCTACAAATAAAAAATTCATATTATTCACATTTTTTAACAATTCTAATACAGTTAACATATCATTATCAAAACAAAAATCTTCTAATGTAGTTGGTTTATATTTTTTTATAAAAGATACTTTCATTATATTTAATTCGTTAATAAGTATTTAAGCTAATACAATATTAATATAAATATGAATGAAGAAAACAATTATTATAACATTTTAAATGTAAATTCAAATGCAAGCCCAGAAGAAATCAAAAAACAATTTAGAAAACTATCCATGAAATATCATCCTGATAAAAATGGTAACAGTAAAGATTCTGAAGTAATATTTCAAAAAATATCAGCTGCATACGACACTTTAGGTGACCCTTCAAAAAGAAAAGAATACGACGTCAATTTAAAATTTGGTTCATCAAACCCTACACACGATTTATTTAATGCTTTTTTTGGAGCCGAAAATATGCAAAACAGTTCTACACATAATATGTCAAAAATGCCTATTCCTCCTCCATTTTTTGGAATGTTTAATATGGGACCTGTAAAATCTACTGAAATTCCTATTCATATGGCATCTCCAGGTTTCTTAGATGCAGATATGTTTGCAGAACAAATTGAACAAGAATTAAAAAATATGTTTATTAGTGGTTCTGTAAATAATAATTTCAAAAAAGAATCAGAAGCAATGTTTAAAAAAAAAGAGAAAGAAATTGAAAAAAATATAAAACCATCAACTATCCACGTTACACTTACTATTGATATTGTTCAGTCATATAATGGATGTAGTTTACCCGTTGAAATAGATAGAGAAATCTGGCATGATTCAAGCATACGTGAAAAGGAAAAAGAAACTATATATATTAATGTTCCTCAAGGTGTAGACGATAATGAAGTTATTGTACTAAAAGAGAAGGGACATATTAACAAATATAATAAAGTAGGTGATGTAAAAATACATATAAAAGTTGATAATAATACCGAATTTATAAGAAATGGTATTGATTTAATTTTACATAAACATATTACATTAAAAGAATCATTATGTGGTTTTTATTTTGAATTTACTCATATTACTGGTAAAATTTTTCGTATTCACAATAAGATGGGTACATTAATTGCTCCTGAATTTAAAAAAAAAATAGATAAACTAGGAATGAAACGTGAAAATCACATTGGAAATCTAATCATACTATTTCACGTTAAATATCCTGAAAATATACCCATCGAAAAATTAAAACAAATTGAAGAAATATTAGAATAGATAACTACATAATTATGTATTTATTTATTTTTAACAATTCGGTATGTAAATGAAAATAGCAAATCTGTAATTAAAATAATAGAATTCATATTAATATTATTAACCATTAAATAATAAACCGATAGTAGATACAATATTCCATGTACATATCTTGCTTCATGCCAAAAAACTTTGGCTATTTGTTCTTCATTATTAGATCCAAAATAAGCTTTAT
>MDSY01043060.1_pt1 | contig 13832 bp, 12 predicted proteins | sample 811131 | NCBI WGS metagenome assembly MDSY01 (sample SAMN05326643, study PRJNA326480) | marine metagenome | isolation source: seawater | place: Atlantic Ocean: South West | collected 2010 | reverse complement strand
TCTCTTCATCTACAAATTCAATTATTTCTCCACTATTGATATCTATTAAATGATCATGATGTTCATCTGGAGATTGCTCGTATCTTGCTTTACCTCCCTTAAAATCATGTTTTTCTACAATACCTGACTCTTCAAAGAGTTTTACAGTTCTATAAACTGTTGCGATGCTAATTTTATTATCTATCTCACTGACTCTTTTATGTAGCTCATCAACATCTGGGTGATCTTTAGCACCATATTTTACCTTTGAATCTGACATAACTTGTGCAATGATTCTTCTTTGCTCGGTTAGTCTAACTCCTTTATCTTTACATTTTTCTTCAATGGCATTCATATAATATTTTGTAGTTTAACTTGAATATAGCGGTTTTATCAAATTTTTTTTCAATAAATTTTTATTAATTAGAACCTCTATATTTTTAAGGCTAAAATGACCTAGATCTGAGTTTTTAAACCCAAATAAATTAATCTTTTTAGATATTTTAATTCCTTTTGCAACAGCTAAGGAAACTCTAATAGTGGAAAAGCTTCCGGGGCCGTTATTTACTAATATTGAAAAATTATTGTTAAAATTTACTTTGTGTTTTTTTATTAGATTTAATATGTTTAATACTAATTGATCATTATTTTTAATTTTCTGATCAAAATAATGTATAAAAAAATTATTATTTATTTTTAAACCAATTTTATCATCTTTGCCTATGCAATTTAAAATTAAAAAGTTTTTAATCATTTATTCTTTTATAGCTTTATTGTGTTGTCAAAACAATTTGTATTCAAACACTTCTCAAGAAAATATCAAAGATTATGGAATAATATCTTTGATGTACCATAGATTTGAAGAAAATAAGTATCCTTCCACTAACATAAGAATAAGTGATTTCTTAAAACACTTAGAAATAATTCAAAACGAGAATATTCAATTTATAAATCCAAAAAATTTTGAAAAAGAACTAATAAAAAATAAAAAAAAAAGAAAGGTGCTTCTAACAATCGATGATGGTTTTTCATCCTTTTATGAAAATGCATGGCCTATTCTTAAAGAAAGAAAAATACCATTTATCTTATTTATAAACACAAGAGAGGTAGGCTCTTTTAATTATATGAACTGGAATGAAATTAAAGAAATAAGTAAAGAAAGCTTTGTTGAAATAGGAAATCATAGCCACTCTCATGAATATCTTGTTGATGAAAATAATAAGATCATTGAATCTGATATTCAAAAGTCAATTGATATTTTTAACGAAAAGTTAGGTAAAAATTCACACTTTTTTTCTTACCCTTTTGGGGAATATAGTTTAAATTTTAAAAACATTATTAAGACTCTAGGATTTAAGTATGCCTTTGGACAACACTCCGGAGTAATAGATGAAACTAAAGATTATTATGAATTGCCAAGGTTTCCTATTAATGAAAAATATGGAAAGCTTAAGAGATTTTCCTCTTTAACTAAAACTTTACCTTTTCAATATAAGCAAATTATACCTGAAGAAAAATATCTTCTTAAAATCAAAAATCCACCTGAAGTAAAAATAGAGTTTATTGACGGTATAAAAAATCTTAAGTTGATAAACTGTTATTCTAATGAAAATAATAAATGGAGACTGTCTAAAATAAAATTTATTGATGACAATGTTCTTAAGATTATTATTAATGAAAAATTTATTGGAGAACGTGGGCGTATTAATTGCTCACTAAGAGATCCCAGTAATTTCTGGCGATGGCTAGGAATACAATTTGTCTTGAGTGATAGATAATTAAGAGCTTAATTCTATTTGTTTAACAGAATTTACTAATCTTACTGGTTCAAAATCTGTTAATCTATTTTGCTTAATGATCTGATTTAGTATTTTTATATATTCTGATCCTGTCTGTGCGTAATTTTGAAGTGTTTCTGTTAGTTCTAAACCGGAAATATTATTGTCTTTTTTTCTTAACTCTACTCTTTTTAATCTAAACTTTGAGTAGCTTCTATGTGTATTTAAATTATTTTGATAAGCTTTTACGGAAGCTCTTAAAATTGGAAATTTTAAAATTTTGTGACTTTTATTACTCTCACGATTTAATGGTGCAATTCCATCACCACTCCATGTCCATTGGCCAAAGATCGCATTACCCTCTAAAGCAAATCTAGATGTACCCCATCCACTTTCTTTTGCTGCCTGGGCTAATGCTATAGAAGTAGGTATAATATCCATTCTAATCTTTAGCTCTTTCATATCTCCGTTTTTAACTTTGTACTCTAAAAGTTTTTGTCTTAACCATTGCTTTTCTTGATCTGTAGTAAATTTTTTAATAGAGACTAGTTTAAATTTTTCTCTATCGGCAAGAATTTTTTCGTTTTCAGCTACAATTAACGGCAAAACTATTTTTATAAATGTTTCTTTTTTTAGTCTTGTGCTTTGTAACTCATCTAAATCTTTTGGAAATTGTGTAAAGTAAATTGGTTTTACGAGTTTTTCATTTCTTACTTGGCTTAAATCATAGTCTACATCTTTAAAAAGATTTAATACGGTTTGAGTTTTTAAATTTAAATCTGGTAAAATAACTTCTGCAACATTATTTTTTTTAATTTTAAGATCTGATTTCTTTTCTTCTTTTTTAACTTGGGCTTTAAGTTTCTTTTCTTCTTTTTTAACTTGGGCTTTAAGTTTCTTTACCTCTTTTTTAACTTGAACTTGTGGTTTCTCTAAACCAACTTTCTCTATTTGTTCTATATCCTTATAGCTAGTAATACCATTGATAATTATTGTTGTTACTCCAATAATAGCAACACAACTAACGATTAATACTTTTGCGTTTTTTGGATTGATTTGTTGATTATAAATTCCATTAAATAATTCAGTCAGTATTTTAGCAAAAAATTCATAAAAAGTTTTTCCTAAAGTAGGAATAATATTTAAAAAGTTTAATCCAACTTTACCTAAATTGTTCCATAAATTTTTTAAACTGCGACTAATTTTTCTTTTAGTATCATGTTTAAAATTTTCAGATTTTCTAAAAAATTTATTTTTAGCTTTAATTTGATCTTCTTTAAATTCAGTAATACTAATTTTAATTTTAGAAATTGGTTTATAAATATTTTCTTTAACAAAGTTTGTCTTATAATCTTTTGGAATAACAATATTATTTTTTCTAAGAATTAGCTCTAGCTGGCCTGTTGTTAAATTTTTTCTACTTTTTACATAATCCTGAATCTCTTTAACACTATAAATAAAGGCTAATTCTAATAATTTATCTCTGTAACTTAATTTTTTCTTCATGATTATATGGCCTCAACTGAATTAACTTCTTTAACATAGTGTTTTAGAAGATTTTGTACGCCCTGTTTTAAAGTCATTAAAGAACTTGGGCATCCCGAACAACTTCCTTGTAGTTCGACTTTCACTACTCCATTCTCAAATGATTTAAACTTAATATCACCACCATCTCTTGCCACAGCTGGCCTTACTTTGGTATCTAAAACTTCAATTATTTTTTTTGCAATTTCATTACCGTCATTGGCTTTATTTAGTTGCATTTGCTCATCTTTTAGAATTGGTTCATCATTTCTTTCAAAATAGTCATTTAAATGAGAAATAACCATTGGTTTAAGTTCGTTCCAAGTAACATCCTTTGTTTTTTTTACTGATAAAAAATTTTTTGAAAGTAAAATAAGCTCAACACCATTGAATCCTAAAAGTTCTTTTATAAATGTATTTGACACTTCATTTATTTTACTTTTTTGAAATTCTTCCGTACCAGTAGCTGAAATAATTTTTTCAGATATAAATTTTAAAGAGTCTGGATTTGGTGTAGATTCAGTTTGTATCATGCAGAATTTATATTATATCAATCCTACTATATCACGTATATTCTTTAAGTTTTCCTCAGCTATTATGTTGGCTTTTTCACTGCCTTTATTCAAAATTCCTTTTAAATGAGCTTTATCGTCTAATAACTTTTTAATTTCTTTACCAACTGGAGTTATTTCTTCAATTAAAATTTCTGCTAACTTTTTTTTTAGAAAAGAATACTGTTTTCCATCCATTTCATTAAGAACTTTTTCTAATTTAATTTTTGATAACTCTGAGTAAATGGTTAACAAATTTAATGCTTCTGGTTTTTTTTGAAGTGATTTTAAGTTATTTGGTATTGGATCAGAATCAGATTTAGCTTTTTTAATTTTTTTATTAATTTCGTCTGCACTATCCTTTAAATTAATTCTAGAATAGTCTGACTCTTCAGATTTACTCATTTTCTTTGTTCCATCTCTTAGACTCATTACTCTTGCAATATTTTTAGATATTAATGGATCTGGGAGTGGAAAAAAATTTTCACATTTAAAATCATTGTTAAATTTTTGGGCAATATCTCTAGATAATTCCAAATGTTGTTTTTGGTCGGCACCAACAGGAACGTGCGTGGCTTTGTAAAGAAGAATATCTGCCGCCATTAAATTTGGATAAATATATAAACCAACGCTGGCTTTTTCTTTATCTGATCCAGCTTTATCCTTAAATTGTGTCATTCTATTTAGCCAGCCTATTCTAGAAACACAATTTAGAATCCAGGCTAGTTCTGCATGTCCTGAAACTGAAGATTGATTAAAAATTATGCTTTTGTTTGAGTCAAGACCTGCAGCTAAAAAACCAGCTGTTGTCTCAAGAACATTTTCAGGCAATACACTTGGTTCTTGAAAAACTGTAATGGCATGTAAATCGACTACGCAGTAAATACATTGTGTTTCTTTTTGTAATAGTACAAAATTTTTTAGTGCACCTAGATAATTACCTAAGTGTAGATTGCCTGTGGGCTGGACACCAGAAAATACTAGTTTTTTATCAGTCATTTAATCTATCTTATAGTTTTTTATTTTTAATATTCCTAATAAGTAACAAGATAACAAATAAACAATTCCTGCGAAACCTACAATTAATATTAAGTAAATTGCTTTAAATTTGTACGTGTAATCCAAGTAACTTACATAATTATTTAATACTAAAATCAAAATTAATGACATTATTATTGTTGAGAATAATATTTTGATTATGTTAGGAATTAATTCAATTTTTAATAATAAAAAATTTTTCTTATACAATAGATAAATATAAATTATAACGCCAATCCATGTAGCTGTAGAAGTGGCTATGGGAATTATTATAAATCCAAAGGTTGGAAACAAACTCAAACTTATAGAAATATTTATTAAAACCATTCCTGATGAAATATAAAAAGGAGTTTTTGTATTATCTCGAGCAAAGAAAAAGTTTGATAGTATTTTGACTAATGCAAAAGCTGGCACACCATATGCAAAGAATTTTAGTGCATCAGCTGTTAGTTTGACATCCTCTAAAGAAAAAGATCCGTATCCAAATAAAGCATTAACTATTTCTTCTGAGGCTAAAATTAAACCAAGACTTGCTGGTATTGATAACAATAGAGAAAGTTCGAAAGATTTACTTTGAATATTCGATAATTTTTTTATGTTCTTTTTTTTAAATGCTTTTGAAAGTACGGGTAAAGAAACTGTACCTACTGCTATACCAGCTATTGCTAAATTAATTTGATAAACTCGATCAGCATAATATAAATATGAAACAGCACCTGACTCAAAAGAAGCAATAATTGTTCCAATTAAAATATTTATTTGCGTAACTCCTGAGGACAGAACACTTGGCAGCAATTTTTTAAAAAAAAATTTAACCTTATTACTTACTTCTAATTTAAATATTAAGCTTGGTTTATAAAATTTTAATGTTACATAGAAAAGAAACATTAGTTGAAGTATTCCAGCTAAAGTAACGCCGTATGACAATTGTTTAGCAAAATTAAAACCTTGGTAATATGAAACTATTAAGGTTGAAATCATAACAATATTCAAAATTATTGGTGCGGCAGCGGCAGCAGCATACTTATTATTAGAATTTAAAATACCTGAAAAAAAAGATGACAGGCTCACAAATAATAAAAAGGGAAATGTTATTCTTGTAAGTTCTACTGCGAGATTAAATTTAATATCATTTTCAATAAATCCAGGAGCAATAATATAAACTAAATATGGGGTAAAAATCTCAACTATTGTAACTATGGATATTAAAATTAAAATGAGTAAACCAAAAACATCATCGGCAAACTTTTTTCCTTTTTTGTTACTCTTTATTCTTGCTTCCTCATAGCTTGGTATAAATGCTGCATTAAAAGCTCCCTCTGCAAACAATCTTCTAAACGTATTAGGAAGTCTAAAGGCTACAAAAAAAGCATCTGCAAAAATTGATGCTCCTAGAAAAAAAGCTATTAGAATATCTCTGAGATAACCTAAAACTCTACTGATTAAAGTAAAAAAACTAAATATAGAAGTTGAAGAAAGAAGGTTCATATATATTCTTAATTAGGCCATAATTTTTAGTGAATTATCACTTTTTATATTACATACTCATTTAATAAAATGCCAAAAAAAACAGAGATTGATCATTATTCAGATAAAGAAGCTCTTGAATTTCATATAAAAGGAAAGTCAGGCAAAATTGAGATAAACTCTTCAAAACCTTTAATTACAAAAAGAGATCTCTCACTTGCTTACTCACCAGGTGTTGCGGCCCCGGTAAAAGAAATTGCAAGAAATCCTGAGCTTGCTTACGACTACACAAGTAAAGGAAATTTAGTTGCCGTAATTAGCAATGGTTCGGCAATCTTAGGTTTGGGAAATCTTGGCTCTTTAGCCTCCAAACCCGTGATGGAAGGGAAGTCTGTTCTATTTAAAAGATTTGCTGATATTGACTCTATTGATATTGAAATTGATAGTAGGAATGTTGAATCTATTATTGAGACAATAACAAATATTAGCGGTACATTTGGTGGAATAAATCTTGAAGATATAGCAGCGCCTGATTGTTTTATTATTGAACAAAAGCTTAAAGAAACTTTGGATATTCCAGTGTTTCATGATGATCAACATGGTACTGCAATTATTACCACTGCAGCGCTAATTAACGCTTTAGATATTTCAAAAAAGAATGTTTCAGAAGTAAAAATTGTTGTTAATGGGGCTGGGGCATCCGCTCAAGCTTGTGCAAATTTATTTAAAAGCTCAGGGGTTAAAAATGAAAATATAATCATGTGTGATAGTAAAGGGATTATCTTCAAAGGTAGAAAAAATATTGATCAGTTTAAATCTGCACACGCCATCGAAACTAAATTAAGAACTTTAGAAGAAGCAATGAAAGGAGCAGATGTTTTCCTAGGTTTATCTGCTAAAGATGTTGTTAGTAAAGACATGATAAAATCAATGGCAAAAAATCCTATAATCTTTGTTTGTGCTAATCCAGACCCAGAAATTAGACCTGAACTTATTAAAGAAGTAAGAGATGATGCAATTATTGCTACAGGAAGATCAGATTATCCTAATCAAGTAAATAATTTGATTGGCTTTCCATACATTTTTAGAGGAGCGCTTGATGTTAGGTCAAAAGCAATCAATGAAGAGATGAAAGTTGCTGCATCAAAAGCTATCGCACTTCTAGCAAGAGAAAGTGTGCCAGATGAAGTTGTTTCAGCCTATGGTGGGGACAGACCGAGATACGGAAAAGATTATATAATACCTTCAACGTTCGACCCAAGATTAATAAGTGTAATTCCTGCTGCAGTGGCAGAAGCTGCAATAAAAAGTGGCGTTGCTCGAAAAAAAATAGAAGACTTTGATTTGTATAAAGATCAACTATCAAATCGTTTAGATCCTTCTATGTCGTTAATGCAAGGTATAAATGCTAAAATTAGAAAAAATCCTAAAAGAGTGATTTTTGCTGAAGGAGAAGATGAGAATATGCTTAAAGCTGCAATCGAATTTGGAAGAAATAAACTAGGTAAACCAATATTGATAGGATCCGAAAAAAGGATTAGAGAGCAATTAAAAAAAATAGGTCTAGATGAAAATTACAAAATAGAAATTGTGAACTCTACAGATAAAGAAAAACGGAATAAATACGTAAAGCATTTATATAAAAAATTACAAAGAGAAGGACAATTAGAAAGAGACGTGGATAGATTGGTTAGAAATGACCGAATTGCATGGGGATCTTCGATGATTGCATGTAAGGATGCTGATGCAATGGTAACAGGAAATATTAGACACTACGCAGCTTCAATTGAAAAACTCAAAAAGGTAGTGGAAGCAAGACCTGGTGAAGAAATATTTGGTATGACAATGATAGTTTCAAAAGGGAAAACCATTCTTGTAGCAGATACAAATGTTGAAGATTTTCCATCATCTGGAAGATTGGTTAAGGTATCTAAGTCTTGTGTACGTGTAGCTCGTTTATTTGGTTTTGACCCTAAAGTTGCTTTTTTATCTCATTCTACTTTTGGAAAACCCATTTCTAAAAATACAAAGCATGTCAGAGACGCAATTGAGATGTTAAAAAATGAAAAAGTTGATTTTGATTTTGATGGAGAAATGCAGCCAGATGTCGCTTTAAACCCGATTTATAAAGAAATTTATCCATTTTCAAAAATTGTTGGAAAAGCAAACATTTTAATTATGCCAGCTTTACATAGCGCAGCTATTTCAACCAAACTCATGAAAGTATTTGGTGGTGGTAAATTAATTGGACCTTTGCTAATTGGTTTAGGCTTGCCAATTGAAGTTGCTCCATTAAGAGCTAGCACTTCTGAAATTTTAAACTTAGCTTCGATTGCCTCCTACTCTTCTGGTATAATAGATTATTCCACTTAAAGCTTATTTCTACTTAATTCTGTAGCTAGATAGATTGAAGGAAACACCTCACCTACATCATAGATTTTATTTGCCTCATTAATCACTTCTTTTCTTTCGTCTTGATCCATAGCTATTCCAAAAATATAAATATTTTTATTAATTGTTTCCAAGGTGTAATTTCTTGACTTTGTCTTTTTGCTAAAAATTAAAGCAGATCGTAACTGACTTGTAATTAAAATATCTTTTGCTGTATTTTTAAAATTACTTTGCCCTTTAATAGTAATAGCATTTTTTACAGATCTTGCTCCCTTGGTTTCCCATGCCATTTTTGTAATTTTTATTTTTTCTTCTGGCTCTTCGACTTTACCAGATAAAAATATTCTTCCGTCTAAAACTTCTGATTGAATAGTTAAAAAATATTTTTTATTAGATAATGCTAATCTAGCAGTTAAGTTTTTTTGCATTATTGTATCGTCAATTTGCATTCCAATTGTTCGTGGATCGAATGTAATATCTACACCAGCTCCAAATCTTCCAACAGAAGTGCAGGAAGTAAGAAATAGAATTATGAAGATGCTAATAATTTTTTTCATTTTTTATTTTTAAACATAAATTATAAATTTCTTTTTTATTAACTTTCTCTGTTTCTACAATTAAATCAACGGTATCTTTAAGGCTATATTTTTTTAAATATTTTTTTGCTTTATTAACAATTTTTTCTACATCTAATATGTTTTTTTTAGTCGTTTTTGCTGAAATTATTACAGTTAACTCTCCTTTCATTGTATTTTTAAATAATTTTATATCATCCACACTTTCTCTAAAAAAAACCTCATGTATTTTTGTTAGTTCTTTCGCAATAAATAATGTTCTGCCTGAAAAATATTTTTTAAATTTAGTTATATAAAAGTTTACTTTTAAAGCTGGAATAAAAAAAATTTGTGAAAACAAATTATGTGATAATGATGAGAGAATTTTTTCAAGTTCATTTTCTGTTTTAGGTAAAAAACCATAAAATAAAAATTGGTCTTTGAATCCAGATACACTCATAGCTGTAGTTAATGAAGACACTCCTGGTATTGGTACAACTTTAATTTTATCATCGATACATTGATTTACTAATAAACGACCTGGATCAGATAGCAAAGGTGTTCCGGCATCAGATATAAGAGACAAAATTTTACCCTGATTAATGTATCTAATAATATTTGATAATTGTTTTTTTTCGTTAAACTTATGATATGAAATTAATTTTTTTTTAATTTTAAAATGATTTAACAATTTAAGGGATCGTCTCGTATCCTCACATAAAATAATGTCAGAATTTTTTAAGACTTCTATTGCTCTTAAAGTTATGTCATCAAGATTTCCAATAGGTGTAGAAACAATATATAAACTATTAGAGAATAATTTCATTTTATGAAAAATAAGTTCATCATAACATTAATTTATATAGTTTTTTTTTTTTAATTCTAATCTTTTAACTAAAGAAAATAATAGTGTTTTAAAAGTAGGTCTGCTCGCGCCTTTAAGTGGGTCTTATAGTGAACTAGGTAATTCTCTTATATATTCGTTACAGTTAGCTCTTGAAGAAATAGGTGACAAAAACGTTATTATAGTGCCGAGAGACTCAGGTTTTAATAACAAAAAAAAACTTAACGACGCTATTCAAGATATCAGATCACAAGGAGTCAAAATTATAATTGGACCAATCACATCTGAGGAATTTAATGAGGCAAAAAACTATAATGATTTAGTTTTTATTTCTCCATCAAACATAAATCCAGAATTTAGAAAAAATATAATAAGTATGGGCGTGAGTTTAGAGTCACAACTTTTAGCTTTAACAAATTTCATAAAAAAGCAAAAAAAAAATAAAACCATAATTATGTATCCAAAAAATCAATACTCAAATTTAATTGAAGAAAAAACTAAAAATCTTAACTTAAATAATTTGAAAACATTTGCCTACAGTTCAAACCCTGAGGTATTGACAGGTGAAATTGAAACTTTGACTAATTACTCTCAAAGAAAAAGAAGTTTAGAGTTAAGAAAAAAAAAATTTGAAGATAAAGAAGACGAACAATCAATTAGAGAGTTAGCAAGATTGGAACAGTTATACACTTTAGGTGACGTAAATTTTGACTCTGTAATAATAATTGACTTTGGAAACAGTCTTAAAAGTGTTTTAGCTTCTTTGGTTTACACAGATGTTGATCAAAATAAAGTTTTATTTACAACTGTGAATCAGTGGTTTGATGAAAGTATATTTTATGAAAATACTATAAAGAATTTATACTATCCTTCTATTAATTATAAAGAATTTAAAAAATACAATGATAGTTATTTTAAAAAGTATAAATCTTATCCTAATGAAATTACAATATTAACCTATGATGCATTGGGACTAATTTATTATGCTTGGAAAAAAAATGGAAAAATTGACTCAATTAATGATTTTTCTTTCAAAAGTAAGATTAAAGGTAAAATAGGAACTTTTACTTTTAAAGATAAAAAGGTACTACAAGAATTAGATATCTACAAAATAGAAGAAAATAGTTTTATAAAATTTTAATTTTTTTTTTTAATTTTTTAAATGCAAGAAATCTATGATCTATTTTAATTTTTTTAAATTTAGACATCTGACCAAAGGTTATTGCATAAGTATCTGGAATAAAAATTGGATCATAACCAAAACCTTTATTTCCTAAAATCTCAGTTGAAATTTTTCCAATTATTCTACCCTCGACAGAAATTATTTTACCATCTATACCTTTGTAAGAAAGACTGCTTACGAAAATAGCTGATCTATTCTTTTTATTTTTTAATTTTTTTAAAATAAATTTCATTGCTTGTAGAAACCCACCTCTTTTTTTAGCTAATCTTGCAGAATGAATGCCTGGTTTATTTTGTAAGGCTTTAATACATAAACCTGAATCGTCGGATATAACAGGGTAGTTGACAAATTTTGAAAAGAACCTTGCTTTAAGCTTTGAGTTAGATAAAAATGTTCTTCCAGTCTCTTTTGGGCTTTTAATTTTTAATGTCAGTGGAGATATTTTCTTGTATTTTTTAGAAATTAAATAAGAGATTTCCTTAAATTTTCCTTGATTATGAGTTCCAATTAAAATTTTTTTCATTTCAACCTAGTAATTTTCTAATTTCTTACTATATAGCAATTAAAATGAATGAAAATATCAAAAAAGACGAAAAAATTAATGCTTCAGATGAGGGTATTAAAAAAGAAATAAAAGAAAAAACAGTAGATGAAAAACTTAAAGATACTGAAGATAAATTACTTAGATCACTTGCAGAGGTTGAGAACCAAAGAAGAAGATTTGAAAAAGATGTAAAAGATGCTTTTGAATTTGGATCATTTAACTTTGCTAAAGAAAATTTAACAATACTCGACAACCTTCAAAGAGCAAAATTAGCTATTAAAAATGACGAGAATCTTAAAGACAGTTCAGATCTAAATAAATTTTTAGATTACGTGACAATTATTGAAAAAGATCTCTCTTCAATATTCGAAAAAAATAAAATTAAAAAAATTGAAACAAAAGATAAAAAATTTGACCCTAATTTTCATCAAGCAATGTCAGAAATAGAAAACGATGAAGTTGAACCTGGTACTATTCTTCAAGAAATACAAGCTGGATACATGCTGAGTGAAAGGCTTTTGAGGCCTGCATTGGTAGGCGTTGCCAAAAAAAAGGAACAAAATATGGATAAAAAAGAGAAAAAATAACCTTGAAGATGCAAAAAAAACACCCATATAAATTACAACAACATAAGGAATTAATTTAATGAGTAAAGTAATCGGAATAGATTTAGGAACAACAAATTCATGTGTAGCTATAATGGATGGCTCACAACCAAAAGTCTTAGAAAATACAGAAGGTGCGAGAACAACTCCTTCTGTTGTAGCGTTTTTAGAAAATGAAGAAAAATTAGTAGGTCAACCTGCAAAAAGGCAAGCTGTAACTAATGCACAAGACACTATCTTCGCTTCCAAAAGACTAATTGGAAGATCTTTTGAAGATGAAACAGTTAAAAAAGATGTCAACAAAGTTCCATTCAAAATTGTTAAATCTGATAATAATGAAGCTTGGGTAGAGGGAAAAGGTAAAAAATATTCCCCGTCTCAAATTTCAGCTTTTATTTTACAAAAAATGAAAGAAACTGCCGAGAAATACTTAGGTCAAGCAGTTACTAAAGCAGTTATAACAGTGCCTGCATATTTTAATGATGCTCAAAGACAAGCAACTAAAGATGCTGGGAAAATTGCCGGCTTAGAAGTTTTAAGAATTATTAATGAGCCGACTGCAGCAGCTCTTGCCTACGGTCTAGATAAAAAAAATGGTCAAAAAATTGCTGTTTATGATTTAGGAGGTGGAACATTTGATGTTTCAATTCTTGAAATTGGTGATGGTGTTTTTGAAGTTAAGTCTACTAATGGAGATACATTTTTAGGTGGTGAAGATTTTGATGATGAAATTGTAAGTTATTTAATTAATGAATTCAAAAAAGATAATGGTATTGATTTAAGAAACGATAAACTTGCTCTTCAAAGACTAAAGGAAGCTGCTGAAAAAGCTAAAATAGAATTATCTTCCGCAACTCAAACTGAAATAAATCTTCCTTTCATAACAGCAGACAAAACTGGACCTAAACACGTTAATCTTAAATTTACTAGAGCAAAATTAGAAGCTTTGGTTTCTAATCTTGTTGAAAGAACTTTAGAACCATGTAAGACGGCTTTAAAAGACTCTGGTTTCTCCGCAGCTGAAATTAATGAAGTAGTTTTAGTAGGTGGTATGACCAGAATGCCTAAAATTATTGAAACTGTAAAAAATTTCTTTGGTAAAGAGCCAAATAAGAGTGTTAATCCTGATGAAGTAGTTGCTATGGGCGCCGCAATACAAGCTGGGGTGCTTCAAGGTGATGTTAAAGACGTATTATTACTAGACGTGACTCCACTGTCACTTGGAATTGAAACATTGGGTGGAGTATCAACAAAATTAATTGATAAAAATACAACGATACCAACTAAAAAAAGCCAAGTCTTTTCTACAGCTGAAGATAATCAACCAGCAGTTTCTATAAAAGTACTACAAGGTGAGAGAGAAATGGCTTCTGA
>MDSY01110944.1_pt1 | contig 13834 bp, 15 predicted proteins | sample 811131 | NCBI WGS metagenome assembly MDSY01 (sample SAMN05326643, study PRJNA326480) | marine metagenome | isolation source: seawater | place: Atlantic Ocean: South West | collected 2010 | reverse complement strand
TTAATTTAAGCTGTAAACTTACGCGTCCATTCCATTCATTTTCGTCAATAGAATAAACTGTTTTAAAAGGAACTTTTGATGTAATAATGGATAATTGATTTCCTAGACCAAACCCGATCCCCACAATTTTAGGCGCTCTTTTTTGGGTCAATGTAACTCTTAGGTGGGTTTGATCTTCCCCTACACATTTTCCATATCCTGTATCATAAACTTCGGAAGTTATAAAAATGGGCGATAAGTTTTGAGGGCCAAAGGGCGCAAATTGTTTTAAAATTCTAAAAAACTTTGGAGTGATCGATTCAAAGTTGATTTCTAAATCTATTTTGATTTCTGGAGATTTGAGTTGAGCCGGTAGGGTCTTTAAAACCTCGGCTTCAAAGGCAGCTTTAAAAGCAGGGTAGTTTTCTTCTTTTATTGTAAGACCAGCAGCATACATATGGCCGCCAAATTGTTCTAGTAAATGGCTGCAATTTTCTAAAGCATTATACACATCAAACCCACTCACAGATCGCGCTGAGGCCGCTAAATAATCCCCGCTTTTGGTAAATACTAAAGTGGGACGGTAATAAGTCTCTATCAGCCTTGAAGCTACAATACCAATGACTCCTTTGTGCCAATCTTCTTGATACACAACTGTGGTCGCTGTTTCGGTTTCATTAGCGGTTTTAATTTGTTGTAACGCCTCTAGAGTTATCCGTTTATCTACTTCGCGTCGGTTGGTATTAAAATCTTCAATTTCACTAGCTGCTATTTCTGCGCTTTCAAGGGCGGTTTCCTTCATTAATGAAACAGCATAATTCCCATGCTTCATGCGTCCAGCAGCATTGATTCTAGGGGCAATATTAAAAACAACATCCGTAATCGTCAAAACCTCTTTATTCATCTGGTCAATCAAGGCCTTAAAGCCTGGGCGAGGATTAGAGTTAATAACTTGCAGACCAAAATAAGCCAAGGCTCTATTTTCCTCCACAATAGGCACAATATCTGCCCCAATGGCCATCGCTACTAAATCTAAGTACTCCACTAACGACTCTGCTGACTGTCCGTCTTTTGAGGCCAATGCTTGAATAAGCTTAAATCCAACTCCGCAACCGCATAGTTCTTTAAAGGGGTATTTACAATCGAATCTTTTTGGATCTAGTATGGCAACTGCAGGAGGAAGTTTTTTACCTGGACGGTGGTGATCACATATAATAAAGTCAATTTCTTTAGACTTTGCATAGGCTACTTTATCAATAGCTTTGACCCCACAATCAAGAGCTATAATTAAAGAGAAGTCGTTATCAGAAGCATACTCAATTCCTTTGTATGATATGCCATAACCTTCATCATATCGATCTGGAATATAAGTAGATATCCGTGAGCTTTTAGTGTCTAGATAAGACGACATTAATGCCACCGAAGAGGTGCCGTCAACATCATAATCGCCATAAACCAAAATTTGTTCATTATCTTTTAAGGCGGATTCAATTCTTGCAACCGCTACATCCATATCTTTCATTAAAAATGGATCGTGTAAATCAGACCAGCTTGGCCTGAAAAATGTTTTAGCGGCTTGAAAAGTGTCTATACCTCTTTGTAGTAGCAGTTCTGATATAGCCAAATCCACTCCTAGTTCTGCTGAAAAATCAGCTATTTTTTGAGAATCTGGTTTTGGCTTAAGAGTCCAGCGCATAGTTAAGAATTATGTATATGTATTTTCGTTGAAACTATTGAGAATTTTCTAAACATTTCCATAACCCCACAGTACTTGTCTACAGAAAGGGCAATGGCTTTATTGATTTTATTTTGGCTTAGCTTTTGACCATAAAAATGGTAATCAACATGTACTTTATTATAATATTTAGGATGCTCATCTGTTAATTGAGCCTCAACATCTATTGATAATTTATAGTCTGTAACCTTCATTTTTTCTAAAATTTCTACAATATCTACTCCCGAGCAGCCTGCAAGTGAAGAAAGCATCATTGCTTTTGGAGACAATCCAAAACGTTCGGTTTGGCCATTAACAACGGTATCCATTAATACTGATTTACCGCTAGGGTTGTCAGACTCAAATAGCATTCCGCCTTTCCATTTGGTTGTTGTTTTGTGGGGCATTGTAAATTAATTTTTTTTACTTGTTAATAGATACTTCAAAAATACTAAATAATGCCACTAGTTACACCATTATCCGCAACCCATAATTTAGAAACTACAGCACTTGCTGAGTTTTTCAATGAAACCTTAGGCTTTTGCCCTAATTCTGTTCTTACAATGCAACACCGACCGTCTATAAGCAAGGCTTTTATTAACCTCAATAAAGCAGTAATGACAAATCAGGGCCGTGTGTCTTCTACTCTCAAACGGCTAATTGCTTGGGTAAGCAGCAATGCAACTGACTGTAGGTATTGTCAGGCACATGCCATCCGAGCTGCAGAACGCTATGGGGCTGAGCAAGAACAGCTAGATCATGTTTGGGAATATCGAACTCATGCAGCTTTTAGTGAAGCGGAACGGGTCGCACTAGACTTCAGCTTAGCAGCTTCTCAAATTCCAAATGCTATAGATAATGTTTTGAAAGAACGCTTATACACACACTGGAATGAAGGTGAAATAGTAGAAATGTTAGGAGTTATTTCACTGTTTGGCTATTTAAACCGATGGAACGACTCAATGGGCACGAGTATTGAAAATGGTGCAGTTGAAAGTGGTGAATTCTATTTAGGAAAACACGGATGGACCAAAGGAAAGCACTTCTAATATCACTTTGATTTCCCAGACACTACAATCACAATTTCTCCTTTAGGAAGGTGGTTCGTGTAGTACTCAAGAATACTTTTGGCAGTGCCTCGTTTGGTTTCTTCAAAAAGCTTGGATAGTTCTCTAGAAACAGAAAGTTGTCGTTCTTCGCCAAAGTATTCACAAATATGGGAAAGTGTTTTGATGAGTTTATAAGGGCTTTCATATAAAATGATCGTTCGCGGTTCTTCAGCCAAAAGCAAAAAACGTGTTTGACGCCCCTTTTTTACTGGTAAAAAACCTTCAAATACAAATTTATCATTTGGGAGCCCTGAGTTCACTAGTGCTGGAACAAAAGCGGTGGCACCTGGTAAACATTCAACATCTATTTCATTTTCAACACAGGCTCTTATTAGTAAAAATCCAGGGTCAGAAATTGCGGGCGTGCCCGCATCACTGATTAAAGCAATAGTAACTCCCAACTTTAATTTTTGAATAATCCCTTGAACGGTTTTGTGTTCATTATGCATATGGTGAGAATGCATTTGGGTTCCTATTTCATAATGCTTTAGTAGTTTTCCTGAGGTTCTAGTGTCTTCAGCTAATATTAAATCAACTGATTTCAAGACCTTAATGGCTCGTAGAGTAATATCTTCTAGGTTTCCTATGGGAGTGGGCACAATGTATAACTTCATATTTCAAAGTTACAACGATTTTAACTACCGATTTTAAAATTATTAATTTTAAAATCATTAGTTTTTTATTTAAAACCGTATATTTGGTTTGCTTTTTATTTAAAGCTAAATACCCTATTAAACCCAAAATTTTTACTATGAAATTACTTATTATTTTTACCTCTATGTTAATGTCAACTCTAATTTCTTTCTCACAAGAGGGTTTCTCTGGGGGAGCAATAAATCAAGGCTTTAACAACCGATCTGACGGTGGAAGGTTTGTGAATATTAATATTGAAGATGATCCAAATATTGAAGGATCTCAATATCTTACTGAACAATTTGTGAGTTCTAAGGTCTCTTCTATGCCAGGGAAAATTTATGGTGTTCGATATAATGTTTTTAAAGATGAAATGGAATTTAAGGACATGAACAATAATCTATTTGCTCTAAGTAAAAGTGATGATTCGGTTGTGATTACCTTTACAAAACCAAATGTATCTTACCATCTTTTTAAATACAAAGATGATTACAATAACGAAATACTTCAAAAAGGTTATTTCGTAAAATTAAATAATGAGGGGGCCAATTTTATTTTAAAGAAAAAAACTGTCTTATTCTTCAACGAAAAACTGTCTAAAACTGGTTATGACCTTGCTAAGCCAGCGACCTACAAAAAAGTAAAAGACAGAACTTACATCAAATTAGCAAATAAAGAGGCCGCTGTTTTATTAGAAACTAATAAAAAGAAACTGGTTAAACAGTTGTTCCCTTCAAATTCGAAAGTTATTTTAGATTTTATAAAATCAAACAAAATCAAACTAAAGAAAGATGCTGATTTAATAAAGTTTGCTGCATTTTTAAACACCCTTTAATTATCAACCGCTAACGTAAAAATCTTAGAATTATTTTTTTGAGGGGATTGCTACAAAATCTTTTAAATAATAAGGCTCAAAATAGGCGACATCTTCAAAATCGTTGTTTTTAAATTTAGTATGGGAAAGCGCACACATTTGTTTAGCTGATGGCAATTTGTCTTCGATAAAAATTGCATTAGAGTGTGCAATCAATTGTGCTGTTTTTTCGACGCCATTTCCAATAAAATAAACTGGAGACAAATCCAGTCGATCTTTATACGAATCGTGCGTAATGACTTCGGCTTCAGTATGTCTTATTTCATTGTAAGAAGCATCATATATGGCTGCGTATACTTCCAGACGTTTAGCATCAAGCATCGCAACGATACTGCCTTTAGGGTTCATAACTTGATGTGCCAAGGCCTCAAGAGTAGGAATAGAAATTAGGGGGGTTTTGAGGGCATAGCACAGCCCTTTAGCCGCAGAAACGCCTATACGGAGCCCGGTGTAAGACCCCGGACCTTTACTAATCCCTACCGCTGCGATTTGTGTTTTGGATACGTTGGCTTTTTTTAGAAGTTCATCGATATAAACATGTAAACGTTCTGCATGAGAATACTGAAGACTGTTATCTTCTTTTAAACCAATCAAGAGGCCGTTTTTTGATATAGATACTGAACAGTTGGTAGTGGAGGTTTCTATGTTTAATATATATGCCATAAGTTACTGAGTCAACGGTTTGCCCATATAAAAGTCTAAAACTTTTGTTTTAAAAATAAAATCAAATTTAGCCTTTATTAGGTTAGCCTCTGCATTTACTAATTGGACCCTGTTTTGATCTAGTTCAAAAGCATTTAAAGCGCCTATATCATAACGCTCTCGTGCGTTGTCAAATGATAATTGGCGTGCTTTTAAAGATTTATTAGAAGCTATAAATGTTTTCATAGCTGCTTGTGCATCTGTATACGCTCGCTGTATATTACTTTCAAGATCTAACTTCGTTTTATCTAAATTAAGTTTTGCGTTATCTTCCTGAATTTTAGATTTTGCGACAGCTGTTTTGTTTTGGAACCTTGAAAATAAAGGAATAGTTATATTAAGGTTAAATCCATGGCCTTTGTTATCATTTATTTGTTGGAAAAAAGAGTTGCTCTCAGAGAGGTTAGAAAAGTTAGCCCCTGTATTAAATCCATATCCAAAACTTACCGAAGGGTAGTAACCACTTTTTGAAATATCCGTAGATAGTGCAGCACTTTCCTGGTTTTTTTCAGCAATTTTTATTTCTGTTCTATTTAATAATGCAAAGTTAAGTACCGTGTCTATATCATTATAAATTAATTCTTCGGAAGGATCTGAAATCAAAAGAGATTCAACCTCAAACCCCTTATATGGGACTTGTAAAAGCTGGGATAAGCTTAATATCGCTAGATCATAGTTGTTTTGAGCGACTGTAAAAAGTTGCTCGTCACTACTATAAGTTGCCTCAGCATCATAAATATTTGCTTGAGGTTGGACACCCGCTTCTACCAATGCACTGACCTGTTTAATTTGATTTATAGAAAAATCGACTTGTGTTTTAGCTATTTGTAAATTCTCTTTATTGAATAAAACATTTAAATAAGTATTAACTACATTTAAGGATACATCGTCTTTTATACGACTGAGCTCTAACTTACTCGCTTCCTTATTAACTAGCGATTGCTTGTAAGTGTTAATGTTTCTAAAGCCATTAAAAACTGTTTGTGACAAGTTAAGTCCTACATTAGAAGAATGAAACGTTCTGTCAATAAAATTACCCTCAAAAAGCTCCACATTACCTACGTTTAGGTTTTGAGAAAAGCTGAGTCCGGCACCAGGCAAAAATTGTCCTTTGGTGGCTGTTATATCTTGATCATTTATAAGCAGATTATTTTGAGCCTGCTTCACAGAAATATTGTTTTCTATAACATGATTAATACACTCTTTTAAAGTCCATTTTTTTTTGAGAAAAACTGCTTAACGTTCCCATAATAAAAAGAACTGTACATATATATTTCATAGGCTTAAGGGTTTTATTATTCATCGTCTTCGTCTTCTTCATCTTCATTATTTTCTTCAGATGCTTTGTTCCATATTTTGATTTCATCCCCTTTTTTGATGCCTTCTATTATTTCCACATTAATACCATCAGAAATTCCGATCTCAACATTTTTGGTTTGAAAGCGACCATTTTCTTTTAGAAGTTCTACAAAAGGTTTTTCTGTAATTCGATTGAACTGCAAAAGCGCTTCCTTAATAACCAGAACACTGTCTTTACTTTCAAGTTCAATTTCAGCATTGGCACTGTAACCGGCGCGAATTCTTGTGCTAGAATCAATATCTACATCTGCTTTTATGGTAAACTGAACAGCTCCGTTTTGCTCAACCCCTTTAGGAGCCACAAACGTTAGGACTGCCGGGAATTCTTTTTCGTTGATAGCCCCTAATACGACTATAATATCTTTCCCTTCTTCTAGCTTCCCAACTTCAGACTCGTCTACCTTTCCTTCAAATATCATTTGACTCATATCTGCAACTGTAGCAATCGTGGTTCCTGCATTAAAGTTATTACTTTGAATAACCTGATCCCCTTCACGTACAGGAATTTCAAGGATGGTCCCTGGGATTTGAGCTACAATGGTTGTGTTGGCTGAACTTCCACCGTAAAGCGATCCCTGTTTAATTATTTGATAATCATCTTGGGCTTGTTCGTAGTTTTCTTTAGATTGGTTTAAACTTAATTCGCTGTTCTCAAAATCTTGTTTAGAAATTACTCCTTTTTCAAAAAGTGTCTTATTTCTATTAAAAACTGTTTGAGAGTTATTAAAGGAGAGTTTTAAAGAATTAATACGGCTTTTAGCACTTACCAGCGCTTGTTCGTTAGGGACCACTCTAATTCTAGCGATTAAGTCCCCTTTTCTAACTAGATCGCCTTCCTCTACAAAAATGGCATCTATTATTCCTGAGATTTGTGGTTTTAATTCAATTTCTTCCTCCGGATTTAGCTTACCAGTCGCCACTATTTTAGTGTCTAATGTGCTAAAAAACGGAGATTCCGTTTTGTAGTCTATTATATCTTTGGCGTTTGAGTCTTTGAAGTATTTTAACACATATACTAATGCTAGTAGTACGGCAATACCTAAAATAATTTTTACAGTTTTATTCATTTTTTTGATTTATTATTCTTCTCTTAATGCTTCGATTGGTTTAACGCTTGTGGCTTTAAAGGCGGGTATAAGGCCTATTAAAGTTCCTAAAACAACTAATATTATTAAGGCAATAAACACAACCGCTATTGAAACAGAGGCATTGACTAATGTTGCATCTTCACCTTGACCCCATATTTTATCTACTGCTATTAAAATCCAACCGCCTGAAATAATTCCCAATAGGCCGGCTATTAGAGTTAAAAACACCGCTTCAACCACAATTTGACGTTTAATTTCAAAAGGGGTCGCGCCCAAAGCTCGCCTGACTCCAATTTCTTTAGTGCGCTCTTTGACTGTAATTAATAATATGTTTCCAATTGCAAACACCCCTGCAATTAGTGTGGCAAGTCCTACAAACCATGTAAGAAATTGCATTCCTTTTAGAAACCCAGTAATTTTCGCAAATTCCTTTCCCAAGTTAAAACTTCTAAAGGCTTGTTTGTCATTGGGATGTATTTTATTTAAATTTTTAAGCAACAACTTAGCGTCCTGTTCTATTTGTGATATATTAAATTCTGGCTTTCCTGTAATCATAACGAAGCCAGTTTTATCTCCCGTATTATAAATTTGTTGGAAGCTCGAAAATGGAATATGAATAACATCGCCTGAAAAATCAATATTACCAGGTTCATAAACACCCACAACTTTAAAGTTACTGTTATTAATTTGAACGTATTTTCCTATGGGGTCTTCATCCTTTTCAAATAATTGTTTATAAATATCTTGCGCTAATACAGCTACTTTTCGCTTAAGGTCAATATCATTTTGATTGATAAAACGTCCTTTAGTTAAACGTTTCTTTTGAACTTCGTTTGAGACGGGAAAGTCTCCTGAAATACTAAAATTAGCTGAAAAAACTCCATTTATAACTAGGGCACTATTTTGATTTTTTGGCACCACAAACTCAACTCCTTGAATGTTTTCTTCAATTTTTTTAACATCTGACAGCGTTAGCTGAACGCGTTTACCTTCCTGAAAGCCCTTAAAGGGCTTGCTAGTCACGCTTGGAATAATAAAAACACTATTTGTTGCGAAATCTCCAAAGATTCGATTGAAAGAATTTTCCATACCTCTTGCAGCTCCCAAAAGTGCAATGAGCAATAAAATTCCCCACCAAACACCAACCATAGTGATACCCGTGCGCAATTTATTTTTGCTCATGCTGTCATAGACTTCTTGCCATGTATCGCTATCAAATAAAAATTTAATCATTTAGTCGTCTCTTAGTGCTACTATTGGTTTAATTTTTGATGCTTTTTGAGCGGGTAAATACCCCGCAAGAGTTCCAGCTCCAATTAGTGTAAGAGTGGCCGAAATAACAAGGCTTCTGCTCACAGAAGGGTCCGTAATAAAATAGGTTTTAAGAACTGGGCTAGCCCACTCTAAAATCCCTACGCCGGCCAAAAGGCCAATATATCCCGCAAGAGTGGTTATTAAAATAGACTCTATCAAAATGATAGAAACAATCGATTTTGGGGAAGCGCCAAGTGCTTTTCTAATTCCAATTTCTTTAGTCCGTTCTTTAACTATAAAAATCATGATGTTACTGATTCCAACAACCCCCGCAATAAGGGTTCCCATTCCAATGACCAATATCAAAATTCCTAAAACAGAGGTCATTTGATTAATTCCTTTATTTTGCATTGCCCTGTTATAAACCCGAACAGCGCGTTGGTCATCTGGAGCTATATTAAAACGGTTTTTTAATTTTTTTTCTAAATCCAGCCCAAAATCAATTGCTTGATTATAGTCAAAATCAGGGTTATAAGTAAGATTAATTTGATCTACATAATCATTATTACCATAAATTTGTTGAGCCGTGCTCAAAGGCATGTAAATAATTCGTTCTTCATCATCACCACCGTCATCAGAAAATACCCCTACTACTTTATACGAAATCCCACTCAAATTAATCTTTTTCCCCAAAGCAGAGGTTCTTGAAAACATTTCTTCTTCAACCAACTTGCCAATAACGATCACCTTTGTTCGATTGTCGATGTCTAACTGATTCACATAGCGACCTGAATAAACTTTTGATTTTTCGACATATTGATTGTCTGGGTTCACGGCTATTAAAGAATAATTATTTTTATTGTTTTTATAACTAGCCGTTATGTTTTTAAACACCTTTGTGGCAATATATTCGGTCTCTGCGTCAAAGTCTTCTTTTATATAAGCAAAATCTTGGTTTTTGAATTGAATCCGTCGACCTGCCTGTAATCCTTTATGAGCCTTGGAGGTCTTTCCTGTTCTTATAAATATGGCATTTGAAGCTTCATCCACAAAAGTTTCACTAAAAGTATTATTAAGTCCATTGGCAAGACCAAATAATATGGTGAATAACAAAATTGCAAAGGTCACCGTAAAACCGGACAACAAACTTCGTGTACGATTTTTGTTGATGCTTTGAAAAATTTCGCGCCAAAGATCGATATCAAACATGTGATTCTAATCTTACTTGTGTTACTTTTTTATCTTCCATAATAACGCCATCTCTTAAACGGATTATTCGTTTACACATCGCCGCAATATCTTCTTCATGGGTCACTATCAAAATCGTTTTTCCCTCGCCATTGAGTTGCTGTAAAAATGCCATGATATCGCTTGAAGTAGTAGTGTCTAAAGCACCTGTAGGCTCATCTGCTAAAAGTAGTTTTGGGTCCGAGGCTAAGGCACGGGCAATGGCAACCCGTTGTTTTTGTCCACCAGATAATTCACTTGGCAAATGTGTTTCCCAATCTAAAAGCCCTACCTTTTGGAGGTGGAAGCGTGCTTTTTCTTGGCGCTCTTTGCGTTGGAGTCCTTGGTAGTATAAAGGCAAAGTTACATTTTCAAGGGCATTTTTATAATTTATAAGGTTAAACGATTGAAAAATAAATCCTAAAAATTTATTGCGATAAATCGCAGCTTTCTTTTCTGTGAGGTTTTTTATGGGAACATTATCTAATATGTAGTCGCCGCTGTCAGCCTCATCTAGCATCCCTATAATATTTAGAAGTGTAGATTTTCCGGATCCTGAAGACCCCATAATAGCCACCATCTCTCCTTTTGCAATAGAAAGATCAATGCCCTTTAGAACGTGTAGACTTGAATCGCCAATGGCGTAGGATTTATGAAGTTTATTAATTTCTAACATAGGGGTGTATTAAATTCACTTACACAAGTAAGACTATCAAAGCTAAACTTTGTTACATTAATTAATTGAAAATTAATGTTAAAATCGGAGTAGATACACTGAAATTAAATTGCTAAATAAAACTATATGTTCTAAAGCAGTATTTTGTTATTAGAATGTTAAAAATAAATTTCAATATTATGCATTATATATTAAAATTTACGTATTTTTAGAAATAGGTGGTGTTTGTTTGGTATAAATAATTTAATTTTCAAGAAACAAATTGTCATTTAAAATAAAGAAAGCTGTGGAGACGTTAAAGAAAGATAATGAAATTTTGAAATCATTTGGGCAAAACCTAAGAATGATTCGTCAGCAAAAGCAATTGCGACAAAAGATAATTGCGGAACGTTGTGACATGGATAGCGGTAGCTATTCTAACATTGAGAATGGTAAGCGAAATATTACATTTCTAACACTTTCCAAAATATCAAAAGTATTAGAAACTCCTTTATCTGATTTAGTTAGGTTTTAGTTTTACTTATTATTTTCTTTTAAATAACGGTAAAGGTAAAAGGACAACCCCCCTATTAGTATATAAGGTATCACCATAAGATAAACAATTCCATTATTCACACCCTTGGCTGTCGCTTGGCCCACCTCGCTCTCCAGTACAGCTCTACACATAGCGCATTGTGCATTTAAATTAATAAATGATATTGAAAAAATAATAAATAAAATAGATTTTTTCACAGTTTAGACATAATAAGGTGAAATCATTATATACACTATTACACCACTTACAGCCACATATAACCAGATAGGGTAAGCAAACTTAACTATTTTTTTGTGTAAATCGTAGGCCCCTAAATAAGCTCTTAAATAGCTAATTAAAACCAGCGGAATTACAATAACAGAAAGTACAATATGGCTTATTAAAATAGAATAATAAATAGAGGAAATCGGCCCTTTATATTTTGTGGGATCACTAGTCATATGATAAGCTACATACATTATTAAGAAAATCAAAGAACAAGCGATTGCTGTTTTCATTAAAGTTTCGTGAACACGTCTCTTTTTGTTTTTGATTGCAATTAGTGCAGAAACCAACAAAAGAGATGTTAGACCATTCATAGAGGCATATATTGGCGGTAAGAATGACAACGGCTCTACATTAGGAAGGCGGACCTTGAACAAAAGAGCAACGACCACGGGAATTACCACTGATACTATGTTAACCCAAAGTTGGTATTTACTTTTCGTAGTTTTATTTTTCATCTCCTAATAATTTTAAAATATCTTCTTTTAAAGCCGTAATATCTTCAGATTCCCCATCTTCATCAAATTGCTCCACCTGACTAATAATTCCTTTATAATATATTTTAGGATTTCCGAAAGCATCCGTTCTGGAGCGAATATACCCTTCTTTATCAATCAGTGCAAAATTACCGGAGTGCTCAAAACCTCCAGCAGCACCATCAACCTCTGCTGCATAAAGATTAAATCCTGAGTTTGCGAGGTTATAAATAGCTTCTTTATCTCCGGTCATGAAATTCCAATTGGGATTGGTAACTCCGTTGTTTTCAGCATAATTTTTGAGGACTTCTTGAGTGTCAAAATCTGGATTAATGGTGAAAGAGGCAATTCCAAAATTACTATGTTGCGGAAATGTGTTTTGAATGTCAACTAAATTTTTGGTCATCCTGGGACAAATTGTTGGACATGTAGAAAAAAAGAATTCAACCAGATATACTTTCCCTTTATAGTTATTATTGGAAACCAACGTTCCATTTTGATTAATAAAACTAAATGGAATTACTTTTTTTTTCTGACCATTTATGACAAGATAAGAAAGGGAAGTCTGATTAGCAACGGTCAACTTAACATCTTTACTTCGACTTTCAGAGCGTGTAACATCCTTGTTTTGAATCCGATTTATAATTTTTGGAATCACAATGATTCCAAAAATTAAAATAATAAACGAAACGCCGACATATGAATAATTAGTTTTTTTCATCTCCTTTTAGATCATCTGCTCTACGACTTGTAGAGTTAAAATTTCCCTTTCGCTTTTGACGGTATTCTGTAAATAAAATACGCACATCTTCACTCATTTTATTTTTTAGTACAGAAACTTCAAGGCAGTCATATGAACTGAGTCCAAAAATAGGTGAATTTCTTTTTATTTCATTTTTATCCCGATTGTCCAAACGTCCTCTTTGATTTCGTTCTTTATCAATAATAAAAACATCAGATGTTTTAAGACTAGCGTCTAAAACAGCAGATGTTTTGAGTTCTTGGTATGCCGCCAACACGTCTTCTTTAGAGCCAAACCCAAACTTCCAATACTCCAAAAACTCGTATTGATTCAATTCTTTTTCCAATAGTGCTACTTGAGCCTTTGCAGATTCTGGTACTAAAACTACAATCTGAAACCGCTTAAAACCTCTAAACTTATCATAAACTAGCTCTTTTAGGTTGAGTGCTAAAATAGCATCATCCATAGGAGTCTCGCCTAAAAACCCTAATACTGTGAGGTGGTTTTCTAAACGTAGGTCGTCTCCATTCTTATCAACGAAATTAGTGAGTTCTGGCAGATCTTTTTTAAGAATATCAAGTGTCTTATAGTTGTGTTTTGAAGGGTATAAAAACAACAAAAAAAGAACCGGTAAAAAAAACAGTACTGTGAGCACAAAAGGCTTCTTAAATTTGGTGATATTCATAATACAAAAATAAAAAAGACGGCCTAATTAAGCCGCCTTTAAATGTTAATATTTATCTATTTTTTAAAAGTCACGTTTCACAAATCCATTTGTGTAAACAGATTCAATATAACCGGCTTCTTGAAGTAAGATAAAGAGAAGGTATGATATTAAAAAGATTGTAGTCCAAACAACCAATCTTCTTAGTGCTTTTGTTTCGTCACGTAAGTGCATGAAATCCCAAGCAATATAATATGCTTTTATAATGGTAAGCACAATAAACAACATGTTTAAACTTTTCATATAAATAAATCCTGAAAAGACTATGTTTCCGAGAAGGGCTCCAAAGCCACCTTCAAAAGGCGTCATGGAGGGAGTCATTAAAGAAGCCGGTTTGTAGATCCCTAAAACAACTTCTACTGCGGTGATAATAGAGAGTAATATAAGAACCCCCCATATTTTCTGTGTGTTAGACTTAAACTTAATTAAGCCTCTAAAAATTTCTAATTTATGTGCGTGATCTGCCATTTTAAAAAAT
>MDSY01150072.1_pt1 | contig 13838 bp, 8 predicted proteins | sample 811131 | NCBI WGS metagenome assembly MDSY01 (sample SAMN05326643, study PRJNA326480) | marine metagenome | isolation source: seawater | place: Atlantic Ocean: South West | collected 2010 | reverse complement strand
TATACTAGCTAGTAATAATTGCAAATAAGCCTCAGAAGAATCTCCTATTGGCTTTATACGAACCAACATTTTAACAGGGTTTATACGTTCACAGAATAACAGCATACGCTCATAGGCTTGTAATCGAATGGGCAATGATTCTTTTTTCTTTTGTGCTAAAAGATCCAATTTCTTTTCGTTTGTTTCTTGGTTTCTTAAACCACTCATTACAAAATATGCCACCGCACCAGTAACTAGTGCAGGAATTGCATATCCAATGCCTTGTAAAATACTTTCTTCCATAAACCAAAAATAGAAGATTTGAATTCACTAGACAAAAAGTAGGAGAATATTTTTTTTCTCAAAAGTAGTTAAATCCATATTACATCTAATTTTTTTAGTTCAGTGGTTAAATCTAAAAGTGAGCTTTAATCAACCCAACTTATATTAATCTTCATCTTTCTTTTATCGGTTCTTAAAATATATTCTCCAGCAAAATGTTTAATAGATTTAATCTCAGATAAATCCATTTTCTTTCCAAAAATATAATTCTGCTTAATTATATTATTTTCAATACTTAAATAGTATTTAACTTTAAAATATAAGTAGATATGTATCAATCCCATTATTAGGTACAAATAAAAGAAAACATTTTTTCTATCGCTAAAAAGTAAACCTAATACAAAAAGTAGTATCCAAAATAATCCTTGAAACAAATCTATTTTACGCTTTTTTTTACTGTATAGAATTTTCATAGTAGCTTATTTTAAGGGTTTTATTTTATAAAAAAATACTAAAAAATTGACAACAATTTTTCTTGTCATACTCCTCTTAGAATGGTATTTTTGATAAATACTAATACTTACTTTGGCAAACTATTTAGATTCCTTAAATCCGGCTCAAAAAGAAGCAGTTTTACAGAAAAACGGTCCTATGATTATCATTGCAGGTGCTGGTTCTGGTAAAACACGTGTGCTTACTTATAAGATAGCGCATTTAATGCAGCAAGGAGTAGATGCTTTTAATATTTTGTCACTTACATTTACTAACAAAGCTGCTCGCGAAATGAAAGAGCGTATTGCTGCAGTTGTTGGCCCTAGTGAATCTAAGAATCTATGGATGGGAACCTTTCACTCTGTATTTGCAAGAATCTTACGTTCAGAAGCAGATAAATTAGGATATCCTTCCAATTTTACCATTTATGATACTCAAGACTCTGTTCGTTTAATAGGCTCCATCATTAAAGAGATGGGACTAGATAAAGAAAGGTATAAGGCTAAACAGATTCTTAATAGAATATCTTCTTTTAAAAATAGTTTAATAACTGTTCGTGCCTATTTTAATAATTCAGATTTGCAAGAAGCAGATCTAATGGCTAGCAGACCAAAAGTAGGTGATGTTTACAGAGAATACGTAGAGCGTTGTTTTAAGTCTGGCGCTATGGATTTTGATGACCTACTGCTTAGAACCAATGAACTATTGGCTAGTTTTCCAGAATCTTTAGCAAAATATCAAGACAGGTTTAGATACATTATGGTAGATGAGTACCAAGATACCAACCACTCGCAATATATTATTGTAAAAGCCTTAGCAGATCGTTTTCAGAACATTTGTGTTGTAGGTGACGATTCTCAAAGTATCTATAGTTTTAGAGGTGCCAATATTCAGAATATCTTGAGCTTTCAAAAAGACTATCCAGACACAAAAATGTTTAAGTTAGAGCAGAATTATCGTTCTACACAAAATATTGTAAATGCGGCAAATTCTGTTATTGAAAAAAACAAGACCAAACTAGACAAAGAAGTTTGGACATCTAATCCTGCAGGTGAACAAATTAAAGTGATGTGTACCATTTCAGATGGAGAAGAGGGGCGTTTTGTAGCCCAATCTATCTTTGATCATAAAATGAATTCACAACTGCATAATAATGAGTTTGCTGTATTGTACAGAACTAATTCTCAATCTAGAGCCATGGAAGATGCTCTGAGAAAAAAGAGTATTGACTACAAAATTTATGGAGGAATTTCTTTTTATGGTAGAAAAGAAATTAAAGATTTACTGTCTTATTTAAGAATGTTAATTAACCCCAATGATGAAGAAGCTTTAAAAAGAATTATTAATTATCCAGCAAGAGGTATTGGAGCTACAACCATAGACAAGCTAACCATAGCGGCAAATCATTACAAGAAATCTATTTTTGAGGTGTTAAAACACTTAGATAAAATAGATTTAAAATTAAATTCTGGAACAAAAACCAAACTTCAGAATTTCTTAAATATGGTACTTCGTTTGCAGATAGACGCTCAGAAAATGAATGCTTTTGAAATTACCGAGTTGGTAATTAAGCAAACACAACTTATTAAAGACTTAGAAAAAGAAGGAACTCCAGAAGCTGTAAGTAAGGTAGAAAATGTTCAAGAATTATTAAACGGAGTAAAAGATTTTATTACAGATAAAATTGAAACTGGAGAAGAAGCTTCATTGCCTGTGTTTTTAGAAGAAGTTGCTTTGGCAACCGATCTAGATTCAGATAAAAATAATGACAAACCAAAGGTTTCTTTAATGAGCATTCACCAATCTAAAGGTTTAGAATATCCGTATGTGTATATAGTTGGTTTAGAAGAAAACCTATTTCCTTCTGCCATGAGTATGAATACCAGGTCTGAACTAGAAGAAGAACGAAGGTTGTTTTATGTAGCGCTTACAAGAGCAGAAAAAGTAGCCTATTTAACCTATACAAAAACTAGATATAGGTGGGGTAAACTAATAGATTGTGAGCCAAGTAGATTTTTAGAAGAAATAGACGAGCAATTTTTAGAATATATTACACCAAAAAGAGTAGAGTCTGCTACCAATAGATTTATAAATGAGGATATTTTTGGTGATGCACCCAAGAAAATTAGATTTCAAAAACCTATTCAACGTAGAAAAATAGAAAAAGAACAAGAAAATAAAGTTATTTTTACACCTCCTAAAAACTTAAAGAAAGTTTCACATACGCAACCAAAAGCAAATTTATTTGATGATAAAATTGTGGTTGGTAATATTATAGAACACAATCGTTTTGGTAGAGGAGAAGTGTTAAACTTAGAAGGCATAGGAGCCAATAAAAAGGCAGAAATTCAGTTTGGTACTGTAGGAAAGAAGAAACTATTGCTTCAATTTGCTAAATTGAAGGTGATTGGTTAATGATTTTTGAAGTCAAACCAAAAATAAATACTTAATTTGCAGAATACTTAGCTTATAATACTTCAAATGATATGATAGACTACGATTTAGAATACAATGCAGAAAGACCTCATTTAATTATTCCAGAATATGGAAGACATATTCAAAAATTAGTTGACCACTGTATCGCCCTAGAAACAAAAGAAGAACGCAATACTATGGCATTGGCCATTATAGATGTAATGGGAAACTTACAGCCTCATTTAAGAGATGTGCCAGATTTTAAGCACAAACTTTGGGATCAGTTATATATTATGTCTGATTTTAAACTAGATGCAGAATCTCCCTATCCGAGACCTTCAAAAGAAGAGCTTCAAGAGAAACCAACCTCACTGGCGTATCCAAAATCTGCAAATAAATATCGTTTTTACGGAAACAATATTCAGATTATGATAGATTTGGCATTAACGTGGAAAGATGGAGATATGAAAGAAGCATTGGTATATTCTATTGCTAATCATATGAAAAAATGTTTCTTAAATTGGAATAAAGATACTGTTGAAGATGATGTTATTTTCTCACATTTATTTGAATTATCTCACGGTAAAATAGACATTAGAAAATCTGAAGAAGTACTGTCTGAAAGTAAAAACTTACTAAGAAAAAGAAATTCTCAAGGACAAAGTAGTACAAACCACAAGAATAATAAAGGTAAAAATTTCCAACACAAAAATAGAAAAAGATAAGATGGCTTCGTTTAAGATAGAAGGTGGGCATAAATTAAATGGAACCATAACACCACAAGGGGCAAAGAATGAAGCACTTCAAATTCTATGTGCCGTTTTATTAACTCCAGAAAAAGTGACCATCCATAATATTCCTGATATTATAGATATTAATAAATTAATTTTTATTCTAGGAGAATTAGGGGTTAACATTCACAAACTTGGTAAAAACTCATACACTTTTCAAGCAGATAATATACATTTAGAGTATTTAGAATCTCCAGAATTTAAAAGAGATGGAAGTTCTTTACGTGGCTCTATCATGATTGTTGGACCATTATTGACACGTTTTGGGAAAGGATATATTCCTAGACCAGGAGGTGACAAAATTGGAAGAAGAAGATTAGACACTCATTTTGAGGGTTTTATTCGTTTAGGAGCTACCTTTAGATACAACAGAGAAGATTATTTTTACGGAGTTGAAGCCCCTGAAGGATTAATAGGAACAGAAATGTTACTAGACGAAGCGTCTGTTACAGGAACTGCAAATATTATCATGGCTTCAGTATTAGCCAAAGGAACCACCAAAATATACAACGCAGCTTGTGAACCCTATATTCAGCAATTGTCTAAGATGCTAAATAGCATGGGAGCCAATATTAGTGGTGTAGGTTCTAATTTGTTAGTAATAGAAGGAGTACCCTCTCTAGGAGGATGCACTCACAGAGTACTACCAGATATGATTGAGATTGGTAGTTGGATTGGCGTGGCTGCTATGACACAATCTGAGCTAACTATCAAAGATGTTAGTTGGGAAAACCTAGGTCAGATTCCAACTGTTTTTAGAAAACTAGGCATTCTGTTAGAAAAAAAAGGAGATGACATCTACATTCCTTTTCAAGAAAGTTATGAGATACAAAACTATATAGATGGCTCTGTTTTAACGGTTTCAGATGCACCCTGGCCAGGGTTTACGCCAGATCTATTAAGTATTGTTTTAGTAATAGCAACCCAAGCAAAAGGGACTGTTTTAATACATCAAAAAATGTTTGAAAGTCGTTTGTTCTTTGTAGACAAGCTTATAGACATGGGAGCTAAAGTTATTTTATGTGATCCACACAGAGCAACTGTTATTGGTCATAACCGTCAATCACAACTAAAAGCAACTAAAATGACCTCTCCAGATATTAGAGCTGGAATATCTTTATTAATAGCAGCTTTGTCAGCTAAAGGTACAAGCATTATTAATAATATAGAGCAGATAGATAGAGGATATGAAGATATTGAAAATCGTTTGCGATCTTTGGGAGCAAAAATAGAAAGAATAGAAGATTAGTATTTACTAATTTGAATATTTTACTACAAATAGTGTCAGTTTGACACTATTTTTTTATTGGCAAAATTATTGAGAATAAAATGTAAACATTTTAACGAGATTATAAAATGAGTAACAAAGAAAATACACAAGAAGAAGAAATAAAAAATACCGAACAAGAGGCCCAAGTTGAAGAAAGTCAGGAAGTTGTTGTTGAAGAGCCAACTGCTGAGGAACTAATTCAGCAAGAAAAAGATAAATATTTACGCCTGTTTGCCGAGTTTGAAAATTATAAAAAAAGAACTTCTAAAGAACGAATAGAATTATTTAAAACTGCCAGTCAAGAACTTATGACATCTTTACTGCCAATCATGGATGATTTTGACAGAGGCTTAACTGAAATTAAAAAAGTGAAAGACAAGGAGCTTTTAAAAGGGATGCAATTAATTAACGATAAGTTTAAAAACACCCTAACTCTTAAAGGATTAACTGAAATTGAAGTTAAAAAAGGAGACGTATTTGATGCCGAAATTCATGAAGCCATCACACAAATACCTGCACCCTCAGATAAATTAAAAGGAAAAGTGATAGATGCTGTTGAGAAAGGCTATAAGCTAGGAGATAAAATTATACGTTATCCTAAAGTGGTTATAGGACAATCATAAATTATTGCTCTCGTTTTAGAGATGTCAAAAAAAATCACAGATTACTATTCCTTTTTAGGAATAATAAATAAAGAATATGGCAAAACAAGATTATTACGACACATTAGGAATTAGCAAATCTGCTAGTGCAGCTGAAATAAAAAAAGGATATCGTAAGATGGCTATTAAATACCATCCTGATAAAAACCCTGACGATACTTCAGCTGAAGGAAAATTTAAAGAAGCAGCAGAAGCTTATGAAGTTCTAAGTGACGACAATAAGAAAGCGCGTTATGATCAGTATGGTCATGCAGCCTTTGAGGGAGCTCAAGGCGGCGGCGGTTTTGGAGGTGGTGGTATGAATATGGATGATATTTTTAGTCAATTTGGAGATATTTTTGGCGGCGGCGGTTTTGGCGGCGGTTTTGGAGGCTTTGGCGGTGGAAGTCAACGTCAGGCAAGAGTAAAGGGAAGTAATATGCGAATTCGTGTAAAGCTAACCTTAGAAGAAATAGCCAAAGGAGTTGAGAAGAAAGTAAAAGTTCGAAGAAAAATTCAAGCAGACGGGGTTTCTTATAAAACCTGTACTACTTGTAATGGAACTGGGCAGCAGATGCGAGTAACTAATACCATATTGGGCAGAATGCAAACAGCTACTACTTGTGGTACTTGTCAGGGATCTGGTGAAATTATTTCAAGTAAACCTAATGGTGCAGATGCACAAGGATTGGTTGTAAAGGAAGAAACTGTTTCTATAAATATTCCGGCGGGTGTTACAGAAGGAGTTCAATTAAAGGTCGGAGGAAAAGGGAATGAAGCACCCGGCAAAAACTCAATTTCTGGTGATTTATTAGTGTTAATAGAAGAAATTCAGCACGAAACACTAAAAAGAGAGGGAACAAATGTTCATTTTGATTTGTATATAAATTTATCTGAAGCTGCTCTGGGAGAAAGCAAAGAAATTGAAACACTTACTGGAAAAGTTAAAATTAAAATTGAGTCAGGTACTCAGTCTGGTAAAATATTACGACTTAAAGGAAAAGGTCTGCCTAGTATTGAACGCTACGGTACAGGTGATTTTTTAATTCATATTAATGTTTGGACACCACAAGAATTAACAAAAGAACAACGTCAGTTTTTTGAAAAAATGAAAGATGATGAAAATTTTACTCCATCACCAAAAAAATCTGATAAATCATTTTTTGAAAAAGTAAAAGATATGTTTTCTTAATTATTTTTATAATTAAATAATTAGATAATTTAAATAATAAAAACTAAATTTGTTTCTTGTTGTTTCTTAAACAACAAATTTCTTTTTCATAGCAATTTTTTCCCACTCAAGTCATTGAGTGGGTTTCTTTTTAAATAAAAGATTGTACTTTTGAGGACTTAAAGCAGATCTATCTTATCGCTTTTTTAATAAACTAGTCTAAATATTTTTATTTCGTTATAAGAACTTTTAATCAAGTTTAAGAGAAAGAGGAAAGTCCGGACACCAAAGAGTAGCATAGCGGATAACATCCGTCCGATGTAAATCGAGGACTAGTGCAACAGAAAGCAAGTACAGTTCGGCTGTAGTGAAACCAGGTAAACTCTATGCGGTGCAATGTCATGTACATTAGAGTTTGAGGGTAACTCGTCCGATTCTAAGGGGTAGGCAGATGGATTCTAAGAGTAATTTTAGAACTAGATAAATGATAAGACTCTTTTTAAGGGTACAGAATCCGGCTTATTGGTCTGCTTTTTTATTTTTTTATGAAATCTTCAAATAAAAAACAAGAAAGCACTCTTTTCTTGCATTATATCTAATATAAATAGAAATAGTTTTTGTTTATTTATTAATTAAAGCTATCTATTGTTTATTTTTTAAATATCATTCAAAAACCTTAGTTTTGCTGTGCTTTAATATATAGATTAAAAACAGTTTATAATTATAAATTTGAAAGAGTTTTATATTATATTAATTCAGTTTGTAGACGCAACAATAAAAGTTATGAGAAAACTTCTGATTGTTTCATTGAACAACCTTTAATATTGAAAAATTTTTAAATGAACCTATACGAAGATTATCTAAAAGAGATTGATGAAAGAAAAACTCAAGGACTTCATCCAAAACCAATTGATGACATAGAATTATTAAGTGTTATTATTTCACAAATTAAAGATTTAAATAATCCGTATCGAAAAGACTCTCTAAATTTTTTTATTTACAATGTATTGCCAGGGACAACTAGTGCTGCCATAGTAAAAGCTGAATTTTTAAAGGAAATTATTTTAGGTGTATCAGTAATAAAAGAAATTTCAACTGAATTTGCTTTTGAACAATTGTCACACATGAAAGGTGGGCCTTCTATAGCTGTTTTATTAGATTTATCCCTAGGGAAAAATAAGGAGACTTCTAAAGAAGCAGCAAAAGTTTTGAAGACTCAGGTTTTCTTATATGATGCCGATACAGAGCGTCTTGAAAAGGCATACAAAAAGGGTAATGTAACAGCAAAAGATATTATTGAGAGTTTTGCAAAAGCTGAGTTTTTTACAAAGCTACCAGACATAGAAGAGGAAATAAATGTAGTTACTTTTGTTGCTGGTATAGGAGATATTTCTACTGATTTACTCTCTCCTGGTGGGGATGCTCACTCAAGATCAGACCGTGAATTTCATGGTCAGTGCTTATTTGAGCATAATAAAGATATGCAAAATGAGCTTTTAGCATTAAAAAAACAGCATCCAAACAAGCGCGTAATGCTAGTTGCAGAAAAAGGAACTATGGGAGTAGGTTCATCAAGAATGTCAGGTGTAAATAATGTAGCACTTTGGACAGGAGTTAAAGCTAGTCCTTTTGTTCCATTTATTAACATAGCTCCAGTTATTGCCGGAACAAATGGAATATCACCAATTTTTCTAACAACTGTTGGTGTAACTGGGGGTATTGGTTTAGATCTTAAAAATTGGGTAAAACAAAAAGATATCGATGGAAACACCATCACTGATGGAGACGGTGAGCCAGTTTTAAAACAAGAATACTCCGTAGAAACAGGAACTGTTTTCACCATCAACACTAAGAAGAAGAAACTTTATTATGGAGATCATGAATTAAAAGATATATCTGCAGCATTCACACCACAGAAAATGGAGTTTATGAAAGCAGGAGGTTCATATGCTGTTGTATTCGGTAAAAAACTTCAAACTATTGCTGCTAAAATTTTAGGAATTACACCAGCTCAAGTATATGCTACTTCAAAAGAAATATTTCACAAAGGACAAGGGTTAACTGCAGTAGAAAAGATCTTTAATAAAAATGCAGTAGGAACAGCTCCAGGTAAAATATTACATGCAGGTTCAGATGCACGTGTAGAGGTTAATATTGTAGGTTCTCAAGATACCACTGGATTAATGACTTCTCAGGAGTTAGAAATGATGGCAGCTACAGTTATTTCTCCAATTGTAGATGGTGCATATCAGTCTGGTTGTCATACAGCATCAGTTTGGGACGATAAGTCTAAGGCTAATATTCCAAGATTGATGAAGTTTATGAATGATTTTGGATTAATTACTGCACGTGATCCTAAAGGAGAATATCATGCGATGACCGATGTAATTCATAAAGTATTAAATGATATCACTATTGATGATTGGGCTATCATTATAGGTGGAGACTCACACACTCGTATGTCAAAAGGAGTAGCTTTCGGAGCAGATTCTGGAACTGTTGCTCTAGCTCTTGCAACAGGTGAAGCTACCATGCCAATTCCTGAATCTGTAAAGGTTACTTTTAAAGGAGAGATGATGGATTATATGGATTTCCGTGATGTGGTTCATTCTACTCAAGCTCAGATGCTCAAAAAGTATGATGGAGAAAACATATTCCAAGGTAGAATTATAGAAGTTCATCTGGGAACACTTCAGGCAGATAAAGCATTTACATTTACAGATTGGACTGCCGAAATGAAAGCTAAGGCATCTATTTGTATATCTGAAGATGATACACTTATAGAATCTTTGGAGATAGCTAAAGGTAGAATCCAGATCATGATTAATAAAGGAATGGACAATCAAAGTCAAGTTCTTAAAGGTCTTATTGATAAAGCGAATAAAAGAATTGTTGAGATAAAATCTGGAGAGCAACCAGCCTTGAGACCTGATGATAATGCAAAATATTTTGCAGAATTTGAGGTAGATTTAGATATTATTGGAGAACCGATGATTGCAGATCCTGATGTGAATAACCAAGACGTGTCTAAAAGATATACTCACGATACTATTAGATTACTTTCTTATTATCAAGGAGAAAAAAAAGTTGATTTAGGGTTTGTTGGATCTTGTATGGTCCACAAAGGAGATTTAAAAATTGTTTCTCATATGTTAAAAAACATTGAGAAAGAGCAAGGTAATGTTAAATTCAATGCTCCTCTTGTGGTAGCTGCGCCAACTTATAATATAATTGATGAATTAAAAGAAGAAGGAGACTGGGAAATGTTACAGAAATATTCTGGGTTTGAATTTAATGATAATAATCCTAAAGGATTGGCCCGTTCAGAATATGAAAACATGATGTATCTTGAAAGGCCAGGTTGTAACCTATGTATGGGGAATCAAGAAAAAGCAGAAAGAGGAGATACAGTAATGGCAACCTCAACACGTTTGTTTCAGGGAAGAGTTGTAGCAGATTCAGATCGTAAGAAGGGTGAATCTTTACTTGCTTCTACACCAGTTGTAGTATTATCTGCAATACTTGGCAGAACACCTACTATGGATGAATATAAAAGTGCTGTAAATGGTATCAATCTTACCAAGTTTTCTCCATCTAGTAAAAGTTTGACAGCGAAACCATCGCATCTATTTTCTATTTCAGATTTCACCAAATAAATCAAATTAATTAATTTCACCCATTTATTTAATATTATTTTTAAGAGAAAAGGAAAGCTCTACTTTAATACTCGAGCTTTCAAACTCATTAATTACTTTTAGAAAAAACTAGTAGTGCATTTACTTATTTAGTATCAGTCTAATTAAAATAATCAAGTTTTTTTCACCCTTTTTTTGCTAATTTTGTATTGAATTAATAAAAAAGATATATGGCTTTCGATATAGAGATGATCAAAAAGGTTTATAACACTATTTCTGATCGTGTTGATGCAGCAAGAGAAATAACTGGTAATCCTTTAACACTTGCAGAGAAAATATTGTATTCTCACTTATGGGACGGCAATCCAAATAAAGCATTTGTAAGAGGTAAAGATTATGTAGATTTTGCTCCAGATAGAATAGCTTTGCAAGATGCCACTGCTCAAATGGCTTTATTACAATTTATGCAAGCGGGTAAAACGAAAGTTGCAGTTCCAACTACAACTCACTGTGATCATTTAATTCAAGCTAAGGAAGGAGCATCTAATGACCTTAAACACGCAAACACTTTAAGTAGTGAAGTATTTAACTTTTTAGAATCGGTATCAAATAAATATGGTTTAGGATTTTGGAAACCAGGTGCAGGAATTATACATCAAGTTGTGTTAGAAAATTATGCATTTCCAGGAGGAATGATGATTGGAACAGATTCTCATACTGTAAATGCAGGAGGATTAGGAATGATAGCCATTGGTGTTGGAGGTGCTGATGCGGTAGACGTAATGGCAGGAATGGCTTGGGAATTAAAATTCCCTAAATTAATTGGTGTAAAGTTAATAGGGCAACTATCTGGATGGACTGCACCAAAAGATGTGATCTTAAAAGTTGCTCAAATTTTGACAGTAAAAGGAGGTACCGGAGCTATTGTAGAATATTTTGGACCTGGAGCAACTGCAATGTCATGTACAGGAAAAGGAACAATTTGTAATATGGGAGCAGAGATTGGTGCAACAACATCAACTTTTGGATATGATGAGTCTATGGAACGATATCTTCGTGCTACTGATAGAGCAGATGTTGCAGATGCTGCAAATAATGTAAAAGAATACCTTACTGCAGACCCTGAGGTGTATGCAGATCCAGAAAATTATTTTGACCAAGTTATAGAAATTAATTTATCAGAATTAGGTCCTTTATTAAACGGGCCTTTTACTCCAGATTTATCTACAGAGGTTGGCAAAAGCATGCATGCCAAAGCAACATCTAATGATTGGCCACTACAAGTAGAGTGGGGTTTAATAGGCTCATGTACAAACTCATCATACGAAGATTTGTCTAGAGCATCATCTATTGCACAACAAGCATTAGATAAAGGCCTAGCAATGAAAGCTGAACTTGGTATTAACCCTGGTTCTGAAAAAGTACGCTACACTGCAGAAAGAGATGGAATTCTGTCTCTTTTTGAAAAATTAGATGCTAAAATTTTTACAAATGCTTGCGGACCTTGTATTGGACAATGGGCAAGGTACAGTGATCCTAAAAATGCACCAAAAAATAGCATTGTTCATTCTTTTAATAGAAATTTTGCCAAAAGAGCTGATGGTAATCCAAACACTCATGCTTTTGTTGCCTCTCCAGAATTAACTGCAGCTATTGCAATTGCAGGTCGTTTAGACTTCAATCCGCTTACAGACTCATTGATCAATTCAAATGGGGAAGAGGTAATGTTTGATGAACCAACTGGTTGGGAATTGCCGCCAAAAGGATTTGAGGTAAAAGATAATGGATACCTAGCACCAGAGGAAGATGGTAGTCATGTTAAGGTAGTAGTAAGCACTGTGTCCGAACGTTTACAATTATTAACTCCATTTACTCCTATAGGAAGTGAGATTAAAGGAGCTAAATTATTAATAAAAGCGTTTAGTAAATGTACTACAGATCATATTTCTATGGCAGGACCATGGTTGCGTTTTAGAGGTCATTTAGATAATATTGCGAACAATACCTTAATTGGAGCTGTTAATGCTTTTGGAAAGAAAACCAACTTTGTAAAGAATCAATTAACCGGAGAATTTGCAGGGGTGCCAGATGTTCAACGTGCATACAAAAAGGCAGGTGTTCATTCTATTGTTATAGGAGATCATAATTATGGAGAGGGTTCTTCTAGAGAACATGCAGCAATGCAGCCACGTCATCTAGGAGTTGTTGCAGTGATTGTTAAATCTTTTGCTAGAATTCATGAAACTAATCTAAAAAAACAAGGAATGTTAGGCTTAACTTTTGCTAATGAAGCAGATTATGACCTAATTCAGGAAGACGATACCTTTAACTTTGTAGACTTACATGAGTTTTCTCCAGGAAAATCGTTAATACTAGAAGCAGTTCATGCAGATGGAAGTAAGGATCTAATAGAAACCAATCATACTTACAATACCGGACAAATAGAATGGTATCATGAAGGTTCTGCGTTAAATTTAATTAAAAAACAAAATGCGTAAGGTTCAGTAAGTATTTATAGTATAAAGCTCCTGAAGAAATTCAGGAGTTTTTTTATCAAAAGAAGTCATCACTCTCATTAATAATAGTCTAACTCTAGTAAAGTACTTTTTAGAATTATATGACCTTTAAAAAATCACATATTTCCAATTTACTCTTTGTAATTGTTATTATTTTAATGATAATTCCTCAAACTAGAAAGCCAATTCAATTAGGACTTAACACCATTGTAGCATTATTTAGTCCTTTAGTTATTGATAAAGAAGATCAATTATTGTTGTCTAATTATGATTGGCAGCTAATAGATTCAAACAATACAATTTTCAATATAGAACAAGCCAAGGGAAAGGTTATTTTTGTGAATCTTTGGGCTACTTGGTGTCCTCCTTGCATTGCAGAAATGCCAAGCATGCAAAAGATATATGATGCTTACGGTGATCGGGTGGTTTTTTTATTTATTTCTAATGAAAACCAAGAAAAAGTGACTGCTTTTTTAAAGAGAAAAAACCTATCAATTCCAAGTTATTATCCATTAAGTTCTTCTCCAAAAGAAATTACAAGTAATAGTATACCTGCTACTTATATCATAGATAAAAAAGGTTTTATAGTTGTTGAAAAGATAGGAGCCGCTAATTGGAATAGTATTTCTGTTAGAAAATTATTAGT
>MDSY01147640.1_pt1 | contig 13838 bp, 12 predicted proteins | sample 811131 | NCBI WGS metagenome assembly MDSY01 (sample SAMN05326643, study PRJNA326480) | marine metagenome | isolation source: seawater | place: Atlantic Ocean: South West | collected 2010 | reverse complement strand
TAATGATTTTATAAATAAATCAAATTCAGAATTGTTCACCTGTATTTGGGCTACCTCAATACCAATTTTTTCAAGAGGGTAGGCAAATTCGCCACGTGAAGATGGTGTTGCAAAACATATATTATATTGATTAGATTTAAAAAACTCAATTAACTGCATCATTCTACGTCCTGCCGCCGATGATTTAGGCTCTGGCCAAACGTATCCAATGATTAGTAATTGTTTATTCAAATCTTAAAGGTTTTCCCGTTGTTCCATTTGGAAAAGAAACGTTTATAATTGTTGAAATAGTAGGAGCAATATCTTTAATATTCACCATTTGATTCGAAGTTCCATTTTTTATACCAGATCCCATAAAAATAAGTGGGACGTGCGTATCATAAGAGTAACCTGATCCATGTGTGGTACCTTTTCCCCTATCGTGAATCCATCCTGGCTTTAAAATTATGAACAAATCACCCGAACGCCCTTTAAAATAACCATTTAAGGCTTTTTTCTCCATTGGTGAAGTTGAACCTTTTTTTAAATCTTTAATGACTAATACCTCCTTAACTCCTGCAAATTCTTGAATTATTTCAATAATCTTTTCCTGAACAAAATCAGCATTTAAACGATATTTCTCAACAGCTTCTTTTGAGATTAAAAGTTGAGAATTACTATAGTTTTCAATAATTGAATCAACATTATAAAGAGATTTAAATTGAGTATTAATTAATTTGATACAAGCTTGAGAATCAAAGTATCCTGAGGGAATCTTTTGATCAGTTAAATAACTAGGAACATTAACAGCCCCATGATCGGCAGTTAAAAAGTAAACAACTTCTTTACCAACTTCCTTTTCAACAAATTTGAAAAAAGAAGCTAAATCAGCATCAAGTTGAATAATGGCATCTTCCATCTCAACTGAATGTGGCCCATAAAAATGTCCTATATAATCAATAGGTGAAAAACTAATTGCAAGTAAGTCTGTATATTTATCTTGTCCTAATTTCTCTTTTATAATAGCCTTTTGAGCAAAATCTTTGGTCATTGTGTTACCCATGGGCGTATATTTCACGAAACTATACCCTTCTTTAGCAGTTACACTGGAATAATCATGAGGAAAAACAGGCGATTCCTCCCACAAATGAGTTTCTTCGTATTCATTATTATCACTAAAACTTTCTTCGTATTCCATTATAGGAAACATTGGTTCCCATTTAGACCCCAAGTAAAATTTCCCAGGACGAGTGTTATTCATGTCTTCAACCCAACTTGGCAGCTTATCCATATAATAAGAGCTTGAAATCCAATTACCCTGATTGTCAATCCAATATGCTCCATCTGCTTTATGACCTCCTGGTAAAATTGCACTTCTATCTTTCAAGGCTATTGAAACAACTTTAGAATGATTATTGTTACTTAACTTTAACTCATCTCCAATTGTAGTAACAAGCATGCTTTTGGGGCTTTTATCTCCTTCGTTACTTTGAGTTCCAATTGAACTATACCTTTTATCGTTAACACAATACTTCATAACTCCAAAAGACTGATCATACCATTCATTCGCAGCAATACCATGCTCTGAAGGCGTGCAGCCAGCGTAAATAGATGCATGACCTGGGGCTGTGTAAGTTGGTATGTAAGAAAAATTCGCATTCTTAAATAGATACCCTTCGGTAATCATTTTCTTAAAACCTCCATCTCCTAATTTATCCCAATATCTAAATAAATAATCATAGCGCATTTGGTCGACTACTATTCCAACTAAAAGTTTTGGATGAATTTTAAAAGAGGAAGAATCTTGTATTTGACTTTGAGTCTTCAACCCAAAACCTAAAATCATTAAAGAAATTAAAATAGATTTTTTCATCAAATTACTGTTTTATCATTTCCGATAGCACTCTTAATGATTCTCTTACGTAATGATCCTTCTCAGTGTTCTCTTTAAATTTCTTTAATCTAGTTTGAAGAATAGTATCTGTTTGAGCCTTGAATAAATCCAATTTATTTAATTGAACTTGCATATCATTTATTATCACCTCTTTCACTTTATTCGAATCACTAATAGACTTCCTATTTTCCTTAAACTCTTTATAAGCATTCAATCCTAAAGGTAGTTTAGTGAAATCACTCGACTCTTTAACAACCTTAGCATTTACTAATACCGAATTAAAGTATGAAGAAGTATCTAATCTTGATTTTGTGTTTGAATTTAATTCAGATATATCATAACTTACCTTAAACTTTTCATATCGCACTGGAGCAATGGATGTCCAAGGTAATGCGTGATCATACTCTTTCTCTCCAACGTCAATAAACTCATACATTTCGGGAAGTTTAACATCTGGAGAAACACCTTTTAATTGAGTAGCCCCACCATTAATTCTGAAAAACTTAGCAATAGTTTGCTTTACAGCCCCTAAATCATCGTCTCCTACATCAATTCTTAATTGAGCTGCAGCATCGGTTAATGGGAAAAATCTTTGAACAGTACCTTTTCCAAATGTATTTGTGCCAATAATCACTCCTCTTCCATAATCCTGAATAGCAGCAGCAAAGATTTCAGATGCTGAAGCACTAAATTGGTTCACCATTACAACGATGGGCTTTTTAAACTGTTGTAAAGGGTCTCTATCCGTATAACTTTGCGCTGCTTGACCAGTACCATCAACCTGAACAACTGGTCCAGCTTCAATGAAATAACCAACCATGTCAACAGCATCACTTAATGACCCACCTCCATTATTCCTTAAATCAATAATAATCCCTTCAACATCACTGGCTTTTAAAGCTTCTATTTGCTTTAACACATCAACTGAACATCTTTTCCCATTCCTCTTTCCAAATTCAGCATAAAAACTTCCTAAATGAATGTAACCGTAGTTTAATGAATCGTTATCTTGGTTTAATAAAAGTGATTTTGCATAAGTTTCTTCGATTACAACTACATCTCTAATGATTGGGACGATTATAGATGAACCATCAACTTTTTTCACTGATAATCTCACCTCTGTTCCCTTTGGTCCTCTTATTAATCTTACAGCTTTATCTAGTCTCATATTTACTACATCAACCGGAGTTGAATCAGCTTGAGCAACAGCTGTAATTAAATCACCCGCTTTTAAGTCTCCTTGCTTCCAACTTGCACTTCCTGCAATGATTTTAGAAACCTTAATATAACCATCTTTAACAGTTAAAGTAGCTCCAATACCTTCAAGCTTACCACTCATGCTAATATCAAAATCTTCTTTATCCTTTGGAGGGAAATAAGTTGTGTGAGGACCATAAATTGAAAGAATTGAATTTAAATAAATAGCAAATCTATCCTCTCTTTCCAATTGATTTAATCTACCGAACCAGTCTTTAATTCTACCACCTACTTTTTCTCTCGCCTCTATTTCTAACTCTTTAACAGACTTTTTAATAATTGTATCATTTTCCTCTTGGTTCTTGATAGAAAAGTACAGCTCATTAACAACTCTTGATTGAATGTAGTTAGTCCATCTAATATTTAATCCTTTTACAGATGAGACGTAGCCATATTTATCAGCATCTAATTCGATTGAATCTAAAGATTCAATATTAATATTGTTTGCTAATATTTTTAATGCGATTTTTTCAGCTTCTTGCTCTCTTTTTGAAATAAGATCTGCATATTTATCAAAAAATTTCAGGTCGTTATTTTTAATTGCATCATCAATTTTGAATTTATCTCTGGACAGATTATCAACATCTTTTTGGAGCAAAAACCTTTTATTAGGATCAATATTATCTAAAAATACAGTAAAAGCATCTTTTGAGAATTTATCATTAAGTGATTGCTTGTTGTAATGAACATTATCAATCAACTTATTTGATAAATCGAAAACAACTGATTCATTATTTTCCTTTTTATCTTTCGCAGCAATAGCACTACAGGCTACAACACAAACTACGGAAATAGCACTCAAAATATAAACAACTTTCTTCATAAGCTTACAAAAAACGATAGTACAGATCAGATATAAACAGTCCTATTGACTTCCTCCAAATTTAAACTTTTTTTTATTGGTTTAACCTAGTTGAAATCAATAAGGATATAAACATTTGAATTAAAGAATAATTGTTCGAATGGATGATGATAAGTTGATAGAGCTGTTTCGCTTTTAAATAGGAGTTGGAGGAATAATAATACTCCAATAAAAATAAATGAATGGTTTTTAATATTTTCCAGATACAGATCTCACATTTGAGAACACAAAAGTTAATTTTTAAAGGACGTTTATTGTAGTGATAGAAACGTTTTAATCCCTTGACATTATTTTACTTTTTTCTGCTGATGGTAAATATCAAGCTTTAATCTATTACCTACTTGACTCGGGTGTTCAGAAGTTCCTTTACAAGAAATAAATAGAATACCTATTACCGATCCAATTAAAAATAAATTCTTCATAATATTTAGTTGCTTTAAAATTTAAGCGACTGCTAATTTATGAATAAAATTTATTTGTTGCATTCCCTTTTTGTTGTTAGTTTTCAACCGTATTTTTAATACTTATTAAAAAAGTGTAACGTTTAATTTTATAAACGTTATGAAATTGAAATAAACGGGGAAATTGAAGGAACAAAATAAATATCATCAGTCTGAGACTGAAATTAAAAAAGAAGAGAAAATTTTAAGAAAAGCGATTAACACCCCTAGTGCGTTCGCCCCCATTTATGAAAAATATTATTTAGGAGTTTTTAAGTTTGTATTACAGCGTGTTGAAAGTGAACAAATTGCATCAGAAATAGTTAGTGATGTTTTTGCTAAAGCAATTTTTAATCTTAAAAAATATAAATTCAAAGGCTTTCCATTTAGTGCCTGGTTGTACAGAGTAGCATATAATGAAATTGCGACTAAATTCAGAAGAGCTAAACGAGACAGAACCGTAAACATACCCAATGAGTCTTGGAATATGTTCCAAAATGAGGAGGATGAATTTGAAGATAATTCACTTTCAATTAATATTATGAAGGCTTGTTTGAAACAATTAAAACCTCATGAAGTTGAGTTAATTGAAATGAGGTATTTTGAAGAGCGAGCTTTTAAGGAAATTGGAGAAATTATAGAATTAACAACGGAAAACGCTCGTGTTAAAACGCACAGAGCCTTAAAAAAGCTCCAAAAAATATTTAAAACAGTAAAATAATGAATGATTACAAATATCAAAAAAAACCTAATGAATCAGAAGAGGTGATGAACTCTTTCAAAGATTTTAATCAGGTTTTAGATAAACACAAAGCTATTTCATCAAGCTACAAGGCTATTTGGAGATGGGCTATAATTGTAGCAAGTGGTATTGGTATAATTACTTTTGTTTTTGTTCTTCCAGAAGACCCAAAAGAAAAGAAGTCCAATACTACTGAATTATTAACTTTAGAAGCTAAAATAGAACCAACTTCAAATCGTGAAATAATTAATAAAGAAGAGCCCAAAGTGGTTTTAGTTAAAAACGAAAAATCACTTGAAAAAGAATCAAGTAAAACTACTTTAACTCAGAAAAAAGCCACATCTTATTCAAAAAAAGGTTTACTTGATAAAATAAATGTTTCAAGTGTTGATGGTAACTTAAGCGAAATTGTCAAAACTGATACATTAGCGCTGCTCAAAGCAAGAGAAGAAAATCTTGAAGCTTGGTTCACGTTAAATGAAAAAACACCTGAAGAAAGAATTAAATTACCAACATTATATATCTCTAACTTTAAGTGGCCTAACTCAATTGTAAAAACACAGTTGGTGAATTCACCGACCATTAACGCCATATATACAAGAGTGGGACGCAAAATACCTATAGTTGGTGGGAAAGTATACATTACAGAGTTGAATTCAAAAGTCAAGCCAACCGGATACAAATTGAGAGACGGTAAGTTTTCTCCTGAATTAATTAGAGAAATTCATAAATCAGGTAAGAATGCCTTATTATTATTTAAAGACATTAAACTTTTAATCCCTGGCCGAGGAGCTGTTTCAGTGGGCGATTTACAAGTAAGAATACAAATAGACAACAAGTACAAAAAAAGAATAAATTAAATATTTAAAACAGCTAAATTTAAAAAACCGCCATTCCAAAATGTTTTGCTTTCAAAAGTTTTGGTGCCAAGTTTGATAAAAATTTAAATAAATTCTTTCTTAAGTTTTATACAAAATTTAAAAAGCTGTTTTAATTATCAATTGTATTTTACAAAAATGACTTTCAGAATAATTATATTTTTAGCACTCAATTTTTTAGCATTATCTATTGGTGCTTTCTTCACTTCAAAGGGCGTACCCTCGGCATGGTACGAAGGTCTAGAAAAAGCTCCTTGGACTCCGCCAGGATGGTTTTTTGGCTTTGCTTGGACTACTATCATGATATGTTTTAGCCTTTACATGGCCTATTTATGGCCAGCTACAAAAAATAAGATTCTAATCATCTCATTATTTGCAATACAATGGATACTAAATACAGGATGGAACCCTACTTTTTTCCATTTTCACAATGTGACTACAGCTCTTATTACAATAATTTCCTTAACAATTTTAATTGCTTATTTCATGATTTCTAACTGGCCATTACTTAAGATGAAATCTTTATTAATAGCCCCCTATTTATTATGGTTAGTAATTGCTGTATCATTAAATGTATATATATCAATTAAAAATTAAGTGAGTTCTCAATAAAAGAAGGACATCTTTATAATCACAAGAATTATAAAAACTAGCTTAGAAATAATAAAAAAGAGACGCAAACTACATTGGGAACAACTGCCGGGACAAAAACTTTAACTATAACATAATGAGGTGTTTTTTATTATTAATTTTAGTTCAAACAAATATTTGGGGTTTCTCTCAAAGCGATTCTTATTTTTTTAAAAATGGAATTTGTTTTTCAAGTATTGATAGTAGTCTATTTACAGGTGAAGTGATATATGAAGGGAACTCAAACATTCTTGATTACAAAACAATTTCGTACTATAAAGATGGGAGTCGTCAATACTCGAGGTCTTTTTATCCGAATAATGAACTAAAATCTTTTGATAGTTGGAATAGTGCTTTCTCCCATTCTATAAATTATTATAAAGGAATGAAAGTTAGAAATATACAAGAAAGACGAAATGGTGTTCTTTATTGTAATTCTGTTACTTGGTATGAGACAGGAACTGTTTTAGAGAAGGGAGAGTTTTATTTGGGAAAAAAAATAGGTGATTTTACAAGTTTTTATAAAACTGGTGAACTATTGAGTATTATTAGTTATGATTCAACTGGTGTGAAATTATCTTTTGAAAGCTTTCATCAAAATGGGAACTATTATCAGAAAGGGATTTAATAAAAATGGACTATCTAAGGTTTTCGATGAATGGGATAAAAACGGTGTTTTAATTTTAAATTAATATTGGGATGAAAAAAATCATAATATGATAACTAATTGCTTTAATAGTAATGGGATTAAAATAAATTGCAGCAAATAATCATCTCTTCATTCGAAGTTAGCAATTGAGAGTTTATAGAAGTTATATTGTATTTAACCTTTGTGTTCAACGAAGAATTCAAATTATCTAGCTATTTAAGAAATAGTATATTTTAAAGTCAAAAGACATTTATAGGAAATACTACAAGTTTTTATAATGAGCAGTAAAAACAACAGTTTAAATTTAAACCTACTCTTTACCTTTTAGGCAGAATTATTATCTTCACCACGGTGAATTCTTACTTACAATATCTTTCAAAAAAATCATCTATCATAACTGTTTTAATAGCATGTTTTTCTTTGATTGCAATTAAATTCAATTCGTTGAATTTACCCCATTTTTGGGATGAAGCTTTTCCATATAGTTATGCTATAAACTACATGACCGAAAATGGTCCTAGCATTTTTTCAGATGGAGCGCCTTCAATATTAACTACCGGTCACCCACTTTTTTATTATTATTTACAAGCAACTTGGAATAGCATAGTTGGAGAATCTATGGCTTTGCAAAGAACACTTCCTTTACTTCTATCAATATTAGTTTTAATATTTACTTATTTAGTTGGGAAATCAATGTTTAATGAAAAAATAGGAGCTGGGGCTACCCTACTCCTATTAGGTCAAAACATTTTCCTTGCTCAAGCAGCATTTCAGCTTCCTGAAATTTTAATGACTTTACTTTTCTTGTCTAGTATTTATTATAGGATTGAAAAAAAGAACTTAGGTTTTATTATTTCTAGTTTATTATTGTTAATTACCAAAGAACCTGCAATTGTTCTTTTAGGTATTCTTTTTCTATATGATTTCTTTATCCTTAAAAAGGAATTTATACTAAAAAGAAAAATAATTAATTCTTGGGTGTATATTATTCCTGTTTTATTTATGATTGGGTTTTATTTTCATCAATATATTGTTCAAGGATGGGTATTATTTCCAAGACATGTTGGTTTTATGAGATTTGATTGGAGTCATTACTTCAATCAATTTTCTAGATACTTTTCATTTACATTCATCTTTCATGGTAGAAACGCACTTTTCTTCTTAACCTTAATTATTGGAGGGATTGCAATTGCAAAAAGAAAAACCATTGAAAAATCTAAAAACTCAGGAAATATATTTTTAATCAGTATATTATTTTTGTTTTTAATTGTTAGTGCTGTTAACTTTTACTCCAATCGTTATATATTAGCTATTTTCCCAGCTTTCATGCTGCTAAGCAGTAATCTAATTTTTAAAGTCCTAAAATTAAAACTATTGGCTCCAATTGCAATTATTGCTTTCACATTTACAGCCATATTTTACAGTTTCAAAAATAAAGATGGAGTAGATAGTTCCTTAGGCTATGTTAATTCGATAGCTTGCAGACAACAAGCTTTAAGCTTTATTCAAAACAAAAATTGGGAAGACAGGGCAATTTTCTCAGGTTTTATTTTCGAGAAAAGTATCACTCATTACGCTCCTGGTTATTTAGCAAAGGGCGAAGAGTTTAAAAATGTAAACAAGCAACCTTTCCAAGTATCAGATATTGCTATTGTAATAGATAAAGATGTGGATGAGAAATCAATTCTTAAATCTAATTTATTCCAATTAATACAATCCTTTAAAAACGGAAACTCATACTGTAATATATATTTAAAAAAAGTGAAATCAGGTAATTATTAGTAATAGCTTAAGAAGAAGAAAAATATAAATTAAATATGATCCCTAAATTTCAAAAAGTATTTTAGAATCAAAAAAGATATCTTAAAAGTATTAACAAAAAAATGAAAGTCTGAAATTCTATTATTTATGTTTGCCACATTATACACTTCTATTTTTAACGTAGAAAATGTAGACACAATGTTTTGCTCAATTTTAAAATTATCATCTCCTATCTTCTATAGTCTGAAATTATAGACACTGAAATTCCCGAAACAAAATATAAATCTATAAAATCTACCAGGTTTTAAGATGTTCTTTTGTATAATCGAATTCCCATGTTTTCCAACCTTTTTCTTCCAATTCGGAAACCTTAAACCATACTCCATCTCCCTGAGTCAATTGTTTTTTCACAATATGTATGCTTTGTGCAGGCATATAGCTCTGAATTAATAATACAGCTTTTTCTTTAAACGAATTTTGAGATACAGCTGCAACCATCACCACATGACCTGGAAATCCTCCAATAATGAGTACATCTCCTTCTTTTATATTTCTTGTGGATTGTTTTTTCAACTCCTTATTTAAACTGTAGGTTCCTGCATAATTGTAAACATTCCAAAGGTACTTGCGAAAACCCTGATATGTTTTATCAGTAATAGAAGGATTTTTATAGTAGTAAACACGGTTACCTTTCACCACTATTTTATAACCTTCTCTCCATTTTGAATATTCGGACTTAAAACCTGAAGTATAGTTAAAATTAATATTTGTAAACTTTTTATTTGAATACAAATACTCCGCCTTCAAGCGAATTACAGCATCTGCACATTGTTGTAAATCGGTTTTACCAACATCAATATCCAACACTCCTGCATTTAAATCTTGAACTATTTTTTTATCGCCATTAAACAAAAGAATAGGAGAACCTTTTGGCTTAAGCGGCAAACATCTAATCCATTCTTCAAAACTTCCTGAATCTACTTTAGTCAAAATAAAACCTTTTGGTAGAGGATGTCTATTGATCAACAACTCACCCAAAGAATTAGGCCATAAATACTTTATTTCGGGAGGTCTTACATACTTACTTTTTGAAATTTTTTCAGACAATGAAACTTGAGAGTGGCTTTTAAACATCTTAGGTTTAAATTTCCAAGCTAAGTTTATTGAAACAGTAATAAATGATAATGTAATAAAATAAATCCCGAGTTTTTTCATCTGTTTTTATTACTAAAATGATGTTTTATTATGTTTCTGAAATAAAAACTTAGTTAATGCCAAATTTGGTTTAGTTAAACTAATCTTTCGCCTAGTTAAATTTTAGCACATTAAACTTAACCTTCTTTAATTATTACTATTTTTGCTTCATATTTAAAAACTATTCTTTTGTTAGAAGTAAAATCACAAGGTTACTCGGTCATAATAGGTGACGATTCATTATCATATTTGAATGATTTCTTAAATAAGAAGCACTACTCTAAGTATTTTATAATTGTTGATGAAAATACAGTAGAGCACTGTTTAACAGCAATTCTAACAAACATTGATTGTTTAGCTGAAGCTGAGGTGATCCAAACGGAAAGTGGCGAGGATAATAAAACCATAGAGGTTGTAACCCAAGTTTGGCACGCTATGAGTGAGGCTCATGCTGATAGAAAAGCATTAGTAGTAAATCTTGGTGGTGGTGTAATTAGTGATATGGGTGGTTTTATTGCTTCAACTTACAAAAGAGGAGTTGATTTTTTAAATATTGCAACTACATTACTCTCTCAAGTTGATGCAAGCGTTGGTGGAAAACTAGGTATTGATTTAGGTGGTTTAAAAAATCAAATTGGTGTTTTCAATTTCCCTCAAATAGTTGTTATTTTCCCTCCATTTTTAGAAACGCTTGAATTTCGTCAATTAAGAAGTGGATTCGCCGAAGTATTAAAACATGCCTTAATCCAAGATTTAGATTATTGGGAAAAGGTTAAAAATATTGAAGTCTCCAGCGATTTTAATTGGAGTGGAATTATAGAACATTCTATCCAAATTAAAAATAAAGTTGTTCTTGAAGACCCAAAAGAAAAGGGCTTAAGGAAAATTTTAAATTTTGGACATACTATAGGCCATGCAATTGAAACATGGCATTTAGAAAACGACCCGAATTTTTTCCTTCATGGAGAAGCTATAGCGATTGGTATGATTGCTGAAGGTTTTCTTTCTAAAGAAAAAACAGGATTATCAAAAATTGAGTTAGAAGAAATAGTAGTTACACTTAAAAGGGTTTATGAATTAAAACCTTTATCATCTAATAATTTTGAAAGTTATTGTGGATTAATGATTCATGATAAGAAAAACTCAGATGGTAAAATATCATGCTCTCTTCTTACAAAAATTGGAGAGTGTAAATGGGATATATTCGCAAACAGAGAGGATTTAATTAACGCTTTAGAATTTTACAATAAAACTGTTGCTTAATGGAAAAACTTACAATAAAAGCTGAAACAAAAGTAATTAGTGGTGAGGTTAAACTTACTGCAAGTAAAAGTGAAAGCAATAGAGTTCTAATTATTCGTGCATTATGCAATGAGCATTTTCCCATACACAATCTTGCAGCCGCTAAGGATACTGAAACAATGATTAATCTTTTGGCAGAAGAAGGAAACGTAAAAGATGTAGGTCCCGCAGGAACAACAATGCGTTTTTTAACGGCATACTACGCTAACACACCCGGCACATGGATATTAACAGGAAGTGAAAGAATGAAAAACCGTCCGATTGCAATTTTGGTTGATGCTTTAAAAGCGCTTGGCGCAAATATTGAATATTTAGAAAAAGAGGGTTGTCCACCAATGAAAATTGAAGGGGGTAATCTTAAAGGAGGTAAAATAAGCATTGATGGTTCTGTTAGTTCACAATACTTATCAGCATTAATTATGATTGCTCCAACTCTTCCGGGTGGTTTAGAAATGGAACTTACTGGAAAAATAGCCTCTATCCCATATTTAAAAATGACGCTTGCTTTAATAGCTGAATTTGGAGCAAATTATAATTTTGAAGGAAATACTATTAAAATTAAAGAAGGTCATTACCAAGGAAAAGAATTTACTGTTGAAGCCGATTGGAGTGCAGCCTCCTATTGGTATCAAATTGCGGCTTTAGCTGATAAAGCAAAAATTACTTTAAAAGGCTTAAAAAAAGTAAGTCTTCAAGGAGATTCCGCAATAGTTGATATGTTTAAAAGCTTTGGAGTTCAATCCATATTTGAAGGGACTCAAGTAACTCTTCAAAAAATTAGCGCACCGAATTCTGATACATTTAATTACGATTTTTCAGACTGTCCTGATGTTGCTCAAACCTTAGCAGCAACTATTACAGGATTAAATATAAAAGGCCACTTTAAAGGCCTAGAAAGTTTAAGAATTAAAGAGACCGACAGAATCGCGGCAATTAAAAAAGAACTTGAAAAATTTGGTGCATCAATTGATATTCTTCCCGATGATGAAATAAACGTAAACCAAGGCTATATGAGAGCTTTTAAAGGTTCCATAGAAACATATGATGATCATCGTGTTGCTATGAGTATTGCACCACTTTGTTTAAAAGTGGACTCAATTGAAATTGAAGAACCTAATGTTGTAGCAAAATCTTACCCTGACTTTTGGAATGATCTAAGTTTAAAAGGACTAAAATCAAGTTAAGTTTTTTATAAGTTTACAGTTAAATGAATTATTTAAAATATAAGTAATTATTTCTCTAATAATTGTAACGAATTAGCGTTTCATCTTTTATACTTATGAAACAGATATCAAAAACATCGAGTTTTTTTGCAGAAAACTACTTTAGCTTTAAACAATTGAAAAACTATTTTATCCTCATACTAATTTTTCTTAGCCTCCAATCTTTTGGTCAATTTAAAGACGAGGCTCTATGGGGATCTGATGTAACTTTTTCAATTGGAGCTGGAAAAAATAAATTTTTAGAAAAAGAGCAAGATGCTCAATTTTCTCTAGCTGCACCAATTGAGCTTCCAGTTAGCATAAATTTTGGACTGAGTAAAAAAATAGAAATGGGGGCTGAATATTCACCAATAATATTCAATGATAGATCACCATATAACTTTAGTGGATACGATTCAACCAAAAATCAATTTAAAGGGCATTTACAAAGCGTTAATCTTAATTTCCAATACAGTTTGAATAACGACTACCGTATGAACAGGTATTTTCAATTAAACGGAGGTTATTCCTCTCTTTATAAAAAGCAATGGATTGCAGGTGATTTAAATGAACTTATTGGTCAAGGTTATAATTGGTCAATTGCAGGAGGAATTAGATATCAGCTGGGAAATATGTTTGATGATGTATTCCCTTGGTACTTTGATTTCTCACTTGCTTACACAAGAATGAATATTAAAATCTCAAAATATTCAATTGATAATGTAATCCAATCTCGACAAGAAAGCTCCTGGAACGATCTTAAGTTCGGATCGATAGATGCCGTTATGAGAATTGGTTATAGGATAAGATTTAAAAAATAATTTATTGTTTCATAACCTAGAACGCTTGTAAATTCAATTACCTATTTTTAAGGAATGGAGTTTGATAAAGTTCTTAAAATTCTTAAAACCTTTTCATCTGAAAGTCTATTAGGAAAAAAAGCCCACGAAGAGATTTCTCCTTACAGAGATAGCTTAACTCCACTTTCATCTCCAAGAATTGCAGCCGTGCTTATTTTACTTTACCCAATAAATGAAATAACACATTT
>MDSY01155595.1_pt1 | contig 13845 bp, 9 predicted proteins | sample 811131 | NCBI WGS metagenome assembly MDSY01 (sample SAMN05326643, study PRJNA326480) | marine metagenome | isolation source: seawater | place: Atlantic Ocean: South West | collected 2010 | reverse complement strand
GGCGGCGGCGGGGGGAAGTCGTACTTGCGCATCCACTCCGGTATGCTCTCGTCGATTAAGTTCGTGTTTACGACGGGGGCGGGCGGCGCGAGGGGGTCGACCCAAGGGGTGTATGGGACTGGTATCGTCGCCAGAGGAGCATTGGTCATGTACCACTGATGCGTCACAAAAGGATTATCGCACATATCGTCCGGCACAGTGGTGCTCACTCGTGAAACATTTTCCAACTTTGCGAACCCGTACATCCCGGGGTTAATTTCGTACTGCTCCAACTGAAGATCAACTGACACATTAACCTCTTCGAAGCGTCTACTGCTCAACACGACTCCTTCCCATATGTTTGTGGTTATGGTGTTGCCACTGACAGAATTCGTCGTCTCCCTCTCAACCTGCCGCACGAAGCTCACCCTGAGGCTATCCAAACAAGCGGGGGGGTGGAACGGGAACCCCTCCCAGTGGGGGGGGGGGGGCGACGGCGGAGAGGGCGGCGGCGACGGCGTGGGGGGCGGCGACGGTGGCGACGGCGGCGGCGACGGTGGCGGCCATGTGTATACATCGTCATATGAACTCATATCAGCGTCAGGTGGGTAGTACGGAGGCAGTGGACTCGACGGCGGTGGCGACGGCGGCGGCGACGGCGGTACCGGGGGTTCCATCGGGTTCGGGGGGAACCTGTATCCTGGCGCAAACGGCGGGCTCGGCGGCGGGGAAAACAAACTTCGCTGCGTGCCTCTGTGGTGCACTCTGACTGGGCCTATGCGGTCGGTCAACCTGACATAAGTCCGCGTCGTCCCCACGCTCGGCACTGCGCCTTGAAACCGAATGTCCGCGGTGACGACGAATATCTTACCCATCAAATCCGGTTCCTCTTCAGGGACAGACATACCCGCGGTGATGGAAACGTGTCCCCACCTACCCGGGGGATAGGATCCTATTTTCTCAAGGGGAGGCCTTCCCAGAAACGTAACGCTAAAGTTGTTTCTTTGTATGTCTTCCCAGTTTGACGCCAAAGTACCGTTCTCGTGGTACCGGTCAGGACATGCCAGCTTTAACCGCCGCGATTGCGCACAGGTAGCGCCCGGCCCAAAGTATACGTGCCCGTTGACTAACACAACGCGATACAAATCCGTGTCGAACAACTCCATGCCTTGCGCGAACTCAGTTTCCATGGTGTGGTCGGGATCGCTTGAAGAATCACTAGCCCACCCCTCGCCGTTCCACCCCCTTGCGTCAGGAAATCCTTCCGGCTGCGCGGGAAATAAGGCAGCGGTGACGTCCAAGGTCGGGTTCTGGTTCTCTTGGAAAACGCTTTGGTCCGTGGTGAGAATGTCGCTCCACACAAACTCGCCGCCGTAACCGGAGGAGACGCATAGAGTTGTTTTGCTAGGGCAGCCTGCTAACAGCTTAGCCCTTCCGTCTAACGGGTCGTTGCCGATTTCTAAAATCGTCTGCTCACTGAGACTCTGCGCGTTGGAAAAATCTACCTCGTCGATGAACGTCGCCTCGGGGAACGCGTTTGGTTTCTGAGCGCCGTATCGCGATCGCGCATCGCCAACCGCGTGACTCTCGAAATTCATAACACAGAAATCGCCATTAATATCCCGTGTAGGGACCTCTATGTTCCAGTTTGTCGGTGTGGGCGGTGACGGCGGATTGGGGGGTAATGGAGGGGGGAGCGGCGGCGGCGGAGGGAACGGCGATGGCGGCAGGCTCGGCGGCATCGGCGGGTCGAACGGCGGTTCAGGCGCCGGCGGAGGGCTCGGTTGCGCCGGTATCGTGGTTGGCGGTGCGGGCGGCTCCGGCACCGGGGGGGGGATGCCAATCATGAAGTTGAAGTCGGTCTGTGGTGCCACCTGGGTTGGGGATACCATTGCCAAAATGACCACCAGCGCTGCCCATGGCGCGACGACCACGGAACGCCTGTGCCTGTGATTTGGACGCGATGACCACATCCCCGACGCATCACGCGACCGGGCCATGCGGCGCGACTCAATGCGTGTATCCAGGCTACGCATCTTGCAGCTTATTTATGTGTGTTTACGCCCATACCAGCGTTGGAGGGCATGTTCAAGGCTGGTTCAAGGCTCACCAAGCCGTAGGGATTCGTGGGACTTTCCGACCGGACCGGTGCCGTCCCAAGGTCGAACGAGATTTCCTCCTCGTCGCACAGCACACGCGGTACTAAGCACGAGCAAGGGGCACGTTCGTTTCGCTCTTGCGGTCGTGTAACACCGTTCGGTGTGTCACAGGCGCCGTGCGGTATGACAGCACCGGAGATGGCGTGGCGCCCGCGTTAACCCCACCGATGGCAACTCGAAGTTTATTGGACCCAACGGCCCGTTGTCACCCGCAGTTTTCAGCATGCGAAAAATCGGAACGGCAGATGGAAAGCCGTTTTCAGAGGCTCCGTTTCTGGGAGCGCCCAAACGAGCACCACTCGCGGTGGCGCCTTCCCCGCGGTGCATGCGCGATGGTGCGGTGTCACGGAGGTGACATAGACGTGGAAGACGGTGCAACCTCTCGTACCTCCCACCCCCGAGTTTCCCAAAATTCAAGCACTCCCTACGACCACGACGACTTCGGGATGATGTGCGCGCACGCCGCATTCGTCCCTTTGCTCGTGTTGGAGCGACTCGCGCTGGACCCTACCGCACCCGGTACGGCGTACCAGGAAACCTTCCCAGCCGCGGTGCTGTTCGTGGACATCGCGGGGTACGTCCGTCTGAGTGGGGCGACGCACCGGGGCGTGGCGCGAAGGGAGACACGCATGGACGCCCAGTCACGCGGGTTTCAAAAGGGGCACAGGCGGTCTCGGCGAGAAGAAGGCCACGACTAAGACGACCAACCATCTGAAAATCAATCCCTCTCAAATTCTCGTGTCGCCGGCCTCGCAGGTGAGGCGATGAGGGATCTGGTCAGCGATTGTTTCTCGTCAATCGTGGAAACAGTGTTGCGACACGGAGGGGACGTGGTGAAGTTCGCGGGGGATGCGCTGTTCGCGGTGTGGCCAGTGGATGTGGGTGGAGTAGATGGAGGTGCAGAAAAAGAAAAAAACTTATCTCCAAAAGATAAAACAACTTCTTTAGGCGAAGCGTCTTTGCGCGCGGTGCAGTGCGGCCTAAAGATCCAATCGCTCCAAACCAAAAGGCGTTTCGAAAACCAAAACAAAAACGAAAATAATTTACGTTTAAAGGTAGTAATAGGTGCCGCTGTTTGTTGCGGTGTAAACGTGGGCGGCGTGGACGACCGGTGGGAGTATTTAGTCACAGGGGATCCCGTGGCTCAAATCGCACGGGACGTTCGATTTTCTAAACCCGATACTGTTTTGGTTTCGAAAGAGATGATGGAGTTAGAGGAGATGCAGGACCATTGCGTGGTGGAGCATTGCGTTAGGGGTAGTGATAGTAGTGTGGGGGATAGTATGGGTAGGAGTAGGGATAGTAGTGGTAGTAGTAGCAGTACTGACACTGCTACTGGTGATGTCGACGACACCGACGGGCAAAAAGTTTTACATCGCTCAAAATCGGGGCGTTCGATCTTCGGCCTGATCGAATTATTTGGATCGATTGGTGGTGGTGCAGGGTGGTCGTTGTATGACGCGCCGTGGCCTAGGGGGGCATCACGCCATGACGAAAAATCAACCGCATTTGAGGTCATCGGGCTCACGAACGGCTTTGACGATGAGCCCGTTCCTTTTTTTTACAAACCGAGATGCACAAAAAACCGAGAATCGATTTTAAAATCACTCATCGACAGAGACAAAACGTTACTCGAACCCATGGTCAAAGCGGTTTCGCGGTACACATCGAGTTGCGTCACGTTTGAAGACGGCAATGACATGTGGCGGGGCGAGATTCGGCAGTGCGCGATTGTGTTTCTGGATGTACATATGATGAGTTGCGATGACCGAAATTCGTTCACGCTCGCCTCCGCCGTCGCCGCGATGGAGGTGACGCAAACCGTGTTGAAACAAACTGGTGGTACTCTACGGCAGTTCCTCGTGGATGACAAAGGAAGCGTGTTTATTGTGGTGTTTGGGTTGCCCGCAATGGCGCATTCTGACGACTCAACAAGAGCCGTAACCTTCGCTCTCGAGACGATAAAAAAATTTAAAAAAAAAGGCTTGCCAAACGCCAAAGCCGGGGTTTGTTTCGGTGACGTTTTCTGCGGCGCTGTCGGTCCGCCAACGCGGTGCGAATACGCAGTGTACGGCGACGTCGTGAACACCGCGGCGAGGCTGATGAGCCACGATATGAACGAAAACGTGCTTGTATGCGCTGCGACGAAAAACAAATGTGGCAATACAGTGAGATTCCAGAAAGGAACTGCAGTAAAACTGAAGGGGAAAAATAAAGTCACGAAAGTCTTCGTGCCTGTTGTGAAGAATGCCGGTAATGCATGTGCAAGTATCGATTCCGTCTCGACTAAATACGTCGTGATGGATACACTGGCGCCTCGTGCCCGGCGATTAGCCGTGCTCGCGTCCGCGCTGGGCGAGTTTTTCCGTTTCGATGTGTTGCTCGCCGCCTCGAACGGAAAGGACAACGCGTTTAACGCGCGCGATATCGAACACCTACTCAACGTGGGTATCCTTCGAGTCGTGGATGAGGGTTTGAAGTGCTCGAAGGCTACTTTTGACTCTTCTCCAGATTTAGAGTCCGACGTATCGCTCTCTGAAGTGACGATTTCGTTTGACCTTTCTATGTTGAAGGGCAAGAAAACAGATGATCACTCGTGTCTTTTGTCGTTTACAGACGATGCAATTCACACCGCCGCGGTCGGCATGCTCACCGACGCGGTGAGACGACCCGCGAACGCAGCGGCGGCGATGTTCCTGGAAAGGAAAGGAAAAAAAGACATTTCAACCTTCAATCAGGTAGCCATGTACTGGTCCAATGCTGGGTGCCGACGCGACGCGGCGCGAATCTATTCGAGTATTTTAGCCGACGAAAAAAAAAAAAAAAACGAGTTTGGCGTTTTAAAAGCGCTTGCAAACGTAGCGCAAGCACGGCTGGCGGTTTTCGACGACTCTTTGGATGTGGACGACGCGACTGAGGCTATAATAGCTTCAGAAGAGTGCTCGGTGCTATCCGACGAGCTGTTTTCCCTGGGTTTCCGAAGCTTGGGGTACTATAACGTGTTTTTGAAGCGAGACCCGCACGCCGCCGCGACGCTGGCGAAGGCGAGAAAGGCTGTGAAGAGAAACGAACGCGGGAAGTGCGGGCGATGCCTGTTCTTCTGGTCGTGGCGTCCAAGGAAGCATAAAAATTAAGAGTTTGAAGTATAGGTCATATATGTCCGTCTGTAATGTCAATAACTTTCTAAAATAATCCAATCACATTCGAGTCAACAAGCCACCAAAACATTCTCACATCAACTCATCACTCAGCGCGTCGCCGCGCATTCCATTGTAATCCATCGTCGGCGGCGGCACCGGGCCGAAGTCGTCGAAGGGGGTGTCGAAATACCCTAGGATTTTTGAGGTTCTGTTTCTCAAAACAGGGACCTCTGCCCATCCTAAATACCGGCGTATGCGTTCTAGTGTTCTTTCAACTTCACTTGTTCCAGGCAGGGACATTATATTCGATACATTCGACCCACGTACAGTTCCTCGTACTTCGCAAACCGCGTCGTTCTCGCCTCGTGCCAAAAACTCGACAACAACAGCGCCGTCTTTACTTTGTGTATCGTTCTTGCTTCCAAAACTGGCGCGAAGGTATCCTACTTGTACGTCGTTTAATTCTAGTTTACCTCCGTTTGCTTTGCATGCAGCTGCAATAGCTTCAAGCGCTTGTTCGGTACTAAACACGTCCCTGCCGAACTCCCAGGGAGCCGCGAAAAATGGCGGGCGGTCGTCGAAGGTTGACCGGCATTCACGTTTCCCGAAACCCTCGCACCGGCCCAACGTGCCGTCCACCGCGCCCTCGCAGGATGAACACGACGGGTCTGTAGCATCTGTAGTATCTGCGTTTGCGCTGCTTGTATCTATGACAGTTAGTGACACGACAGTAGCTAGTGTCGTAGCTAGTGTCGCGAACAAAGTGTCGCGGCGGCCTCGATTGGTGACATGGTTTTCGTTTTCGTGCGCGACGGTGGGCACCTCAACATCTACAATTCGGGGCGCGCGCGTGCTGGTGGCGGCCCTTTGGTTTGCAGCGTCCGATTTGATTTTAAACACACGCCGTGCACCATGCACCGGCAACGGTGTGGAGACGCACCACATGCCGAACGCCCGCACGGAGAGTGGGGTGCACGCTGTGGCAAGCGCGAGGTGTTCTATCCATCGATGAGGAGTGTCGTTGTTCGAGATCGTCAATAAAAAATCACCGTCAAGAAAAAGTAATCGAGTAAGGGTTTGGATCACACTCCGCGACGCGCCTTCCGCCTCGGCAACAGATCAGGAGTTGCGTCTGGAGTGTCCCTGGAAGGAGTGCCACCGCAAAGGCATATACATACACAATGCCCCTCGACCCAGTTCTCGTGGAGTACTGCTCCCTGTGCACGTGCCCCCATGAGTACTGCGAAAACGCGGGGTGCAACCGGGTGAAACTCGAGAAAGAGATGAAAGGCATTGAGGTGAGTGGGGATGGAGCTGCGAAGGGCGATGAGAAAACCTCAGAGGACAAAGATGCTGCTCCCCAGCCATCCAGCAAGAAGAAGTCGTCAAAAGTTAAAGGCATCACAATAACCCGCTCAAACCGCAACAAAAAGAAGCTCATCACCAACGTCGCTGGGTTTGAAAATTTTCCCGACGTCGACGTCAAGGACGCGAGCAAAAAGCTGGGGAAGAAGTTCGCGTGTGGCGCGTCAGTCACCAAGGGCGCTACCGGGAAGGACGAAATCGACATCCAGGGGGACTTTTCGGAACAAGTGGCAGAGTTTATTGTTAAAACGTTCGGAGTGGACGAAGGGGTTATTAAATTGGTGGACAAGGGGAAATAATAGGTAGACGAAGTGTTGAGTATTGAAAAGAAAAGAATGCCAAAAGTAAACTGAATCTACAGGTAGTCTTCTCAATAGCTCTACTAATACCCCGCGTGTTTATCCACTAGGTTCCACATAGGGGCGCTTAGGGAGTCTAGCGAGCTACTTAACTCAACTGCTTCCCCCAAATACGCATTGATGTGCTGTTTAAACACCGTCAAAGTTAGGTCGAAATAGTCGTGTGTCAAGTCCGCGGTGTGGAACGATAAAAGGCAATTTTCCAATCGGTACAATTCAGATTCCTTCGGTAGGGGTTCGGTTTTTGTCACGTCCAACGCTGCGCCTGCTATGTTTTTATTCTTTAAAGTGTCGATTAAAGCCTCCTCATCCACCGTAGCGCCCCTGCCAACGTTGACGAACACGGCGGTTGGTTTCATGGCGGCGAAAACATCGCGCGAAAATAAATTCTCGGTCGACTTCGTGTGCGGCAAGGATACTAAAACGAAATCTGAATTCCCTACCTGCCGCTTGAGTTCTTGAGGATTTAACTCAAGACAATCAGTAATAAGCCGACTGTTCACATCTTCAGAACTCTTCGAAGGGTCTCTTCGCATTCCAGTAACGTGCATACCTAAAGCTTTCGCGCGTACTGCGACGGCTCTGCCTATGTCCCCGTACCCGACGATTGTCACGGTTTTTCCACTCAACATGCCAACCGGAGCGCGCATCCACTCGTTTTTGCTTTGAGAGATTCGCATGGCGTGTACCTTCTTGTTGAACCACAGGAAGGAGAATATGGCCCACTCGCCTAGAGAGGCGGAAAACGCGCCTTTCGCGTTCGTCAATGGCACGTGGCTTTGCGTAATGGCAGTGTCTTTCAGCAAGTGCTCCACCCCCGCGCTCGCGCTGTGAATCCACGCGATGTTTTTGGCAACCGGTTTGCGAAGAACGTCGCCCATCGTTTTGCCGTCGCCGAACCACCACAGTAAAGCGACTGGGTGTGTAGTCGTAGTATTGTCATCAGCCGTGTTACTTCCGCCATTCAGCACCTCTTCTGGGAAGTCTTCTAGGGAGCACCCTACGTGGATGTTGAATTTATCAAGAGGGAGCACTTCTTGCGTGCTGGTTAGCTTCGCGAGCTGCGCGCCGGCGAGATGTTCCTTCGATGTTATCACGAGCAAAGTGGTCTTCACGTCGCTGGCGGGGATGGGTATACTGTGCGTGGATGCCATCGCCGCGGTAGTCGTAATAGGTTGACTGCGGAATGGTGACTGGAAGCCTGCTCGACCGCCTACCTGTGATGTCCAGCCGGCGACTCCGCGTGACGGGTGGAAAGGGAGGCGTCCAGGGTTCGCATAATGGGCGTGCGTGTGTCGCGCGAATGTGTTCGTCAGAGACGCGACCGCGCGTGCGTGCGATGCGGAGCTTCCGGGAGGGGCGACGGTGTGCACGAGTCGACCGAGCAATCGAGACGACATGCGTTACCGGAGTAACTTACCCGGCGTCGATGGAGCAGACGCGCGCGGTGTTGTGCCAGGGAAGGAAGTGATGAAGAGAAGGGGTTGACGATGAGAAGGTGACTGGTCTCACATCAAAAATATTTTCGGGACGAGTCCAAGAAATTCACGAAAACGCTTTCAGTGTCACAACAAGAACCCGACACTCGAGAAACTAGTCTAGATCGTACAGATCATCTCCTTCTACGCCAATCGCGCTGACTGCGGCTGACAAGCTATCTATCCCCTTGTCGCCATCACCGCTAGACCCGAACACCAGCGCGTTTGTTTTGGGTGAGACAAAATTCGCCCTCGCCTTTTCATCCGCCGCTGTGAGCGAAGTAGCGGCGAACAAAACACCTTGTTCCGACTCCTCTTCAGTAGTAGTATCACCTTCTTTTTCTTCTTTCTTTGCGTCTATTAACTCGTCGATTAACTCACCATCACTTCTCGGATGCTTGTAAGGCTGTGTAATCAGCTCAAGTAACGAGCGCGCTTCGTACTCTGTTGCGTTATCATCAGCCGAGAGTAACGCTTTTTCCGCGTTTTCTTTCGCTTCGTCCCCTCTCCCTAAACGCCAAAGCGCCATCGCTTTCCGGAACCGAGCCTTTACGTGTCCGTTTTGCATCTCCAACGCGGCTTCGCAGTCTAATAATGCAGCCTCGGCGTGTGCTAAAGACGATTTAAGGTAGGTATCATTTATTGATGACTGATCACCACCAGAAGTACCTGCAAAGTCCGTCTGAAAGCTTCGCGATTCTAAAACTCCGAACTCGTCGCAAGAATTAACGCCCGCGTCGCTCGAAGCCCCCCTGGCTAAGTACGCCGCGGCTCGGTTGGCGTGGTACACCGCGCGTCGCGGGGCTTCGTCTAATAACCTGTGGTAGGAAACTTCGGAGTCAATTGCAGAACTATAAGTTTCAATAGCCAAAGTGTATTGCTTCTTTTGGTATGCCGCGTTTCCTTTCGTTTTGAAAAATTCTCCGAGATCGGCGTTGGTAATTCCAGAGCGTTGACCGCTTGAACTAGTCTGGTTGTTCGCACCCACATCTGACGATGACTCGCTCACCGTGTTTCGTTCATCAACCACCGTGAACGAATCGTCAGTATTAATGCTGAGCACGACTTGCGCGGTGTCGACGGAATCATCTGTATGGGAATTTAGTGTTGACGGAAGACCGCGGGGCGTTGATTCGGTGACTTTGGACTCTGCATCCCCAAACCTCGAAAAGTCCTCCCACAAAGTTTTGGCCAAACGAACGTCCTCAGTTGTGTAATTCTTAAAATTAACATCAGACTCTTTACCCATACCAACTGTTTCCAAAACCGCAAGCAACTCGGAACTCAGCCGTAACATGTTCCCGGGGCAGTGCCGCACGCGTAGCCACGATACGAAAAAGGCGAACAAACGAAGCGCGTGCCCCCGGCCGCCGGGGAAGGTTTCTTCAGATGAGTTTTTTGGGGAGATGTTTTTTACGAGATTTTTTATGAGATTTGATTTCGCGAGCTCCAGCATGCATTGGTGCATGGCTTTTTCGATGCTTGAATTTTCTCTAGGCTCCTCGTGCCACGGGAAGAGTTCTTCATCGGTTAGCAGCGTACAGGTTTCCATGGCTTGGCCTCGCAGGTGGAGGTTTTCGTGATTTAATAACGGAACGAGTTCCTGTAGCCCGCCGGCGCAAATAAAACTCTCGATAAAATTTCGATCCTTGACGTGTTTCAGAAACAGAGCCATCAGGAACGTGATTTGGACTTTGCGCGAGGGATGGTTGTCCGGTGCTTCTTTCGGTGGTCCTCGAATCAACACTGGATAAAGCGTTGCGTCGTCTTTATCGGGCCAATACAGCATCTGCCGCAAGCGATGTTTTGTGCAGTTCTGACGCAAAACCGTTTCCGTTTGCACAACAGGCGGGTCATCGTATTGTTTGGCGAGTCCGAGTTTTATGGAAGCTGAAATCTCGTCCGGCAATTCGGAAGGCGCCGCAATGGACAGGAAGGTGAGGAAACGCACGTCTCTTTGCTTGTCGTCATCACTGGAAGTATTAGAAGTACTTGTCATCGTCCTTCCACCACGACGCCACCTCGTCTCAGCGCCGCGCACAATGACGTTGGGCCCGCCAGATCGTCATCTTCCAAAAATTGAGACGACTCGAATAATTTTGATCTTCTCAAAAGACGGCACCTCACCCATTCGACGCTTCACAACACGCCACGCAGCAACCCCCCCCTTCCGCTTCGATGCGTGCGATTTCCTCGTGCGGCGTCACATCGGCACCACTGTGCACTGTGCGTGCCCCGTACACTCGGAGATGCATGTGGGGCCGCTGTACTCGACGCGTCCGCCGATCTGTAGATGCATCGACAAGTGGCACATCGGCGAACACGTCGACAGAAGAGAAAGAGATTAATGCGTACGAAGTGCTCGGCGTGGATGTCACGGCGTCGCACCGGGCGGTGCGTGACGCGTTCCGTTTCAAAGCCAAAGACGCGCACCCCGATCGCGGCGGTTCAAGCGAGGCGTTCGACCTGTTGAAACGAGCACAGGAGGTATTGACGGACGACGACGCCAGAGCAGCTTTGGATGCGAAACTATTAGACGTACCAATTGGAAGTGTATCGCTAGAAGAGTTGAAATGGTCGCGAGAGCTTTCACGGCTCGCGGAGGAAGAGGAGGCCGGGGAGGCGAGGGGGGCGGATGCGGTGCTTGCGTCGGCAAGGGCGTGCGCCGTGGCGGAGAAAGCGCTTGCGCAACTCGCGATGAAGAAGAAGAAAGACGCGGAAAAACTTTCCGAGGAAAAAAAAACGCGAGCGCTCGAGACGGCGAATGCCACACGACGAAAAAACGCGAAGATGGCGAGCAAGAACGATGGCAGGGGGGAGGACGAGGAGGTGACGGTGATAGTGACACCGGAGATGCTTGAGACATTATTTTCCGAAAAAGAAGACGGACAAGACGTGGGAATAGTATCGCTGGACGTCACGACGGAAATGAACTGTAAAAAATGTAACGGCTGGGGTGAAAAGGAGGGCCATTGGACGATGGCGCTTGATAAGCTGTGTCCCACGTGCAAAGGGTGTGGCAGGGTTGAGGTTTCAAAAAAGGTTAAGATACCAGTACGGGTTGGGGTTACGGATGGCGAAACGTTTACGGTGTATAAATCAGGAAACGCGGGATACCGGCGCGTGGTCACCGTGCTCGGCCAGATGGGCGATGAGGGTACGCCAGGGGATTTATTAGTCACGGTGCGAGTGCTGAAAGAGGGACAAGTGGGTTGATAGGGGTATTTCTTGTGAGTATACTCATATGTACCAAACCTACTATAACTAGCTAGCCATAAACTCGATGACTAACTACCCACTAGTATAAGCAAAACTGTTTTTCCTTTTCGTTCTTCACCGACCACGATTGGAAGGTGTTCTTTTCTCGAAACGCGTTAGTTTTGGAAACGTACTCTACGGCGGCTTTTTTTAACCAGCCGTATGTAGTGGTGGTTGGAGTACTAGTAGGGCAGTTAGTCTCCGAAGTATCGGTCTGCACATTATTGCTCTCCACAATACTCGTCTCCACTACTCCTACTTTTCCAACCACTTTCACGAACCTTCTTGCCAAACTCAAACGGCTCAACCGTGAAACCGCCTTTTGTGAATTTTCCGATTTCTTTGAATACCCGCTCTTCTTTCCGGTCGCGCCTAGGGTGACTTCCGTTTTTATTTCACCGTGTTTGTTCCACCGATACACCCAGTTAACACTGCAACTTGCACTGACCAAGCCTTTTGTTTGACCAGAGGTGCTGCTTAAAAAAAATGGAGGGGGGGGTGAGAGGTGGAGGGAAGGACCGCTACTTGCGCGGTCTGTTTCATCCCCCAACCCCCCTCTGGTCAACGCCCTTCCCAGCGCACGTAACACGTTGTGTCGATTTTCTGCATTCCGAGTTACATCTCCACCATCTGCGCACTGTTCAGGGCAGGCTACCGTGATTGTTGCTATACAAACAGGGCTTTCAATTAACCTCGATAGCAACCCCCCCTGCACGCCGCACGAAATCCATCGGCACAGCTTATCGGAGCAACTCATGCAATTCGTCAAAGCGCCTCGTCCGGGCTTCACGCGGCACACGCTGAGCTCTTGGCGCGTAACTAAATGTTCCTTGTCCACCGCAGGGGTATTCGTAGGGGCATTTAGTGTGAGATCATACGTATTATCTCCATTCCGTGTATCAGTGCCCGTCACGATCATTTTCGCCCCCGTGGCGCCTATGCCCAAATTCGTCACGCCCACCGTTTTCGCACGCTTGGACTTTTTCAACGGGTTTTCAATCGATTCGTTTAACGCGTCGACGCCGCTCAGTGCGTATTTAGGGTTGTCATTGGGTTTGTCGTCATTGTCTTCTGTATCACCATTACTAGACTGTGTATTACCCTGACCCTTATGGATATTAAAAATGCTCGCGTCCCCGCACGGGGACTGCGTTACGTACATGTGCAAGTTCACGCCGGGGCGTAAAGCGAACGCGGCGTGATTTGTTGTTTTTTGGTTTTTATCATTGTTGTGACTTGCATCATCACTACTCAAGGTGACGATGGGCTCTGGGGGGGCGTCTGTACCCTCCACCTCTTCTGTATTGCCCTCCAACACCCTTTCCATCTCGTCGTATAGGAAGTGCTTCAACGCGCGGCGCGCTAAAACCTCGGCGTGCGAATCAGAAAGCGCCTCGCCTCGTGAACACCTGCTCGCGGCGGGCAAACACTTGGTGCCGGTGCCCAGCGCAACGACCCGCGGAGGTACGTCAGGCGTGGCCTCGTCACTCACCGCGAAACCTGCGAGTAACGTGTACTCCCCAGCCGTGGGCTTGCCCGTCTTAGGAAGCGAATTGAACCTTGAAAGCACCGCGGTCGCCACCGCCTCGGACAACCCGGGCGCCATGCCGGCGGAGAAGTGATGTACTTATGATGATGAATCTGATGAGCTCGACGTCAAAATCACGCGCGACGAAAAGATCTTCTGCCGCGTCAGCACGCACTTTTTCGCTCCCCGAAAGAGACCCCCGCGCCCACGCTGCGCCACTGACCGACGGCACGCGCCTTCGTGTACAAGGCCGGTCTCGTGCGGAAGTCCATAAGCGCTTTCCGCGACACACGGAACGAACGAAGTGTTTGTCCGACCGACGTGTGACGAACGACCCTTTGATTAAGAAATCTGCATAGTCATGTCCAATACGATAATGATGTGTCACGCGTCGTCGCAAGGCCTGTCCTCACGGCTATTCAACAAGGTTCCAAACGGTTCGCATGCTACACGTTCGTACACGCGGCCCGTACGCCACATACGCACCCTACAAATCAACGCCTTCATCCCCAACATGATCCCCAACCCCGCGTACCGGTGGGGTGATGATACCAATCCGGACGCCCCCCCGAAGACATC
>MDSY01099109.1_pt1 | contig 13847 bp, 18 predicted proteins | sample 811131 | NCBI WGS metagenome assembly MDSY01 (sample SAMN05326643, study PRJNA326480) | marine metagenome | isolation source: seawater | place: Atlantic Ocean: South West | collected 2010 | reverse complement strand
TTCGAAAATCTTCAACCAACTGTCGATATTACCAAACTCCCAATACCACATCATTGGCCTCAAGACCGAGGGCGTTATTCATCTGCAAGTGTAATCATTGCAGAGGATAATGGGATTCGCAATATGTCTTTTCACAGACAATTCGTTCGCGACCCAAACCATCTGGTCGTTCGATTGGTTCCAAGACATCTACGAACAATGGTCATGAATGCACGACAACATGGTCGTGAAGTCGATATTGCGATTGTTAACGCTCCGGACCCCGTGGTTTTACTTGCCGCAGCAATGTCGTTTGATGAGAACATCGATGAATTGACCATTGCGGCTGCCCTTCATGAAAAACTGTATGGCACTCCATTACGCCTAACTCGCATGCCGAACGGTATACTTGCACCTGCGGATGCTGAATATGTCTTGTGGGGTCGAATTACCAACGAAGATGATGATGAAGGACCGTATGTTGATATCACTGGAACAGTCGATGATGTGCGCCAAGAGCCAGTTATCGAAATCGATGGTGTTACCCATCGTGACAATCCGATTTTCCACGCACTCATACCTGGCGAAGCAGAACACAAGACATTGATGGGATTACCACGTGCTCCAACAATTAAATCGGCTGTGAGCGAAGTATGCGAATGCATTGACGTTCACATGACCGAAGGTGGATGCGGATGGTTGGCTGCGGTGATAAAAATCAAAAAGAACAACCCTGAAGATCCTCTACGTGCAATTGAAGCAGCACTTGCCGGACATCGAAGCATGAAGATGGTCACCGTTGTTGATGAAGACATCGATATCGGCGACCCTGTCCGAGTTGAATGGGCCATGGTCACTCGCTGGCAACCTGACAAAGATACAATTATCATTTCAAATCAGAAGGGAAGTTCACTGGACCCTTCACGTGATTCGGATGGTCTCACGTCAAAGGTTGGTTTTGATGCGACATTACCATGGGGCGTTGAGCATGATGGTTTCATGTCTGTTCAATGAACAGTTTATCGAAGATGTTGAATGTAGAGAGATGGTGTGCAAGTCATGGCTGGGGACAATGCAGACCTTTTGCAACACCCCCGTCGCAATCTAGGAAATCGATATCGTACTCAGGCTCAAAAATTTGTTAGGCTTGCTTCTAGAGATCCAGAACGGTTTGAAGAAAACTTGGCGTGGGCAGAACAAAATGCTCGACAAGCACTGCTCCATGATTTTACTGACGAGCGGAATTGGCGCTGTTTAGCAGATATTAAAGTGGTCAATCAGGATGGAATGGGGCTTTGTGCAGTTCTAGAAGATGTCTTCATCGTTTTGGGGCGTGATGCAGAACAAGTTGAGCAATTGAGGGATATTGATTTCCTCATGATTGGGTTAGAATTACTTGAAGCAGCATTTGCTCGTGATCCTCTAGACCCAGATTCATGGTGGGCTACCTTTTCAGAATCAGAATCACGAAAAACAGAACTTGAAGACTTTGCTGAACGTTGCAGACGATTGGATTTTAGTGACCAACGAGCCAACATAGTCTATGGTAGAAGATTAGAGCGCATTCGCACCGGTGGACACGAAGACTTGTTCATTGAACTCTCACGCCATCTGTTAGCGCATCGGCCAAATAACCACGAACTTTGGATGGAATTAGGAAGACTCTACGAACGCCGAGAAGAGATGGATGAAGCGTGGTCATGTTATGACCATGTTCAGCAACTGCAACCACACCAAACTCCCCGAGACTTATTTCTGCAACGAATCACTGGTCGTATGATGGGTGAAGAAGAAAAGCCTTGGACCACTCCAAGTATCGAAAAGCGTTCTCAATTTTTGGAGCAAATGCTCCAACTATCTCAGCGCATATCTTCCAATGAAGAGGTCGAAGACATAGTATCTGAGGATGAGAAAATCGGTGCTTATGTTCACCCAGACCTCTTGCGTTTGCAATCACTTATGGCAGCCGATGATGCATCAGAAGCCTTCTTTTTGGCTAGGAGACTCGTGTCACAAGGAGAGGAGTGGGCTGAAGAATGGGTCATCAAAGCCAAAGAGAGTTTCTAAGGTGATGAGATGGAAGAAAACGACCTGCCAGTATTTGTCTTAGCCTGGGTCACCCTCGAAAAAGACCGAAACCAAACTCTCGGAAATGGCGGGGAAGTGGTTTTTGTCGAGCACCCTGAACGGGGATGGGAAATACCAGGTGGACATCTTGAGGAGGGTGAAACTCCTGAGCAAGCTTTACTTCGGGAACTGAAGGAAGAAACCGGACTCACTGGAATCATTACACATTGGAACAAGGAATATTATCCAAAGGGTTGGGTGGCCCATATTGTGACCCAAGCATCAGAACTCAGAGAATGGAATGTTTCTGATGACAAAGTAGGATTGGTAAAATGGTGGAATGAAATACCACCACTAAAAGAGTGGACACGGGAAGAGTTTACAGATTTGACCGAATGGTGCTCATCTCTATAGATTATACCATCGTCAATGTAGCCAGCCTAACGTTCCATCGCAATTTTAATTCTTCATCAGTAATGCAATTTTGAACAACGGCGACAAGCATTGGATCTTCAATTTCATCTGGGTTTTGAATCAGTGAGTCAAACTGTTGCATTTTATCCAAACGGTGAGCAAGGCTGACCATTGCCCGTAAATCGGGCCGGTCATCTCCAGTGTTCTTTTCGGGAAGGTTGGCACAACACCATTCAAAAACATCAGTGAGGTCATCAGGATGAACCTTGAGTTCTCGTAACTCCTCGCCCGCATCTCTCGGTTTTGCGTTCTCAATTTGCTGATGCATTTTTTCAGCAGAGGAATTCGACGAATCACTGGCAAAGTCCAAAAATAAAGCACCACCTTCTATTGCCATACCAATTTGATTGGCTTTCAGAGCATGAGCATGAGCATTCCAAGCATGACGCACAGAATCAAAACTGTGGCCAAGTGCAGCACTTATACGACTAGCACCAAGACGGGACAATGCCACAGTTTCATCTGCATGGTCTCCATTCCGAGGAATTTCCGAATATACGGTTAGAGCCATCAATGGTTCTCCACATGCAGTATGAAGTGCTGCCTTGTTAATCAGTGAAAGGTCATGATCACGACTTGCAGGGGCTACTGATTTTAATCGAGTTTCAGCCCATGTCAAATCCTCTTTGGCAGCTTCAGTATCACCAAGTTCATATTTGGCTAATCCGAGTTCCATTCGAAGACGACCTTCCAATGCTAAGTCACGCGTCTCAGGGCTACGGGCGATGTCCAGTGCTTCTTCTATGGCTTGTTGAAGTCGTGAGTCACCCAGCATTCGCCGGCGAACTAAGGACAAAGTTGCTTTTTCAGCCGGCGTTAGCACGGTATCAATCAACGCAAGTAGTTCAGCTGCATCCAAAAAGAGTGCTGCCTCAGCAAGCGGTAACCACGTATCCCAATTCATCTCTTTACGCCATTCTTCCAAAGTGGCAATATCAACTGGACCAAGTTCACGCCAACGAGAAATAAAGTATCCTGGTGCATTTGGAACCTCGATTTCCGACATCAAAGATCACTCCTTTTTATCGAAGCAACCAGGGCAATAAAGGCAGATTCGGCAGCAATTCGATCAACTTTCCCACTCCACCCAGCAGCGCCATTATGACCTCCACCTTCTCCACCAATTTGTTGAGCAACACTCGCCATGAGTTCTCCAAGATGAATTCCTTTCTGTGTCGTTTGACGTGAGGCACGTGCAGTTAAACGAGTCTCTCCATCACGAAATCTGCTCACAAGAGCAATTTCAGCTCCCGTGCCTATGAGGAGGCTTGCTAAACGACCTTCCAGTGTCCCTGAATGCGTGTGGACGACATTCCAAGGGCCGGACTCAAGAGAAGTTGAGCGGGCCAATCCACGAAGAAGGCTCCCTCGTTCACTAGGAGTTGTTGTTTCAGATTCGACGAATTCTACAAAAGATGCGTAGTCTAAATCATCGCCTGTCAAGACGTCAACGGCTGTTTGAAATGCCCCGATGTCTGCATGACGAAATCTTCCCGTATCGGTTAAGAGTCCTGCAAGAAGCATCTTTCGAACAACCAGCGAACGGGACTGTGGAGAATATGTATTGAGATAAGAATCAACGATTTGAGTGGTCGCCCTTACATCCCATTGCAGGAGAAGGTCGCCGTCATTTAATTCCCATTCGCATGTTGAATGATGGTCCAGAATGCAAACTGGAACATTAGATGGTAAAGTAATTCCAACTTGTCCCATAGATGCTGCATCAACAACGATGATTCCACCTATTGATTGCGGCCACACGGTTTGGTGTTCGGATAATTTGCGGAAAGGGGCTTGAAGAGATTCAACCATTCGTTTTGCAGTGCGACCAAGATGCAATCCACAGGCCATCATGTTGGAATTGACTGCTGAAAGAGCGACTGCTGAACCAATGGTATCCATGTCACCATTTTTACCGGTTACAACGGGGACAGCACCCTTGGAACATGCCTCAGTTAACCAATCATGGAACGATCCTAGTTCAGATAATTGTGTGTCATTGAGTTTCATGCGTTTTCAGTCCCCGCAAGCATTTGCTTCAATTGATTGTACGTAGCAAGCAGTTCAGCCTCACGTTCAGTAAAGCGTTCGAGATGACCTTTCAAAGCAACGAGTGTTTCATCGAGTTCTTTGATTAAATTTGGACGATCAGAAACCTCGACTAAAACGCCAGCCATTTGTTGATGCAATGCAAGTTCTTCAGGTTGGTTCTTGACCGCTTCGATAGTCGTTTCCAATTCCACCACTTGTGCACGAAGATTGGCCACTTGTTGGCGTGCAGATTGAACTTCATTTACGACGACTTGGAGTTGTTCGATGTTATCCATGTTCTCACCTGTCTATCTCAATCGGTTTTGGTTGATGAACCCTCGGACTTAACCGAGAGTGAAGAAAGAAGTGAATCAACAGCGATGATACCACGCATTCTGGTATTCCACATTGCACGCAAATCTTTCGATTTTTGTTCTTGTAGATGGAAAACAAAACTCTCTTTGGAAGCAGACCAGTGTATCACTTCATCTGTCACCAATGCATCTGCAAGTGCCTTTGTGTCAGCGTAACACTTCGATTGAACACAAAGAGTAAGCGACCAATTGGAAGCCATGAAAAACACTCCTTGGAGTGTAATCACTCTTCTTCTGTGATTTCACCAGCAGCGAGAGCACGCTCGTAATCAAGAGCTGCTTGCTGAGCAATGAATGCCATATCAGCGGTTGTAGCGCCTTCAACGGAACGTCGTAGAATACGGCTGTTAGTATCGGAAGCACGAGTGAATGGTTCCCATGCGCCACCAGCAAAGGTGTGACCACACTTTCCACATTCCCAAATTCCTACTGAAAGTCGACCGACTTTGCGGTATTGGCAAACTGGGCAAGTGTATTTTGCTGTCTTTTTTGCTAATGCTGCTCCAGAGTTACGTCGAACGGATACACCGTAACGGGCTCCAAATCGTGCTGTTGCACCTGCTTTTTGTGTTCGCTTTGCCAATCAGTTCCCCTCCAGGTTTGCTACGAGTTTACGAAGTTCCGCACATCGGAGATGTGCGACATCGAATATCTCTGCAAATTCCGCCGGCGTGAACACCCCTCTTAACCCCTTTTGTAGGGAGTGGAGGTGACCTTCATCTCCGAGAGTGATGTGAATGCGCTCATCCCCACCAAGTTCTTCCTCTTCTGAGGGGTCGTAAATATAGCGTCCACCGACTCGAGTAAAGGATGACATAATTGGAGTACCCTTTACTTTCAGAGTGTAATCTTCCCCAACGTCAAAGCGTTCAGCGGGGACTACTGCGGTTCGAAGCGCTGCAATTGCTGCAAGGCCACATGCATCAAACACGTTACCGCCGTCAGAGAGAACGTGGATATCGATCATGACACCCCAAACTTTCTCTCCGGGAACAATACACAGACTTTCCATGTCAATACAGCCTGACTCACGAATTCCTCGGTCTACGACTCTTCCAAGTTCAATAGATTGAGGCGAAGGTGGTCCAGGTTCATATTTTCGGTGTGCAACTGGTCGCAATTCAGCGCCGCACATCAAAGAGCCTTGTGACGGTCGGTCTGGCCAAGGAGTGCGAAGTTCAAATTTAACGCCGGCGTAAACGATTGTTTTACCCATGACAACTTTAGCCGAGCCTTCTGCATTGTAGAGGCAATCGATTTGCAAGTCCACGTCACGTCCTTCCCAACGGCCACGGCCATCGAGTCGAAGGTCGTCTTCAGCGAGACGTGCAAGTTCTTGACGGAGAAGTGTTGGAACGAGTTCGACCATCAGTTCTCACCTCCTTCATATCGGCGTTTGAGCGCATCCACCATGATTTCATGGATTTCAGCAGCAGCTTTGAAGTTGTATTCCATTGCAAGATTGTATTCCTCTGGAGAAAGATCTCCATCCATTTGCAAAAAGGCAATTTCTCCAGTGTTTGGTAAGATACCAACTGGTAAGTCTGCTTGCCCGTAATTGTCTTCTGCTTTATCTAAATCGAGAACAACGATACCTTCGACTTTCCCAGACGCAACGCCAACAATGAGGTCACGCATTGGGATTCCTGCATCAGCAAGAGCAACTGCTGCAGCGGTAAGACCAGCACAGCGTGTCCCTGCTTCTGCAGCGAGAATTTCTATTTCCACTCGTATCTTGGAGCGAGGATAACGTTCAACAAGAACGACTGATTCAAGTGCTTCAGCAGTCACTTTCGAAATTTCCCGAGAGCGACGATTAAATCCAGGTCGGATTCGGTCGCTTGTTGAGAAAGGAGCCATGTTGTATCTTACATCGATAACAGCACGGTCTTGACGTTGAATCTTACGTGGATGGGCCTCCATAGGTCCATACACTGCAGCAACAGCGACATTCAATCCTTGCGTAACCATAGCAGAACCATCCGCAGCAGGTAAGATTCCTGCTTCGATAGTAACCGGTCGCATTTCGTCAAGCTTGCGTCCATCCAGTCGAAGACCGTCGTCGCGTAATAATTTTACATCACCGTATCCGCCCATTAAGCATCACCATTTTTTGGAGCATTGTTTTCAAGAGCAGACAGTTCTGCTTCGAATGTGTTTTTGTGTCCTGAATTGTGAACCAATTCGATTGCTTGGCGAGCCCAAGCAATTCCATCAGCGTCACCATCGATCCAGACTTTACCGTTTTCACCGACGATGATTCTGCAATCGCATGCATCACGTAGTCGTTGGATAGTAGCATTACCTTCTCCACGAAGGCGTTCTACGTGAGTAACTGGGACGGAATGGACAGAGCCTTGATTGAGACGACGTAGACCGACACCTTTCATTGTCAGCACGACATTGTGGCACTCATCGACTTCTTGGACACGTGCTAAGACAACATCTCCGATACCCATGTGTTGACGAGCTGCACCAAATTCGACTTTCCAAGGAGCCAATGACATTGGCAATAGACCTTGGAAGGGTCCGTTGACATTCATGAACCAAAGATTGTTTCTGACTTCAGCCACAGTTGCGACAATGAGATCACCAGAACGAGGCATGTAAGCGCTGTTAATCGGGTCTACTGAAACCGTGTTGTTGAGTTGTTTTACCCACCCGAGACGGGTAGCAATGATTGTATCGTTTTGTGCGAGTGCACCACTTCCTACGCGCATCCCGGCAGATGGCCCAATAGCCATACCCGGGGTCACGAGGCGCAGCTCGGCGCCGTTTTGACCGTTGGACATTTCTTTCTCTCCATTCGTGGCGAATCGCCATCCCATGATAAACCCGACCCTTTGAGAATCTAATGAATCAGACAAACTCAGACCTATAATTCTCTAAATTCAGTATCGGAAGATTGCCGCATGAGTTTACTAATAACCGTGTCTTTCATGCCAGCAGGCAATTCAATAATGGCTGCCCAGGTGCCATTTTCCAGCCACTGTTCCTTTTCCATATACTGCCGTAAAACACGTGAAGCGGCCCCATATGCAGATCCCGGAACCCTAATGGCCATTCGGATTGATTCAAACGAAAGGGGAATCATCGGTTTCAATAATTCAATGGCGTCCTTCACTTGGTCATCTAAACGTTTGAATGGATCAACTGAATACCTCGATTCGTCAAGTGCTAACTCGATTCGAGTTTTTGGATGCGGACTCTTTGACTTGGGGTCGACAGCCATGGTATGAATTTCATGAATGATTTGTTGGCGCATTTGCTCAACCCTCGCCTTTCTTTGAGCAGTCGTTAATTGGATACTTCCTTTATCCAAGATAATTTTCGTAATTTCAAGGATGTCTTGCGTCCCGAATGTATTTTCGATTGCCTCTTCTGTCGGGCGTTCTGCACCTCGAATGTCATGAAACACCTCGTCCAATGCGAGAAACTGGTTGATATCAACAGATGTTGGGTCTGCTTTGAAGTCTTCAACAGAATTTGGGTCAACGAGAAGTTCGTATCTCTTTCCGGCCTTTTCCATCCGTGCAAGCACGGCGTCATCTATACTTACCATAGTTATCCCTCATGTGAGGAGAAGGTGAGGCGGTCTTTGAACGTGGCTATTCAATTTCACTCTTCGAGTGGCTTGAGCCGGTCGATTTGCTTATTGACTTCAGAACGGTCGAGAACTCGATATCCATCAGCATCAACAACAGTCACTTCAACCGCTTCACGATTAAGTTCTGTATCATTTGCGCTGCGGAGAGCTTCAAGTCCGAGTTTCATTGCTGCGTTGAGTGTAAGACCTTCTTTCCAATTCGATTCAAAGAATTCGATAACAGTATTGCGTCCGCTTCCAATTGCACCTGCGTGGTAAGATTGGTATGCGCCACTTGGGTCTGTCTCATACAGATGAATTCCGTTATCGTCAACTCCACCGATGAGGAGAGCTGTTCCGAATGGTCGGGAACCACCGTATTGAGTGAATGATTGCTTGAAATCACAGAGTTTCTTGACTAGAACATCAACAGGAACTCGAGCAGCATAGGTGATGCGGTTGACTTGAGCATCAACGCGAGCTCGTGCAACCAACTGTCGAGCGTCAGCGACGAGTCCGGAAGTAGCAATTCCAATGTGGCCATCTACTTTGAACATCTTTTCGATAGATTCAGGAATAATGAGTCGGCTTACAATGCGCTTGTCACAAACCAAAACAACACCGTCTCGGAATTTCAATCCAGCAGTTGTGGTTCCACGCTTGACTGATTCTCTCGCATATTCAACTTGGAACAATCGTCCGTCTGGGCTGAATGTCGTAATTCCGTGGTCATATCCTCTTCCGCTTGGTTGCATATCGTCACTCTCAATGTCTCGTTGAATCGACGCTTTATGAGGATGAGGGTGCCCAAGGCTGAATCCTCACATAAAGGCCGAGACACTTTGCTGAGTTCGCCACCCCATTTGAACCCTCACCCAAACAATCTTCACCCCTAAACTCATCAAATGGTTCTTCTTGGCGTGTTTGTGCGGGTCGCAGTACTGTCTTCAGGAGGAAAAGATTCCGCTGCTGCTTGGTGGTGGGCGATGTGCAAAGGCTGGGAAGTCACACACCTGGTAACCGTTCGAATCACCGGCGGAGATTCCTGGATGTTCCAGGTGCCGGGCACGCACTTAGTCGAACATCAAGCCCAACTCGCAGGCATCCAGTGGGTAGAAGTCGAGTCAAAGGGTGAGCAGGAAACTGAAATTACTGATTTGGAAGTTGTGCTATCAGCATTAAAAATCGATGGCATAGTGAGTGGAGCATTACGCTCCGATTATCAAAAAAGTAGAATCGAGCGAATGGCTGAACGTTTGAACATAAAAAGTTGGACTCCATTATGGCACCAAGATAGCCTTTCGCACATGCACGGTTTGATTGAAAATGGCTTCGAAGTCTTCATCACTGGGGTGAGCAGTGAAGGGCTTGGCAAAGAGTGGATCGGCAAAACACTCGATTCATCATCACTTCAAGAACTGGAACAATTGTCCAAAAAGTATCGATTCAATGTTGATGGAGAAGGAGGAGAATACGAAACACTCGTTACCGGTGGACCTCACCTTCAAGGCAGGTTGGAATTAACCGGCTCAGTGAATTGGGACGGCGTTCGAGGTACCTTTGAAATCGAAGATGTTCACTGTATTGCTTGACGAGCAAGTGCAACACATTCATCGACGATTTCACCAGAGACACCAATATGGTTTGAAGGTTCAAACATCGCTTCTAATTCTTCAGCAGAAAAGGCCGCTGCGATAGCAGGGGTGCGGCTACAGACATCAATCAATTCGATGTTCTTGTCAACCGCTTCAAAGGAGGCCGCTCGAAGGATTTCATGTGCTTCATCACGAGGGATGCCATGGTCGACAAGGTCAATCATGACTTTTTCAGCCATGACAAGACCCTTCTGAGAATGAATGTTGGCAAGACAACGTTCTGCATCAACCCACATGTTCTTCAAAACATCACGAGTCTTCGCCATTACATCTTCACACAATGCCGAAGAGTGTGAAAGAGTAAATCTTTCACTGCTGGAATTGGCTAAGTCACGTTCATGCCAAAGCAATGCATTTTCGTAAGTTGGAATAATCATCGCCCGAACAATCCGAGCCAAACCACTCGCATTTTCAGATTTGATTGGATTCTTTTTGTGAGCCATTGTTGAAGAGCCTACTTGCTTTTCTACATCAAATCCTTCACCAGCCTCACGTATTTCTGAACGTTGGAGATTTCGGACTTCTTGAAGGATTTTCTCACAACTGGCAGCGACATTCGCTAGCCATGACACATACTCAATGTAGCGATCTCGACCAACGACTTGTGTTGTTGCTAAAGGCACACCGAGTCCTAAGTGAGTTAAAATCAAACGTTGTAGTTCCCGGGCGTTTTCTCCTTGAGCAGCACCAGTGCCCACAGCACCGAGGAATTTACCCACGGAAATTCGAGGGGATGCTTCATCCAATCGAATTAATTGACGACGCAGTTCATCCAACCAAACGGCTGCTTTCAAACCAAAGGTGATTGGAACAGCGGCTTGACCATGCGTACGTCCGAGCATCACCGTATCGCGTTCACGTTCTGCAACATCTGCACAAACACCGATAAGCAAACACAATTGTTCTCTGAGAAGAACAATACTGTCTCGAAGTTGAATAGCAACTGCTGTATCAACGATATCGTTGGAAGTAGCGCCAAGATGTATGCACCATCCTGCATCACCTGCAGCTTCAGCCATTGCCTTGGTTAGTGCCATAATATCATGCCGAGTTTCAGCTTCAATTTCCGATACACGTTCTTTGGTCACAGAGACTGGATTGGAAATCGATGCAACGGTATTGTAATCTTCTTCAGTGACACGGCCAAGTTGCATGTGTGCCCAAATAAGTGCACGTTCAACATCGAGTTGACGCTCATGTCGTCCAACCTCGGACCATATTCGTTTGAAATCTTCGCAGCCGTAACGGTAATCAAGTGGGCAGAAGGCCATATTGCCGTCTACACGCCACGCTTCATCAACATTGCCTTTGAAAAACATGCTTTTCAGAGACGAATAATTAGTGATTAATCGGTCTGAGTCACCGGTCCCATGACCGAACGAATGAGAATAATGGCGAGTGCAGTCGAAAGAACGAATGAAACACCCACATACAGCGAAATGTTGTACCACATCATTCCGACTCCAATCAAAGAAGCATACGAAACGATTTGACATATTGCAGAAGCCATGTGTAATTTGTCTATACGCTCCTGAGTGAGTTCACCGTCATGTTCAAGCAAAAAAGTGTAAATCAAGAAGTAAATCCCTTGAAAAGGAATAGTGGCAGCAATAATGGCGAGAGCAATTTCGCGAATGAACGTAGGATTCGATTCTTGCTGCATACCTTGGAAAAGCATGAACGCTGTGTTGGTCCCCAAGAGAGCTGCCATTATGGTCCAGCGCTTATCTTGAGAGGAGGTACGGCTTTCAACATTGACCGATTGCTCATCCATAGCCCCGTCGCTGCGAGCAGAGCGTTTGATGTTTACCGTTCAAATCAGCATGATGCTGGATGTTTTAGCACAGAGCAAGGGAGTTCCGATTAAAGAATAATCGAGAAGATCTTGATGAGGGCGCCGGTGACGGTGGCCGAAATGAGAAGAACCAAGAGCATAGAAAGTGGACCATACTGGTTGGAATCACGGAAAAGAGTACCCATGATGCCATCGCGTTTTAATGCGTCAACAAAAGACGATGCTTCTGAATAATCAGGGAGTGGACGGCGTGGAATACGCTCACCTTCACGAACAATGAGGTCGTCGCTCATAGTTATGGGTTGAAGCGGTAGGGCATGAATGTTCCTCCAAAAATCAAATGGGGGTAAGTATCAATGCCGAGTTCCTCTTCAGCGGTTCTATGGGCAGAGCACGCTTTGAGGTGAGTGGGAAAAACATCCATCTCGCGGTAGAAGGAAGTATCGGAGGTACAACTCTTGGTTTGCACATGGCTACGGATGTCATAGAACAAGGAGGAAGAGTACTCTGGGCTTCACCATTCATGCCAGACAATGTTCGGTTCGGACAATTGTTTTCACATCTGTCCATTGCTCACTCTTCCCGCTATCATGCGATGAACTTGGTTGGTGATTTTAATCAAGCAATAGATATTCTGATTCAAACTTCCAATTCATTGCCAAGTGTGAAATTACTGGTTTTAGATGACTGGTGTGAACAATCTGGAAAAATCTCATCCGATAAAATTGCATCAGTACAACGACTTTCAGAACAAATCGATAAATCGATTTGTCTGCTTCTCACCAGCAAGGGAAGCATCGATGCAAGTGGAAATTCAGACAGTGCTATCGTAGCGCGTGGAGAAGAAGCAATGCGTAAGGCCGATTTTGAGATATGGAGATTAGAGAGACCTAAGGATGGGCCATACCGGACATTAATTCAGCAAGAGGATTCAATTGAATTGAAATTAGAGGAAGAAGGTTTCTTTGTTTAAACTTCATCTTATTCATCTTCGCCAAGCAATTCAGCCATCTGTTCGAGAGCCTCTTCATCTGGATCATCGAACTGACTCGGGTTTTTCGCACCGCCATCGAGTGTATCTTCTCCTGCAATCTTAGGGGCAGCATCATCAAGCATCGATTGACGGTTTTCGCCAGCACGCTGTGCAATGAACCAAGCCATTCCTAGAAAGAGCACAACGAGTACAACATAAGCGATATTCTTGGTTAATTCTTCACTGGCCATACCACCGTCAATCAACGGGATGACTTATTTATTTCCCAAGAACAAAAGAGAATTGTATTATTCTGACCATTCCAAGGGTCGAGCGAGATGCCTTCGTGCATCAGGTGGGGGTTGAACCCAAGATTCATACGGAGGTATTCGTGGAATTGAAGACCAGATGTCATCTGTTCTCAGTTTACATTTAGGGCATCGACATCCCTGCCCACGCCCCATAGTTTTCATTCGAACACTGCACGTCTCGCACATTGGACGCACTTGATCTGGGACTGTTGAAACGACACACAACTTTTCCAGATGCAGCACTCCAAATTCGGGAGATAGACCATTGCCGAGCACCATATCTCCAGATTTGAGCCATTGGGCGAGTTGCTTAACCTGTCCGGATTCAGAAAATGCAAGCCATTTCCCATGCTCGGTTGTCAAAACACAATGGCCCCGGTTCAGAACTTCCACTTCAGCGATTGTTGCTTGAATAGGCTCCCCGAGATGGTCATCACTCGCTTGATTGGTGGCGAATATTCGCAGGCCAAATGAGGATTCAGTAAAATCTGATGACAAAAGGAGTTCTGCTGCTTCACGTGCTGAAGATTCATCGCGAGCACGTAAACCAAAGAGAACAGGACATGGGCCACGAGGCGCCACCATGCCCGTACCTTTGCGTG
>MDSY01149198.1_pt1 | contig 13848 bp, 15 predicted proteins | sample 811131 | NCBI WGS metagenome assembly MDSY01 (sample SAMN05326643, study PRJNA326480) | marine metagenome | isolation source: seawater | place: Atlantic Ocean: South West | collected 2010 | reverse complement strand
CGTGCTATAATATATACTATAGTTGATATGATATTGTGAATGAATTGTTTCCTGTCTTGATCTGGAAGACAAAAATAGCAGAGCATGAGCAGATAAAAGAATTAGCACTTCAGTTTGTTGAGGAGCAATATCCAAAAAATCCAAATACTTTCGGTGACGCACCAGTAGAAACCCAGAATGTCTTTACCACTTATGGTCAAGATATTGGTTTTCCATGGCCTGAGATAATGCCTAATTATATTCCACCCCTTCAAGAGATGGGAATAGAATATGGATGTTATGGTGAAGAAGGTTTACATGATAGGATTGGTATAAATCACGCATGGTTTAATGCATACAAGACTGGTCAGTCTCATGATCTACATGATCATTTGCCTGGTCAGTTTTCTGCTATACATTATATAAAGTATGATCCAGAGGTTCATACACCAACAGTATTTTTAAATCCATATAGACAAGTATCTCAAGCATCTGCACCACCTAGAAGAAATTTAGATACCACAAAATGTCCTCCCATGTGGGCACAAAGATCTTTCTTCCCAGTAGAAGAAGGTGATCTTATTGTATTTCCAGCTTTCTTTGAGCATTGTGTATTGAAGCAGACCAGTGATGAATTCAGAATTACTATGTCATTTAATTTTAATTTTGTATGAATAAACTTGATATATTTCCCACTGAAGTGTTTTGGTTTGATTGGGGTGGAGATGTTGAAGCTCTCTTAGAACACACTAAGAAGCAAAATCTATTACCTTTATCTGGTGTAGCAGATCAATCAAAACCATACATTCATCTGTTAGATGGGTATAAGGAATTGTTTACTTGGATTGATGAATGTTCTGAAGAGATTAGAACACACTATCAACTTCATTGTGATAAGTTATCATTAACTACTGCATGGATTAATAGATACCAACCAAAACAATTCATACATTACCATAGACATCCTTTGGCTGCTTTCAGTGGAGTATTCTTTTTAACTGGTGGTGCTCCTTTGGTACTTAAAGATCCAAATATATGGAGAACAAATCATTCTACTATACCAATTTCAAGATTAGATAGACCTCAATTTGAACTGGAACCAATTCCAGGAAGAGCAGTTATGTTTCCTTGGTGGTTGGAACATGGATCTATCAATACTTTAGATAGTGAAAGATGGTCTATTGCTTTTAATACAATGCCTTCTGGGAAGATTAATTATGATGATGGGCACAATTTATCGTCAGCTGAATTGGAAGTTGCTATTCGTGGTCTTGAAGTAAAATGAAAACATATTTTTTTATGGCAGGTCTGCCTAGGGCAGGTGCTACTTTACTGCAAGCAATATTAAATCAAAATCCAGATATACACACTGGACCAGAATCTCCTGTATGTGGATTAATTGATAATAGTTTGCGTTTCTTACATGGTAATGAACAACAAGTATTGTATCCCAAACCCAAGTTCCCACCATTACTCAGTAGGTCTATTATCGATTCTTATTATGCTGATGTTGATGAGAAGTATATTATTGACAAGTGTAGGGTATGGGCTTCAGATTTTAATAGAAGACTTTTGTGGGATTTAACTTCTAATGTTAAGATCATTGCACCAGTAAGAGATGTCTTGGAAGTTCTAGCATCATACGTTTCTATAATTAATGATTCAAAACTACTAACATTCGTTGATCAAAATCTTCAATTCTTAGGACAGGAAATTAATGATGATAATAGATGTCATTGGTTAATGAAAGAAGATGGTCTTATTGGTATGTCTCTAAAAACTTTAGAAGAGACCTATGTAGATAATGAGGTATTTTTAATAGAGTATGAAGATCTGATTAATGATACTGATAGTGTTCTCTATAATTTGTATGAGTTCTTAGAGATCCCACATTTCCAACATACATATGAGGATATTGAGTATCAGTTTGAATCTAAAGATGGAATGTTAGGTCTACCAGATTTACATCATGTTAGACCGACTATAGAGAAGAGGATTAATCCTTGGACGGAGGTACTATCTAATGAAGTAATTCAGAAATATAAAGGAATGGAGTTTTGGAGATGAGGATAGATCAACCATTCAAATATATTGGTACTGCTGTTTGTCCTACATGTGATGTACAATGCTCTCCAGAAATTAATCCAGAACACTTTAAAGATAATACTATACGACAAGATTCATTCGAGCAACATAGGTGTACTGAAACTATCTTCCTTAGATTTAGAGAGACAATGGATTCTTGGGTAGACTTTAATATAATTGACTATCCTCTCTTTGAAAATTATTGCAATGCTGTATGGTATTATCTTGAGTTTTTAAGAGAGCACTATGAATTTTCTGATTACTGTGCTATAATTGCAAATTTAAAGCCTGGTGGATCTATCCCACCCCACATTGATTCTGGACCTTACTTCGATAAGTCTCATAGAATTCACATCCCAATAAAGACGAACTCACAAGTTCTATTCCAGATTGGGGATTTACCATCTTTCCATATGGAAGAAGGAAAAGCCTATGAAATTGATAACTGTGGCTCACAACATCAAGTTGTTAACTATAGTAATGAGGATAGGTATCATATAATTTTTGATTTATTTTGTTAAGGTTACTGATGAATAACATTAAAGACGTTGATTTAAGAGAAGACTTCATTGGTATTTTTGATACCAATATAAACTGCCAGCAGTTTATTGATCATTTTGAAAAATCACAAGCAACTGTTATCCGTAGAAAAGTTATGGATGATAAAAGTGACAGAGGTGCACGGGTATTTAAAGTTGATGATTCCATGCTGACTATTGAAAGTCACATGGTATCCTTCAATAGACCAGTAAGATTTTTGGAAGAGTATAATGCTTTAACCAAAACCTGTATGGATATCTATGTTAATAAATGGAGTAGTGTTGCTAACTTTGATTTACAACAAGCTTATATGAATATTCAAAAGACTTCACCAGGACAAGGATATCATGTATGGCATTGGGAGGATGGTCAGCATGGTACAAATAGAAGAATGTTTGCTACTATGCTATATTTGAATGATGTTGAAAACGGTGGTGAGACTGAGTTCTTACATCAAAGTCTTAGAGTTACACCACAAAAGGGTAGGTTTTTAATATGGCCTGCTCATTGGACACATGCTCATAGAGGCAACCCACCCCTAGAAACCGATAAATATATCGCTACTAGTTGGATAGAAAACCAAGATATATAGTATACAATTTATTATTTTAAACCATGGACGCTGAAACAATGGTGAAGGAATTCACTGATCAATTGAAAGACCAGAAAGCAACAATCGTTGAATTGGAAAAGCAACTTAGCACTCGTAAAGAGCAAGTGTTGAGATTGGAAGGTGCGGTTGAAGCATTAAACATGACACTTAAGAAAGAAGATGAAGAGGAAGTCACTGGGAAGTAGTGAAGAGAGACGTAAAGAGCACGTAGAATCTAGGCAGTTCACCGTTCCCTTTAATGGATCACCAGATACATGTCCGTACAAAGTTGGTGAACTCTATGAGGGTAGGGAGATTGTATCTATAGGGTTTACTGAGAATGTCTATGGACATTATTATCACCTTATTGTTGAGAGAGGACGTGCTCACTTAAGAATGAAGTTCCAATTTGATGAGAGTCATGATTTAAAATTCAGCAAACCAGTTGAAAGGATGACTGGCCCTGCACCAGATATAAGCAAGTATTTAGAGAAAGCAGAGATTAACCAGACTGCATAAGCAGTATAAATAATCCTGAAGACTAATTGGAATTAGAATGAAGAGGGTAGTCGTAAGGGTATCTGATAATTATAGTTTGGATTCCGCTGCTGCAGCAATTCTAAAATTATACGGTTATCTCACCTTCGTAAAATCTTATAGAAGTTTTGGGATAGTTTCTTTTGATTGTCCTGAGACATATCAAAGTGTTATTCTTGATCAACTCAGAGCTCTTAACGTAGTAAAGAGGGCAAGTTGGGATGAGGAAAAATATTCATGTGATCCAGTAGAGGAAGGAGCGACATTAAATGTAGGTAGTGATGGAGATATATCTTTAAACTCAAGTGGTGAAACAAATGTTTCTGCCAACACAAGAAATTTAACTGGTAGTGTAACTGGTACCATATATGTAAAGGTACAAAGCTTTAGCGGAAACAACTTATACGTATTCTCCAATAGTCCTGGGGGTACGTATTCTTTGTATACAAACCAAGCTGGATTTATACAAGGCGGTACTTATACATTTGATCAATCAGATAGTTCAAATACTGGACACCCTTTCAAGTTCTCTGAAACTCCTGATGGTCCTAATACTACAGGTGGAACAGAATATACAACTGGTGTAACTTTAAGTGGAACTCCAGGTACAAATGGAACAACAGAAATAGTCATTGGTTCTACTACACCATCTATTCTATATTTCTATTGTGGTGCTCATCCCAACATGGGTAGGTATTCCATTAATACCCCATCAAGATTTGGTACAATAAATGTTCATGACTATTGGCACTTAGACAGGCTTTCAAAACAAGATCGTCAATATTTGAATAGACAGTTTAGTTACAACCAGTCAGGTGATGGTGTTGACATCTATATTCTTGACACAGGTGTTCGTGGAGCAAGTAGACCAACTGGTAACAACGCTGCGTTACACCCAGAATTATATGACCCTGACTTTGTATCTGATCTAAACGGTACTTCAGAGCAACAGAACTACAGGGTATATGAGGTCACTGGATATACAAGTCCCTACAGTACTAACGAAGATGACAACGGACACGGTACTTACTGTGCAATTATGTCAGCTGGAAGGACAGCTGGTATAAGTAGGAACGCCAAGATCTATGCACTTAAGTGTTTTAATTCTAGTTTGTCAGGATCTTATACTGATATACTAGGTGCATATCAGGCAGTTATTGATCATAACGATAGCACTAATGGTAACTACAAAGGTAATACTAGACCAGCAATTATAAATTCATCCTTTGGTCCTACTATACCAACGCAAACATATCCATATGTTGAGTTGAATGATTCGGGTTCTGATTCTGGAACTGATGAAGAAATGCTAGATGATATTGAAGGTACTATAGCTAGTACTAAAAATATTATTGTAGTAAGATCTGCTGGTAATGGTTTTAAAAATGCAAGTGATCAGTTTGCTGGTCCAATTACAGGTAAGTGTATTGCTGGTACAAGAACTGCTGGATATGATGATAACGCAGTTGGTGGTATTAATAATGTTGATGCTAATCAGAATAAGATATCTGTTGGTGCTACAGAATATAATGATAGATGGGCAGACTTCTCCAATTATGGTAATGGTGTAACTACAGTTGCTCCAGGTGCTAAGATTCTTACCCCTGCATATGATTGGACTGCTAACACACCATACACTAGTGTAGCTAATTACAACACTATTAATGGTACATCATTCTCTGGTCCTCTAGTAACTGGAATAGTTGCTGCATGGGCTGGTAGTAATGGATATACTTTACTTACAAATAATATTTGTGGACTTGCTAAAAGCTTTATCAGAACTGGTGGATCCACTGGAGATATAACAAAAGGTGCTGTTGATACATATCCTGTTAATAGTATTGAAGATAAGAGATTAATTGATAATCCTTTTGAAACTTCTAATGGATCTAATTTCCTTATTATAAGCTTTGACCCAGCTGATTCCGCACACTTCATTGGAAACGTTGGTAAGAAAATTCAATTAAGAACTTCTGGATCAACTGGTAGTTTGACAGTTGGTGGTCTTGATATTGCAGCATTATCTCAAAGTGGATGGTTAACCGTTCAAGCAGAGAGTGCTGTTAATAATACAATAACAGTCACAGCATTGACCAACGCTACTGCTAGTACAACTGGTGGTGGTACTGGAAACTATCTTGCACTTATTAAACCAGAAGCAAAAACTCATGAAAGTATTGATGGTGTTGTAGGGACATCAACAACTTTAAGATCTCAAACTGATGCACAGGAAGCTGCTGGTACTGGTACATATACTAATGTAATTTACTATCCATTGGATACAGGTGTTGATTTTAACTATGCTGCCTCTGGATCTACTATTACAACCAAGCGTGGTGCATTCTTCCCTTATGTTGATACTTCAGTAACATGGCAAACATCAGCTGGTGCATTAACTGGAAGTCCATTTACTAATGGTGCTAGTGTTAATATTGATTTGGGATTGAATGGTGTAACCTTTGCAAATGAACCAACCCTAGAAGCATATACTCTTAGTGGAGATAGTATTGGTGCATCTGGATTAGCAGTAGATTCTGCTACAGGTATTCTAAGTGGTACAGTAACTTCCGATTATATTGATACTACTTTTAACTTCACAGTAACTGAGAACACTACTCAGAATGCTCGTGCATACAGTTTCACAACTACAGGGACTGGTGTTGTTGTTACAGTTACTCAACAACCATCTGCTACTTCCGTTGAGGCAGGAGCTAATATAAATGCTACATTCGGACCAGTCGCAGGTATTAGTTCTGATGGTTCTACCATAACATATCAGTGGCAATTCTCTAGTAATGGTGGAGTTGGTTGGTCTGACTGTGCTAATGACAGCAATTATTCAAATGTAACTACAAATACTTTAACAGTTGATGATAATTTTACATTGAACAGTTATCAGTTCCGTTGTAAAATGGATACTAATACTGCAGTAACACCTTCATATACTAATGCAGTTACACTAACTGTATACCGTACAATTACTATTCAAACACAACCAACTGATCAGCAGCCAATGGCTCCTGCAGGAGCGACCTTCATTACTGGTGGTACTACTCTAGATTCTGCAAGTGTTTCATATCAGTGGGAAAAATCAGAGAATGGTGATGGTGTAACTTATAATAATATTGGTTCAGCAACAAGTTTAACATATACTACAGGATCTACATCATACGATACTGATTATGGAGATTACTATCGTTGTGTTCTCTCATGTCCTGGTGCAGTTAATGTAACAACTAATGCAGCTAGAAACCTTGTACAGAGAACTATAAACATTACATCACAACCAACTAATACAACTGGTGCAGTTGGTGGAACGGAAAGTTTCGGTGTTGCTGCTACTACATCTGATAATGATGCAGGAGATATAACATTCCAGTGGCAGGTATCTATTACTGATGGTGCTTCATGGTCAAATGTATCTGAGGGAACTGGTGGTACATCAGCTACTTACACTACACCAACATTAACTACAACATATGATGCATATCAGTATCGTTGTTTACTTTCTTGTATTGGTGCAACAACTGTACCTTCAAACGCTGCTACTTTACAAGTAGAGACAGTAACCGTTGTTGTTTCAACTCAACCAACAGATCAAACAGTTAATGAAACTCAAACAGCAACATTTACATGTTTGGGTGATGTTACTATGCAACCTGTTGGTGGTAATGCTGCATCTTCATCATTTGATACAGAACAATTTGATACACCAGCTGGCGGTGGTGGTGGAGGATTAGAAGGACAGTCTCACCACGAACCTTCAGTATCATACCAATGGGAAAGATCAGATGATGGTGGAAGTAATTTCTCACAAGTTGCTGGTGCAACCAGTGCAAGTTATACAACCTCAGCAACTACATATGCTGCTGATAACGCTGATCAATATCGTTGTGTAATCAGTGCAGTAGGTGCTGCTGTTCCAGCAACTACAAATGCAGTATCATTAACTGTTCTAAGAACATATTCAATTACTGCACAACCATCTAACCAGACCGCAAATGAAGGTGGAACAGGATCATTTGCAATTACTACATCAACATCTAGTGGAGCTCCAACATATCAATGGGAAAGATCAGATGATGGTGGTTCCAATTACTCTACTGTAGCTGGAGCAACTTCTTCATCATACACAACTCCAACTCTTGTATATGCAAATGATAATGCTGATCGTTATCGTTGTGTAGCATCTCTTGTTGGATCTGCTGGTGACTTAACTTCTGAGTTTGGTTTACTTACGGTTTTACGTGTCATTACTATTCAGACACAACCTCAACCACAGGCTGTTATTGAAGGAAGTACTGCAACCTTTACTATTGTTGCACAAATTACCAGTGATACAATTACATACCAATGGCAGAAATCAGTTGATGGAGGTAGTAGCTTCACTAATATTAATGGAGCAAGTTCTGCATCATACACTACACCTGCTACTACATATCCAACCTCACCTAGTGAACAATTCCGTTGTGTTCTTAGTAACCCAGCTGCAACTTCAGTAACATCAAGTGCAGTATCTCTTACTGTTAATGAATCTGAGTTTGTATCTGGTCCTGCATCAGTTACCCCATTCATTGATACAGACACTACTAAGACATTATCAAGAAGACCAGTTATTAGTACTGCAGCATTTGTTTCTGAGTATGCAGGGTCAACTCACTTCTCTACTTTCTGGAGAATAAGAAGAGTTGCAGATAACGTAACTGTATATGATACACTTAATAGTTTTGCTAATGGTGATACTGGTAACTTAACTTCCCTTACTGTACCAGCTGCAACATTGGACTTTGATACTGCATATTCAGTACAAGTTAAGTTCAGAGATAATGCTGGACTTGAAAGTGCATACTCTGCTTCTGTTAATTTCACCACACCATTTGTTGATCAACCAGATATTCAAACAATAACACCTGCATTTAACCCAACAATAAATGTAAATGCTATTGCAATGAAAGCTGGATATCAACATTCATCTAGTGATTGGCAGTTCTCACCTGCAGCAACCTTTGCTACTATTGTTCACCAATCACTTGGTAACTCAACAAACTTGACATCATACACCCTCCCAGGTGCTGTTAACCTTAGTGCTAACACTACATATTATGTAAGAATTAGATTCAACGTTAATCCTACCTAACATGGCTTCTCCATCAACAAGGCAGGGACTAATCGATTATGCATTACGTCAGAACGGTGCTCCTGTATTAGAAATCAATATTGAAGATGATCAGATATCAGATCTGGTAGACGATGCTGTTCAGTTTTATAATGAACGTCACATGGACGGTTATATCAGAACTCACCTTAAGGTGAAGTTCACCCAAGCCATGATTGATGACATGACTACTGATGCAACTACAGCAGTATCTGCTGCAACTTCATCAGCAATAGCAGTCAATTGGGAAGAGCAAAATAATTATATTAAAGTTCCTGAGCATGTCACTAGTGTTATAAAAATATTTGATTTTGTATCTAAGAATGTCACTAACATGTTTGATGTTAGGTATCAGTGGAGATTGAATGACCTATGGGATCTAACTAATACAGAAATTCTTACTTACGAAATGGTTAACCGTAGGTTGGAAGACATATACTTCTTACTGGAAGGACAGAAGCAAACTAGATTCCAGATGAGAGGAGATAGACTTTATTTGGATCTTGACTTTAAGACTGATGTTAGAGAGAATGATTACTTAATTATTGAATGCTATCGTGCAATAGATCCAGCTAGTACTTCTGCTGTATATAACGATCTCTGGATGAAGAGATACGTTACTGCATTGGTTAAGAGACAATGGGGATCTAACTTAATTAAGTTCCAAGGAGCAACATTACCAGGTGGAATTACTATGAATGGTGAGTTCATTTATAATGAAGGTAAAGAAGCAGTTCAGAAACTTGAGGATGAAATGATCCGTAGTTATGAAACACCACCACTTGACATGATTGGGTAATGGCAAGAACAACTTATTTCACACACGGCACTAGGAACGAACAGTTTCTACAGCAGAATCTGGTAGAAGAATATCTCAAAATGTTTGGGATGGATATCATTTATTGTCCTAGGGAGATAATGGAAACTGATGGTGTATTTAATGAGGAAGTAATTGGAGAGTTTAATGATGCATATATTATTGAAGCATATATGGAAAACTATGATGGTTTCCAAGGTGGTGGAGATTTATTAACTAAGTTTGGTGTAGCACAGACTGATGAGATAACAATGGTTATATCTCAGCAAAGATTTTCTGATCTTATATCTCAGTTTCTTTTATTGGATAAAGATTACAAAGCACCCGAAAGACCACAAGAAGGAGATTTAATATACCTACCATTAACAAGTAATTATTTTGAAATAAAATTTGTAGAACATGAAGAACCATATTATCAGTTAGGTAAAGGTTACGTATATAAACTTAAGGCAGAACTCTTTGAATACAGTGATGAGCAAGGAGATCTATTCGAGGGTGATGAGGGTCTTGTCGATTACGGTTATACTGTCAAGCATTACTATCTTCCCACAAATGGTATTACTGCTACTGGTACTGCAACTATATCAAGTGGATCAGTAGATCAGATTTATATCAGTGATAATGGATCTAAGTATAATGAAGCACCCACAGTTACTATCTCTGGAGATGGTATTGATGCAACTGCTACAGCATATCTAACTAACATTACGCTTAGTGGTGGATCACCAACATCATCTGCCATCATTAGAGGTACAGTTAAAGAAGGTGAAATTAGATCTGTTCAAATTGTTAGTGGTGGTTCTGGATATGATGAAGATAGGGTTACATTAGTTGTTAGTTCTCCTGATAATCCTGGTAGAATTGCAACATTAACTCCAACATTCACCAATGGAACATTAACTGCTATTAATATAGTCAATGGTGGTTCTGGATATAAGAGTGTTAAGTTAGTTGATGTTACTAATGCAGGTTCTGGATATACATCTGCGACTGCAACATTCTCTGCTGCACCTGCAGGACTTACAGGTACATTCACAGTACCAGAACAGGTTACTGGTGGTACTACTGGATCAACAGCTCAGATGGTTGAGTGGGATGCAGTAGAAGGTTGGGTTAAATTGAAGTCCCCAACTGGTACGTTTGCAGTAGGAGAAATTATCATGGGTTCAACTTCTGGGGCAACAATTGTCCTAGATAGTAGAGACGAAATGGCAACTGCAGACCCTAAATACTCTGAGGCTGTTACATTTGAGACAGCTGCTGACGATATTATTGACTTCAGCGAAGGAAACCCATTTGGATTAGCAGGTAACTTATAATGTTAGGTGCATACACATACAATAAAATTATTAGAAAGTGCGTCATTGGATTTGGTACACTATTCAATAATATAGAAGTCCGTAAGGAAAAGAGTGATGGTTCTGTTTATAGCAGAATGAAAGTACCTCTTGCTTATGGTCCCCGACAGAAATTTTTAGCAAGACTAGAACAACAAGCAGATCTTAACCAGAAGGTTGCTATCACTGTTCCTCGTTTGTCATTTGAAATGACAGGTATCGAATATGATAGTTCTAGAAAACTTGCTCCAACAACTTTAACTCTTAAACCAGACGGTGCTAATGCTGTTAAGAAACAGATGACACCTGTTCCTTATAATCTTAATTTTGAACTGAATGTCATATCTAAAACTAATGATGAAGCATTAGAAATTTTAGAACAAATCGTACCAGTGTTCCAGCCATCATATCAGATGACTATTAAACTGGTTGATGATATGGCAGACTATAGGGATATTCCTATAGTTTTAAATAGTATAACTTACAGTGATGACTATGAGGGATCTTTTGATGATAAAAAGATTACTCTAATTACTATGAATTATACTGTGAAGTCATACATCTTTGGTCCTGTTGGAACTGCTGGTCCTATCAAGAAGGCAAAAATCGATTATCGTACCGATGTCGATCTTGGTTCTGCAAGACAGGTTCAGTATCAAGTTACTCCAAAGGCACTTACAGACAAGAACAAGGATGGTACTACAGAACTTGCAGGTGCTATCACCACAAGAAATCTTACCATCGAGGTTCTCGACTACAGCAACATTCCTACTCAGTCATACATTGAGGTTGGAAATGAAGTTATGTATGTTAAGAGTAAGACTTCTCCAAACAAATTATCTGTTAGGAGAGCACAGAATGGTACCACTGCTGCAGCTTCAGCATCTGGTACACCAGTAGATCTGGTAGATTCTGCTGATGATGCATTACTCACTGCGGGTGATGACTTTGGATTTAGTGAGATGACAAGTATCTATGAATAATGACACATCTGGTTTAGATAAAGCCTTTGAGACTGTGGAAGCAGTCGCAACTGAAATTAACCCACCTGAGGTTAAGAAACCTCAACCCAAGAAGGTTGAGGGTAAAGATGACGTTACAGATGATTATGAATATGCTAGATCAAATCTTTATCTTCTAGTAGATAAGGGACAAGAGGCTGTCAACGGTGCTCTTGATTTAGCAATGACTTCAGATCACCCTAGAGCATATGAAGTTGCTGGACAACTTATCAAGCATGTCGGAGACGTAGCCGACAAGTTAATGGCACTACAGAAGGACAAGAAAAATGTCAAAGAAGAGAGTGCTAAGAAGGTAGTTACTAACAACTCACTGTTTGTTGGTAGTACTGCTGACCTTCAAAAAATGCTTAAAGACGCATCTAAGCAAACAGATAAATAGTCACATGGCATACCAAAGAAACGACGAAAACTGTGATCCCGTAAGTCCACAACCAGGCAGTACAACTGTCAATTGGTTCAGTGGTAATGAAGGATGGTCTACCAAGACCTTCAAGAATTGGAACGCAGATTATCAAGCTCGTAATACTGACAATACCACTAGGACACCTGGTACATATCAGGCAAGGAATACTAATAACACTACTAGGACTCCTGCTGCGTATCAACGTCATGATAAAGATAACAACGCTGTATCTGCATAATGGCATCTAGAATTCCTACAATGTATGGTAGATACTATGTTCTTACTGTCGTTTGGCGAGGTAAGGAATTTGATATCACTGTGTTTAGAAGTAAGTTGTCAAAACTTCAGAGACCTCAAGCACAGCGTATAGCTAATACTGTCTATCCAAATAGTAGGGTTATTAAGTATCATGAATCTGATCCTACCGATGGTAGTGTGTGGATGACAAATGAATCCTTATCATCTATTGTTGATGGTGGTGCTACTGGTATAGCAGCAAAGACTAAGAAGTCATCTAATTGGAAAAAGAAATCTCAGTCAAAGAGACCACTTAAACCAAATGTTTCTGATGGACATTGGGAAGCTAGTACTTCAAAACAAGCATTACCTCCTGCAGTTGGTGGTATCTTCGGAGAGGATGCACCTCCTGGAAGAGAGAAACAAGTTAAATCTTTAAAGAATAAAGTAGGTAAAGACAAAGCATACGCATTTGCGTGGGCACAACATAATAAAAAGAAGGGGAAAAAATAATGTCAATAGCTGAACTAAGATCTGAACTTCGTGTTCTAGAAGCATTTCGAGACGTTGGCCGTGCCAAAGTCTTGAGATCTATGCTAGAATATGAACTAAAGAAGGAGGAGTTCAGCCATGACAACAGTTTCCGAAGATCGTCTTGACGCAGATTGGCAGGATTATGAAGGTGTGATTGGTTATGATCAAATTGAACGTAAGCACACTTTGCAACTACACCGTCATCTCTATTGGTTTGATACCAAAGAAGAAGCGGAACAGCATTTAGTATTATATGGCGACTGAAAAATCAGATTTTTATTTAGGTAATCCCAACCTGAAAAAAGTTGGGACTGAGATTCAATTTACAAAAGAGCAGATTACTGAATATCTGAAGTGTAAAGAGGATCCAGTTTATTTTGCCAGGAATTATATTAAAATTATTTCTCTTGATGAAGGTATAGTTCCATTTAAAATGTGGGATTTTCAAGAGGAACTGATTACAAAGTTTCATGAGCATAGATTTAATATAGCAAAGTTACCTCGACAGACTGGTAAGTCCACTACGTGTGTGTCTTACCTTTTGCATTATGCTTTGTTTAATGATAATGTTAATATTGGTATTCTTGCAAACAAGTTATCCACTGCTAGG
>MDSY01028156.1_pt1 | contig 13852 bp, 11 predicted proteins | sample 811131 | NCBI WGS metagenome assembly MDSY01 (sample SAMN05326643, study PRJNA326480) | marine metagenome | isolation source: seawater | place: Atlantic Ocean: South West | collected 2010 | reverse complement strand
TTAACGCTGTATGCGAATCCTCAAGAACCCTTGTAAATCCATTTATAATTTGCGCAAACTCTAAAACTGTTTTTGACTTTGCAACCAAATGAATCGCTTGATTATAAGCAGTATTAAAGAGACTATCTGAACAATTATAGAAAGGCGAAGGATGTGTTCTTAGGATTGTGTTCTTTAATTGAGCTAAATCACTTGACATATCATCACTCGCCAGCATGTCACGTAAATAAAATGGTTTTTCCTGCCCTAATTCATCAGAAATAAGCGCCTGGCCGAATGAAATTAACACGGTGAAGAACAGAGCAATAAATAGGAAAGCTTTCAATGGATTGGATTCAATTTCAAAATTACATTATAACGTTAATATTATTACCATTTAAAAACAAAAAATATTGTATTTGTGTTAATTTTAAAACGCAATCATTAGTAGCTGTTTAAAAGACATTGATTTACAAAAAACCTAGATTCTATGACAACATTTCTTATTTCAGGCGGACGAGGTTTAGTTGGTAAGTATCTCGGGAAGATGCTTAAAAGGCAAGGGCACGAAGTCTATAAGCTATCCCGAAAACCAAAAAGGAGGGGGCATATATACTGGAACCCAGAGAAACAAAGCATAGAAGGAAAACATTTGCATAAGATTGAGGTAATTATTAACCTAGCTGGCGCGAATATTGGGGAGCATAAATGGAGTAAACGAAGGAAATTAGAATTGATAAACTCACGTGTTAATTCAATACAATTCTTAAAACAAGCAGCAGCGACGATGCCAAACCTAACTTATTTCATAGGTGCGTCAGGAATAAATTGTTACGGATATAATACCCAAATTGAGAAGACAGAAACGGATGAATACGGCAATGACTTTTTATCTGAATTAGTTAAGGAATGGGAGACCGCAAGTAATAGCTTCAAAGAGATATGCCCTGTTGCTGTACTGCGTATTGCCTTGGTTGTTGATAAACAAGGTGGTGCCCTCAAAAAAATAATGAAACCCATAAGGTTTGGTTTGGGCTCTCCACTTGGTTCCGGACAGCAATACCTTCCATGGATCCACATAAAGGATTTATGTAGAATGTTTATACATTGTATCGAACATAAAAAAGAGGGTACATATAATGCCGCTAATGGATATATTTCTAATGAAGAGTTTATGAAAACCATCTCGGAGAAAATGAACAAACCTTTCTTTCTACCCGCCATTCCAAAACAGGTGTTGTCGTTTTTTCTAGGCGAAATGTCTACAATGCTCACAGAAAGCCTAAAGGTTTCAAATCAAAAGATAAAACAAAATGGCTTTGAATTTCTATTCCCCGATTTCGATTCTGCAATGGCCCATATCGTAAAAAAAGAGGACTGAATTATCGTAACAAAAATTTGTAGATAAATACCCTAACTTTTCTCTTTGATTTTATGTATTTGTGGTTAACTTCAAGTAAAAGTATTTGAATGGCAAAAAAGCAAAAAATATTCGTCCTTGACACTTCCGTTTTACTACATGACCACCAAGCTATCACCACTTTCGAAGACAACAACGTAGCTATTCCAATTACCGTATTAGAAGAGCTAGATAAATTCAAAGTCGGTAACGACACAAAAAACTTTTGCGCGCGCGAGGTTATCCGATTTATTGATCGCTTGTCTGGAAGCGGTGGATTACAAGATTGGATCTCTTTAGGTAAAGGAAAAGGAAAGTTTAGGGTGATTATGGAGCAGAAGCCGAAAACAATTGACGCTGAGGCTATCTATGCGGAGGGGAAAAATGACCATAAAATAATTAATGCTGCCCTTTATCTTAAGGAAAATGAGCTGAAAAAATCAGTTACGCTTGTAACAAAAGACATTAACCTTCGCATAAAGGCAAAAGCCCTTGGCGTTATTGCAGAAGATTATGAAACAGGGAAGGTTGCCATTCAAAGCGAAGAGAAATCAAATACAATTGAAGGTGTTGATTCGGAAAGAATCCGTGAAATATTCACTAAGGGTCGCATAGATGAAAATGGAATTCTCGGAGCGAGTAAGCTGATCAATGGATATTATATTTTAAAAAATGGTAAGTCCTCTTCCCTTGCTTTCTTTAACCATGCCGTTGACCAGATTGAACGCATCGAAAAAGAGTTCGTTTATGGCATAAAACCGAAAAATGCAGAACAGGCTTTTGCGCTGCATGCTTTAATGAACCCAAGTATTAAGCTTGTCGCAATTCAAGGAGTGGCGGGGACAGGGAAAACGCTCTTGGCTTTAGCTTCTGCACTGGAGCAGGCAAAGCAATACAACCAAATTATTTTAGCGCGACCAATTGTACCATTGTCGAATAAAGAAATTGGGTTCCTACCAGGAGACGCCAATGACAAGATCGGTCCATATATGGAACCTCTATTTGATAACCTGAAGTTTATCAAGTCACAATTCGGACAAAACGAAAAAAAACACAAGGCAATTATAGAGATGCAGGAGTCAGGCAAAATATTAATCACACCTCTTGCCTTCATAAGGGGTAGAAGTCTTTCAAATATCATGTTCATTATTGATGAAGCACAAAACCTAACGCCACATGAGGTGAAAACAATAATAACACGTGCTGGAGAAAACACTAAGATTGTATTTACTGGAGATGTACACCAGATAGATACTCCTTATTTGGATGAAAATAGTAATGGGTTGGCCTATCTTATTGATAGATTAACTGGGCAGAAATTATTTTCAAACGTGAAGTTAGAAAAAGGAGAGCGTTCTGAGCTTGCCAATATGGCAAACGACTTACTTTAGAAAAAGGCTAGATAATTTTTCCTACCCGAACGAGCTCACCAAAATACAGATGTTTCTCAGAAGTGGTTTTCATGTGAAGGCCCTGTACTGATGATGTCCGTTGAGGAAAATAAATATTCATCAGCTCTTTTAAGGTATCTTGATCAACCGTTGGAGAATAAGTGTTCAATATCAGAAATCCATCGTCAGTGAGAATCGAAGCTGTTGCCGCCAATATCTCATCAATTTTGTCCTCTAACTTCCATTTCTCACCTTTTGCTCCCAAACCCCAAGCTGGTGGATCCATTTGAATCCCCTTATATTTATTGCCTCTTTTTTGCTCTCTATTGACAAACTTTAATGCGTCTTCATGAACCCATCTTATATTCATTAATCGGCTGATCTCCATGTTTTTCTTTGCCCAAGATATAATCGGCTTAACAGAATCTAGGTGATAAGTGTCTGCTCCCACGTGTCTTCCAACACAAGATGATGCACCTGTATAGGCAAATAAATTTAAAAACTTATCCTCCGATGAGAGATTAGCTTCAAGATACTCCCAATTGATTTTTTGTTCAGGAAAAAGACCAATATGCTTGTTGTTTGTTAGCTCTAGCTTAAATGTTAGACGGCCATATTTTACATTCCATGTAGATAACGCATTATTTTTAAGAGGCTTCCATATGCCCTTATTGGCACGTTTCTCTACGAACTCCCAATGCGCCAACTTCTTCCATTCACTAAATGGCATGCCACTGTGAAAGTAGGCCTGAAGTTCAGGACGGATTGTAATAACATCTCCCCAACGTTCTAATTTTTTTCCGCCACCCGCATCAATCAGCTCGTAATCTTTCCATGGCTCCGTAAAAATTTTGGATTGCGACATACTAGCGCGTCTTTGGTGTCTTTGGCGTCTTTTTTCTTCCACCCATCATTTGAGCCATTCGCATTTGGTTCTTAGAAGGCGCCATCTGCAATTGCTGCTGCATAGTCCTTATTTGATCCTTCATCATACCTGACTTATCGAGCTTCTTAGCTTCGGAAAGTAAAGACAAAGATTCTTTTTTTCTCCCTGACTGAGCACAAATTCCGGCTAAATGCATGCGCGCCATTGCATTGTCTTCTGGAGTCCTCAAACCCAACGCTAACGCCTTACGAAGCTTTTGTTCACTTTGGGCAAGTCCCAGGGTTTGGGCACCCATAATAGCCTGAAGAAAGATAACATATGCATGCTGCTTTTTAGGCAAGAACTCAGGGCTTGAAACCCTATTGATGTATTTATAAGCTTTATCCGTATTTCCAATACGCATTTGATTCAAAGCAAGAATCATCGTCGGATTACGGAAAAATGAGAGTATTACTAGTGCCGTTACAAACAGCATTGAAATCCCCCACCCCCATGAGCCGATGTAAAAAAGATAAATGTTAAGTCCAAGCGCTAAAGTTGCGACTGCAATACGCAATAAAAATCCTATCATAATTCAGTTATTGTTGCAATACATTTCAATTCTATAGCAATCGGTGTCGGCAGAGAATTGATTTCAACGGTAGTTCTGCATGGCAAATTGTCTTTGAAATATTCAGCATAAATTTTATTATACACCTGAAAATCTCGTTTCATGTTTACCAAGAAAACCGTAACGTCAATAAGCCCGTCCCAACTTGATCCAGATTCTTCAAGAATAATTTTCACGTTATCAAAAACGCTGCGACATTGCGCCTCAAAATCAAATTCGATAAAGTTTCCATTGTGGTCAAGTTTCAAACCAGGCACTTGAGAATCGGTAGAATCAGAACCTGCTACTCGTGGACCAACACCTGATAAAAACAGTAGATTCCCTGCTTTTCTCGCATGGGGATAAAGCCCAACCGGCTTCGGAGCTTTGTTCGTTGAGATACGTTCTTCCATAATCTTATTAGATTGCTTTTGCAAATATAATACAAGCACTTCATAAAAAGGTTATTATCCGTAACTTTGAGGTAATGGATCTATCAGTTAAAAGTACGCTCAGTGTTGTAATTCCAACCTTCAATGAGGAAGGGAATATTGAACTTCTGTATAATAAGTTGAAGGAAACTATTGACCCTCTTGGATTAAATGCACTAGAGTTGATTTTTGTTGATGACGGCAGCCATGACGATTCCTTAAAAATCATCAAACGAATTGCTGGGCAAGATACTAAGGTAAAATACATTTCGTTTTCTAGAAATTTCGGACACCAGTTGGCCCTTAAAGCTGGTCTTGACCATGCTCGTTTTCAAGGTGTTGTTTCCTTAGACGCAGACCTTCAACACCCCGTCGAGCTAATTCCTAACATGATTGAAAAATGGAGAGCTGGCGCAGATGTCGTTTACTCAAAACGAATTGACAAAACGCTTCCTTGGTTTAAAAGAACAAGCTCCAAACTCTTTTATCGAATCGTAAATTCATTAAGTCAAATTAAACTAGAAGATGGAGTGGCTGATTTCAGGCTTTTGGATCAAAAAGTGATTAACGCCCTTTTAAAGTATAAAGAAACCAACCTTTTCATTCGCGGAATTATTCCATCGCTTGGGTTTCAGCAAGAAGCGATTGAATACACTCCCAACAAAAGACATGCCGGCGAAACAAAATATTCATTTTCGAAAATGCTTCGATTTGCATTAACAGGAATCACCTCTTTAAGTGCTAAACCACTTTATTTTTCAATTTATTTCGGGGTGTTTTTTGCCTTTCTAGCCTTTATATATAGTCTATACGCAATCTACGTTTTCGCATTTGGCAACGAGGCTGTACCCGGTTGGACCTCCATTATTGCCAGTATCCTTTTGATTGGCGGAATTCAGCTAATTATGATCGGTATAATAGGCGTATATCTCGGGAAAGTATTTGCACAAAGTAAAGGAAGGCCAAACTATATCATTGCAGACAAAAACACTTTAGATGATTAAAGATTTTATCACCAAGAACAAGTGGCTGATCCTTGTTTTTATTTTTTTTGGTGGTGTTTTTGCCTCGATTAGCTTTATCAACCATTTCAACTTCAGGACATACGGTTGGGACCTAGGGATCAATCAAAATGCGATTTTCGATTACGCTCATTTCAGATGGAATGACTGCATGATTATGCAGCCTTCCTTCGACAATGTTTTAGCAGATCATTTCTCTTTATACCCCATACTTGTTTCACCCTTTTATTGGATATTCGGAAGCTATACTATGCTTGTTTTTCAATGGGCAGCTGTGCTTTTTGGCGGATTGGGAATATACAAATTCGTACGCCTCATTTCTGAAAGCAAAAAGCTAGCAACAATAGCCGCAGTGCATTTCTTTAGTGTTTGGGGTATTTACTCTGCGCTTAGCTTTGATTACCATGATAATGTGGTTGCCACAATGTTTGTTCCATGGTTCCTGTATTATTATCACAAACAAAAACTTTCTAAAACTATTTTATTCTTTATACTCATTCTCATCTCAAAAGAAAATATGGCCCTTTGGGCTGGCTTTATCGCTCTGGGTTTGAGCCTTCGCCATGCCCTAAATAAAGAATGGGGAAGCTTAAAGCTGAGTGGATTTTTGGCCTTCACTGCTTTCCTTTATTTCATTGTTATACTAAAGATAATCATCCCAGCATTATCGAATACTGATGGAGTATATCTCCACCATTCATTTAATGCTTTAGGGAGTAATTTCGGAGAAGTTATCGTGAACATATTCAAGCAACCCATTAGAGCAACGGAGCTTCTATTCGAAAACCATTCAGGTGATTCATTCTATGATTGGATGAAGGTAGAAACATACTTAGCCTTAATTCTCGCAGGGGGATGGGCACTTTTTTTCTATCCAGAATACCTGGTCATGATTCTTCCAATTCTAGCTCAAAAGATGTTTAACGATTTACCCATTAGATGGGGAATTAGCGATCATTATTCAATAGAATTTGCACCGATATTGGTCATTGGATTGTATACCCTCCTAAATAAGCTCAAAAGACGAAAAATACAATTCGCCATCATTACACTTTTGATTTGTGCAATTTCCTCTTTTAAATTTATGGAAAAAAGAACTTCCGAATACTACAAAAAAGACAACACACGTTTTTACTCAGCAGAGCATTGGAAAAGAAACTTTGATGTTGGTTCAGTGCATAATATCCTTAAAACCATTCCAGACAGCCTACGCGTGAGTGCGCAGTCACCTCTTGCACCTCATTTATCATTTAGGGATTACATTTATCATTACCCCTACAAGGGGGATGCAAATTGCATTGCATTACTAATTGCCGAGGAAAACAAGTATCCATTTACAAAGGCGCAGTATCAAGATGAAATTAAAAAATTGTTGGAAAGTGAAGAATGGGTTATTTTTGCTCAAACCGATGCCATTCTCATCCTTATAAAAAAGTAAAAATGACTGCTCCTTTTTCAATATATAAAGCAAAGAGACGTTATTGCAGTGTGAAAACATTTATGCTTGTACTTACCTTATTGGTGGGTAATTTCTTTTGGGCGCAAATTGGTATGAGCCAATGGCGATTACACGTGGCTTCTGGCAAAGCTATTGACGTCGTTTTAGCACAAAATACTGTCTTTACAGCATACACAAATGGACTTCATGTTCTAAATCGAGACAATGAAGAAGAGGAACTTCTTACAGATGTCAACGGTTTATCGGACATCGAAATTTCATGTCTTTATTACGACACCATTGAAGCATGTGTCCTAGTCGGATACGCAAATGGAAATATTGATAAAATCACCGCGTCATCGATCTATAACATTCCTGCGATTAAGCTTGCCCAAGTTCCGAACTCGAAGAGAATCAATCGCTTCATGCGGAATGGAGATTATGTTTATGTCGCAACTGACTTTTGTGTTACAAAACTTGACCTAAACAAAGATGAAATTAAAGACACCTACTACCCAACAAATGGTAACGAAGCTATTTTAGACCTGAGCTTTTCTGCAGACACGATATTTGCACTGACCAGTGACCGGTTAAAATATGGAATAGTCGATAACCCAGCCCTTCCTGATGCAAGTCAGTGGAACGTGGATTTAAGGCTTCCGATTCAATCTGAAAATGCTTATGCTGAAATAGAACAGTTTGATAATAAACAGTTCGTTCTTTTAAAATCATCTGCTTATGGTCAGGACAGTGTTTTCTACCTGAACAATAATGTAAAAACATTGCTAACTGATGCTCCTTTTTCCTTAGAAATTAATAGTATTAACATACTAGATGATACAACCTTAGCGGTGAACCTAGATGGGGGCATCTATATCTACAACATTGAATTAACGAATCCGCTCTCTTACAATTCTAACAACTTCAATATTTGGATTTCTCCCGTGAGAAGCATCAGGGGTGCAGAAGGCATTTGGTCGGCTGATCAGATAAATGGCCTACACCTATACCCATCTGGGATTGGATATAAAGCATTTCCCATAGTAGGACCTAACAACAACAATTTCTATGCTATGGATTGGCAAAACAATACACTTGCCGTAGCAAGTGGCAGACTGCTAGGAAAACTACCTTCATTTAGTTCAAATGGGATACATGTTTTTCGCGATGAAGCCTGGGATTTTAAAAACATTTCATCTGTCCCTCAATGGCAGGATGAAAACATTTGGGACTTTATTGATATTTCGGTCAACCCAAACAATCCTCTTGAATACGCCGTAGCTTCTTATTCAGAAAAACCCTTGACAATCTTCTCTGCAGATACTATTGAGGTCTTTGATGACACGAACTCTAGTTTAGCATTCACCGGGATTGAAAATGGCTGGAGCTTGGCATCAGATGTTTGTTATGATACACAAGACAATTTATGGGTTCTAAATGGATATACAGAAAAACCCTTGAATGTGAGGCGACAAGATGGATCTTGGACAAATTTTGATTGCGGATCAAGTGCAAGAAATATTTACACAACCAAAATGATTATCGACTTCAATGACAATATTTGGTTTGCCTCTGAGGACCATGGAATGTTTGGATATAATCACAATAATACCATTGATGACCCTAATGATGATGCAGCTATACATATTTATACAGGGATCAATTCTGGAAATCTCCCATCACCGAATGTGACAGCGTTAGCAGCAGATTTCGATGGAGAAATATGGATTGGTACGGACGCTGGATTTGCTATTTTATACAACGCTGCAAGCTCATTTGATGGAAATCCTGGAGATTATGATGTCCAGCGGGTAAAGGTGACTTTTGAGGGCAACGTGGAATATGTATTAGGAAACACCCATATAACCGATATTGAAGTAGATGGTGGGAATAGAAAATGGATTGCAACGGCAAATGCTGGAATCCTATTGCTGAGCGCAGACGGATCAGAAATACTGGAGCAACACACCACTGAGAACTCCCCCCTTGTTTCAAATAATATTTTTGATTTAAAACTCGACCAAAACTCAGGGGAGCTTTTCATTATTACAGACAATGGATTGATTTCTTACCGTTCTAATGCGAGTTATGAAGACCCATCATACGAATCCTATAATGTGTTTCCAAATCCTGTTAGACCTAACTATTCCGGGCCGGTGACGATGCAGGGCATACGCTACGATAGCGATGTAAAAATTACAGATGCTGCAGGAAACTTGGTATACAAAACTACCTCTAACGGAGGAACTGCTACATGGAATTGCCGCGCTTTAAATGGCCAAAGAGTTGCTTCAGGTGTCTACTATATTTGGACAGCCACAAATGTCGGAAAAGATAAAAAAGTAGGGAAGGTACTTGTAATGAATTAAACCTATTCTATAAATCAGTGCATCACTCGGTGAAATACTCGTGCTCTATAAAATAATCTAACATTGCCTCCTTAATTAAATGCTCTTGATCCTTAGAATTGATAGGAGGTAAATTCCTTAGACGCTCGAAGTGCGGCCAACCGTCTTCATCTCGCCCTTTGTATTCATAATACCCAGCAGGGGTTAAAAGCGTACAAATAGCAACATGAATCAAATCTGTTTTCTCCTGTTTACTGTATTTATCATGTCCTTTACCTAGTTCATTGACACCAATCAAAAACAACAAGGCATGCACATCTAAATCTTCTCCAAAAGTTTTTTCTAAATGTTTGTTTAGTTTTTGATAACGCAATTCTATTTCGTGGTCCATAAGATCGCAAAGTTAAGCTTTGGCAATTAAAATGATACTAAATTTATTCCAATTTAAAGTCTGCCCTTCTTGTTGTGGCAGAATTAGTCCCAATAAATAAACTAAACGTTCCAGGTTCTGATTCCCATTTCTTGTTGACGCTATAGAATTGAAGGGTTTCAGGAGTGAGCTCAAATGTAATTAGCTTTGATTCCCCGGGCTCTATCTCCACCAATTCAAAATCTTTTAACTCTCTCACTGGTCGAGTCACACTTGCAAAATGATCCCGAATATACATTTGAACAACTTCTTTTCCTTTGACCTTTCCTCCGTTTGTCAACGTTACAGAAGCTTCTATCTTAGTTCCCTCCTTCAGCACTCGCTTAGTTAAAGTTATCTCAGAATATTCAAATTCCGTATAGCTCAATCCGTAACCAAAAGGATACAGAGGTGAGTTTTTTTCATCACCATAATGTGACCAAAATACACTTCCTGCATCCGCCCCTTTTGCACCTGGCCTACCCGTATTTTTATGATTGTAGTATAAAGGCATTTGCCCTACGCTTCTCGGGAAACTCATTGGGAGCTTTCCGCTTGGATTGTAATCTCCATACAATACCTCAGCAATAGCGTTCCCGCTTTCAGTACCCAAATGCCAAGCTTCAACAATCGCAGGGAGATGTTCATCTGCCCAATTCAGAACTAAAGGCCTACCATTCATGAGTACCAAAATGATATTTTTATTTACTGCATATACCTCCTCTAGTAGTTCTTGCTGAAATCCAGGTAAATCAAGTTTCGTACGGCTTCTACCCTCACCTGATTGAAATCCGTATTCGCCCAAGACCATAACCACAACATCGGCCTTATTTGCTGCTCTCTTTGCCGCCTTTATTCCACATTTATCGGTCATGTTAATGTCTACTTCCTGATGAAACGCTGGAATCGAATTCACAAGTTTAACTCCCTGTTCATGAAGAATTGTATTGCCCTCATATTTGAGCATTCCCTCAAGAACGGATATCGCTGAATTATTCTCCGCAGCGATACGCCAATTGCCCAATGGACTATTTTTGTCCGCTGCTAAAGGGCCGATTAGAGCAATTGTTTGACCCTGTTTATTAAGAGGTAAAATAGATTCATCATTTTTTAAAAGGACAATCGATTTTTTAGCCATATCCATTACCCCTTCCCTTATTTCGCGTGAGCCTGTAATCTCCTTTTCTCTTATCGTGTCACAATAAAGAAATGGGTCATCAAATAGACCCAATTCATATTTGACCGTTAATATTCTTCGAACAGCGTCGTCTATTTGCGCCATACTCACACGGCCATCCTTAACTAGTAACTCTAGTTCAGAAAGGTATATGTATGATTCCATATCCATGTCAGATCCTCCATTTAAGGCAAGCTCCCCAGCATGGTTTTTATCACGGGCATAACCATGAACGACCATTTCCTTCAGTGACCCCCAATCTGAAACAACAAAACCATCAAAGCCCCAATCTCCTTTTAATATATCTCGTTGTAAATTCTTGTCGGCTGTTGCAGGAATTCCATTTAACTCATTAAAAGCATTCATAAAGGTGCTGACCCCAGCTTCAGAAGCAGCTTTAAAAGGAGGTAAAACGATGTTATGGAGGGTGTTTTCCCCAATATCAACGGTATTGTAATCTCTTCCACTTTCTGCAAAACCATAGGCCGCAAAATGTTTAGCGCATGCTGCAACGGAATTGGGACTAGAAAGGTCTTTTCCCTGAAACCCTTTTACCCGCTCAGCGGCGATCACACTGCCTAGATAAGGGTCTTCTCCTGCCCCCTCCATAACTCTTCCCCAACGGGCATCGCGTGTTATATCTACCATTGGCGCAAAGGTCCAATTGATTCCTGCTGCTGACGCTTCTTTTGCTCCAAGCAATGCAGAATTTCGAATCGCCTGTAAATCCCAACTCGCAGATTCCGCCAAAGGAATAGGGCTAATTGTTTTATAGCCATGAATCAAATCAAAACCAATGATTAATGGGATTCCAAGTCGAGATTGATTTACAGCGACCTCCTGAACAGCCCTTACTTCTTTAGCTCCGCGAACGTTGAGCATAGATCCAACTAAGCCTTTAGCCAGATGGTCATACTTTTCCTTCGCATTACCCGTCTTTGGCGATGGTCCTGTTACATTCCAAAAACCATTGTATTGATTCATTTGACCTATTTTTTCTTTCAATGTCATCTTAGCCATCAATTCGTCGACGCGCTGAGAAATTAGGAGTTCAGTTTCTTTTTGAGCGCTGACACCAAATGATAGGAAAAAAGATAAAAATAGATAAAGCCAACGGTGTAAAAAGAAATATATTGGTACCATAATGTGATTTTTAATTTCGCTTTTAATAGTGAATTTAAGACTTTAGATGAAAGGAAACGCGATGAAAATAAATTAATGTCATTTAAACACTAAGTAGTGTGTTTTTATATATGTCGAATTTTATTGCTCTGCTGGAACAGAGTAGCGGTTCTTAACAATCCATGCAAAAAAACCGAGGTAAGCAAAGCATACAACACCGATAATATAACTACTTTGAATCCCAATACTCTCCGAAACAGAACCTTGCAACCAACTAATGATTCCTCCACCCATAATCATCATAATCAAAAAACTACTCCCTTGACTTGTATGTTTACCGAGTCCTCTTACTGAAAGGGCAAATATACAAGGCCAAAGTGTGCTACAAAATAACCCTACACTTGTAATTGCATATACACTGATCATTCCTGATGTCATCATACCCACAATTAAAGCGCAAATTCCGAGGATTGAAAAAATCAATAACATTCTCGCTGCATCACCCTTGCTGGCCATATCGGCAGCAATCAAAACCAAAATGATTAAACCATAGACGTAGAATGGCGTTAAATCATGATTGGCAATCGCATTGACCAATAAAAAAACTCCAAAGGCCAGGTAAGGAGCAATAAAACGCAATATTTTTTGCCAAGTCATACTATCTGTAAAAGCTTGAACAGCACCAGTCCAACGACCAATCATTAAACTAGCCCAATAGAGTGAAACATATGGTGCTATTTCATCAATTGCAAAACCTAATTCTTTAGACATATATTCAGGAAGGTTCGCCGCTGTAGAGACTTCAACTCCCACGTATAAAAAAATAGCAAACATACCGAGGACCAATTGTGGATATTGCAATGCTGACTTTTTTAAAGAGGAAGCGTCATCTTCAGATTCTTCTCGAGTTTCAGGATGCTCTGGCAGGGATGAAAACTTTAACAAAACAGCCACTAATAAAAAGGCCACTCCCAAAATCAAATATGGGATTTTCACACTCTCAATACTTAAATTTGTACTTCCTGATGAAGCCGTTCCGAAAATTGCAAAGCTTACAATTAATGGACCGATCGTAGTTCCAAAATTGTTAATACCTCCTGCTAAAGTCAACCTCTGTGAACCAGTTTTCACAGGACCTAAAGCAATGGCCAATGGATTGGCAACGGTTTGTTGAAGAGAGAACCCTAAGCCCACTGTAAATAATCCTGCCAACATTAAAGGGTAAGATCCGGAATTCGCAGCAGGATAAAACAGCAATGTCCCAAGAGCTGAAATAACTAAGCCTAAAACCAGTCCATTTTTATAACCCATTTTGTTCACCAAATCTTTTCCTATTAATAACGAAATTCCCATATATATTAGTGATCCCACTGTATATGAAATATAGAAAGCAATAGAGACAAATTGACTTTGACCCTGTGTTAAATCAAAAGCTTTTTTAAAAACTGGAATTAAAATATCGTTACTGGCAGCGACAAATCCCCAAAAGAAGAATACCGTAGTTAAGGTAAATAGGGCACTTTGATTCGTTTTGGCAGACATAATTTTCAAATTTAGTCACCCAAGATAAAGTAAAATTTAGGATTAGCTGATGTTTTTTTTCAGTTTTATCGTGGGTATTGATATAGAAAGTGTCTTTATGACAGTGTCGACAATACCTT
>MDSY01099353.1_pt1 | contig 13858 bp, 2 predicted proteins | sample 811131 | NCBI WGS metagenome assembly MDSY01 (sample SAMN05326643, study PRJNA326480) | marine metagenome | isolation source: seawater | place: Atlantic Ocean: South West | collected 2010 | reverse complement strand
TGGGGTGGCCCACAGGGGTCAGAAGATTGGGAGGTGGGGGGGGGGCACGCCCTGGCAGAAGGCGCCTACGGCTTAAGCGAGACTGGGGTGCGAGCTCCCACGCGAGCGCCGAGCACCGTCCCAAGCGAGTAGAGGAGGAGGCCGCAGCAGGAGTTGCTCTTCCGGTTGGTGCGGCGACGGGCGCCGAGGGAGGTGATGCGCCGAAGCAGCCAGCGGATGAGCCCTTGGCCGCGCTCATCGATGCGCTCAAGTCCACCGCCGCGTGTGCTGGGCTCGACGGCGGAGATTCTGAAGGCGAGGACGCTTCCATCGAAGAGGAGGGGTCGGAGCTGGCGGGCGTGGAGCTGGCGGGGGCGGAGCAGACGGCGGCGGAGCTCGCGGGGGCGCAGCTCGCGGGGGCGGAGCTCGCGGGGGCGGAGCTCGCGGGGGCGGTAAGGGGGGGGGGTGGCGCTGCGGGAGACGCCGCTGGAGAGGGCGCCGCCGCTGGAGAGGGCGCCGAGGCGAGCTGCTCGATCGATGGAGCCGATGCCTCGGCGGCGACGCCCTCCCCTTCGCATGTGGCCGGTGCCGAGGTGGCGGTCGGCGGCGGCACCTCGGCTGAGACGTCGGGGACGAGAGCCGAGAGAGAGCGCGCCCATCGAGGGGCGCTCGAGGAGGACTCGTGGTCGGCGGGTGGCGGCGGAGTGGGCGGCTCGCTCGACGAGCGTGCGGCCTCCCGCATGGCCGGTCCGGACGAATGCTCCGAGCCCCTCCTCCGCGTGAGCTGCCGACTCGTACGGCTCCTCTCGACGCAGCCTGGCTGGCTCTGCGTCGGGCCTACGTGCCTGCGCTTCCTCCCCGACGCGGAGGCGCCGCCGACGCCAAAGGCGCAATCGGAGGAGGGATGGATTCGTCACGGTGAGCCTGAAGTTCACGAGACGCCTCGGCAGCGCACGCTCCCCCTCGCGGAGCTCCTCGAGGTGCTCCCTCGGCGCTACCTGCTACGGCGGACGGCGCTCGAGATCTGCCTCAGCCGCGGCAAGTCGTATCTGCTCACCTTTGAGGACCGCGAGACGCGCCGGCGCGTGCACGCGCGCATCCTCTCACTCCGTCCGCCTCGGCTGCCCGCGGAGGCCTACACGACGCGCTTCGGCAAGTACATACTCGAGAGCCGGCACCAGCAGCTCGTCGACGACTGGCAGAGCTGGCGAATCTCGAACTTTGATTACCTGATGCGGCTGAACACGCTCGCGGGCCGCTCGTACAATGACCTCACGCAGTACCCGATCATGCCGTGGGTCCTCGCCGACTGGTCTTCCGAGGAGCTCGACCTGAGCAAGGGCGAGGGCACCTTCCGCGACCTCTCCAAGCCGATGGGCGCCCTCGATCCCGGCCGCGCTGCAAGGTTCCGCGAGCGGTACACGTCGTTCGCCGACTGCTCCGGCGACGGCATGCGGCCCTTCCACTACGGCTCGCACTACTCGTCGGCGGGCATCGTCCTCTACTTCCTCATCCGCCTCGAGCCCTTCACGACGGAGAACATCCGGCTGCAGGGGGGTCTCTTCGATGTTGCCGATCGCCTCTTTGACAGCCTCGGCAGCACGTGGGACTCGTGCCTCTCCGACATGTCCGACGTCAAGGAGCTCGTCCCCGAGTTCTTCACCTGCCCCGACTTCTTGCGCAACGCGGCTGAGCTGCCGCTCGGCGTCACGCAGCAGGGGCGCGCGCTCGGCGACGTGCGCCTCCCGCCGTGGGCCTCCTCTCCAGAGGACTTCATCCGCAAGCACCGCGCCGCGCTCGAGAGCGACCACGTCTCCGCACACCTGCACGAGTGGATCGACCTCATCTTCGGCTGCAAGCAGCGCGGCGCCGCCGCAGAAGAGGCGCTCAACGTCTTCTACTACCTCACGTACGAAGGCGCGGTCGATCTCGACCAGCTCGAGCCCGCGCTCCGAGAGGCCGTTGAGGCCCAAATCCTCTTCTTCGGGCAGACCCCCACGCAGCTGCTCGCGAGGCCTCACCCTCGGCGCCATCCGCGCGCAGAGGCGGGGCCACCGCCGCATCTCTTCTCGCATGTGGAGGGGGTCAAGATGTATGGACCGCTCAAGGTGGGCTCATCACGCGGCGCCTCCTTTACTGGCGCCTTCGCTCCCTCCGCCTTCGCTCCCTCCTCCAAGCTCGAAGCCGATCCCATCGTGCATGTGTGCGTGCTGCCTCTCGAAGATCGGCTACTCACCGTGATGCGTTCGGGACGTCTCGCCCTCCACAAGTGGTTCCCTCTCAAGCCGCACGGCTCCGGCGTGCCGTTCACATTCGAGGCGGCGGCTCCTCACGCGGCTGCGCTCGGCTTCCGCATCGACCGCCGATGCGTCGAGGGCGACCCCGTTGGTGGCGCCGCCGACGAGACTCGTGCCGCGCGATGCATTGCCGTCTCCGGCGACTCTCGCTGGCTGCTCAGCGGCGGGCACTCGGACGGCTCGCTGCGCTGCAGCTCGCTCTCGAGGCCAGAGCTCGTGGTGATCGCTCACCAGCACTGCGCCCCCATCACTTGCCTCGATGTTGGTGCCGATGGCGTCACAATTGTCACCGGATCACTCGACATGTCGATCATCATCTGGAGCCTCTACGGCGGCGGCGGCAGCGTTGCTCACGACACTGCGCATGAGATGGCGGCGCCCCACCCGATCCATGTGCTCCCAGGACATAGAGCAGGGATCACATGCTGCGCTCTCTCCACGCAGCTCGACATGCTCGTCTCAGCTGCGCGCCCACCAGCTGATGGCGGCAGCGGCGGCAGCTGCTTCGTCTGGGACATTCGCAAGGGGCGGTGCGTCCGCCGCATGGAGCTTCGCGGCACGGCGCACGCGGTGACCGTCTCACCCCCAATCATGCCCCTCACCATGCCCCTCATCAACCCCTCATCAAGCCCTCATCAACCCCTCATCAACCCCCAAGCAACCCCCAAGCAACCCCTAATCAACCCCTAATCAACCCCTCATCAACCCCTCATCAACCCCTCATCAACCCCCAATCAACCCCCAATCAACCCCCAATCAACCCCCAATCAACCCCCAATCAACCCCTAATCAATACCTCGATTGCCGTCTCACTACTCAGGTGACCCTCTCACCCACCGGCTCTGGGATCATCATTGCCTCTGCAGACGACGAGAAGCATCACGGCGCGCTCCATCTGGAGCTCTTCTCACTCAATGGTCATCCGCTCACACGAGTACGCCTCGGACATTCGGCGCTGAGCGGGTTGATCTGCTCGAGCGATGGCGAGCTCGTCGTCTCGAGTGAGGGCAAGACGCTCGTCGTGCGTAGCCTACACGATCTGCGCGAGCTCCACCGGTACACGATGCGCGAGCAGGTGCTCACCTTTAGCCTAGGTACCAAGGACCAGCACGCCTTCGCCACAACAGTGGACGGCGGCCTATACATCTTGGCCAACCCGCTGGTCAATCTGCAAGTGCTCGAGAGGCTAGCAGTCGAGCTGCTCAATCTGTAAGTGGGACGTGCCAAGTGCGGGGAGCAAGTGGGACTTGCAAGTGGTCGTCGAGGTGGCTGAATCCAGAGGGTTCGTCAACTGGCATTGTATACGTTGCATAGAGTCAAGTGTGTGTGTGCGTGTAGTACTATAGTAGTTCCATGCTGATCTTTCTATTCCACCTTAACATGCGTCTATATATACATTAACATTATAAAATGAATTTGCGAATAACGACGACGACGAGAAATTCAAATTGGTCTCAGTCATCATCATCATGCACTAGCTCTTGATCTACGCATACGAAGTATAGATGTGAGTATTCGGCGGTGGCCCACTGAGTGAGAGCCCCTTCTACTCTATCGGCGTGCTTGGGATTGCGCTCGTTGCGCATCACATATCAAATCTGGTCATCATCAAGATGGGTCAATCTCAAATCAATCTCAATCTCCCTGATCAAGGTGACTGTTTTGGTGCCCCCCCCATAGGAGCCCCCCCCATCGGAGGCATGGGCTTGGGCCCGTCAGCATTCGCCTCCGCCCGAACGAACTGGATAGCCCCCCCCCAGAGTGAATCATGCTGACCGAGCTCGAGCCCGAGACCGTCGAGGAAGTCCTTGGCGGCATCAGGCTGTGGCGAGCGCACGAACGGCGCCAGGTTGTCCGCGAGCACCAGCGCCGAGCCAGGGGCGACGCGCGTGAGCTCGCCGACCTCTGCGAGTAGTGCGCGCTTCGCGGGGGGTGAGAGATAGAAGAGCACGGCCTCGCAGACGACGAGGGTGCGCGCGCGAAGGTTGAGCCCCTTGGTCAGGAGCTGCACCACCACGCTCCCCGACGCCTTGTTCAGGTCGACGCCCAGCGCACGCTCCGACGCCGCTTCGGCAGCGGGAGCGTCGTCGAGAAACCGTAGCGACATCTTGTGCTTCACCGAGAGAACCTCAGGGAGGTCCACCTCGAAGAAGTTGGCGGGGGCGGTGCGGTAGCGGAGAGCGCGTGTGTCATATCCCGATCCGAGCAGGATCACCTGCGGCGTCGGCTCTCCAGCGACCGAAGCCTTCAGGAAGTCGTCGAGAGATGAATCAATCCATTCTGTGCGTTGGCGTACCCAGTCGAGCTTAGGCATCACGGGCGCCCAGAGCGTCTTTGCGAGGGGTGGCGAGACGATCCAGCGGGTGGCAGAGGGGAGCAGCTCCTTGGCTACCGGGTCCTTCAGGTTGCCAGCGGCGGCGAGCAGCGCACGCACCCAGAGCACGCGAAGGTTCTTGGAAGAGTCGAGCATGCCCTCGGGCTCTGCAGCGTACAGGAGTGGAAAGACGGACTCGAAGATGGTGTCGACCGCCTGCTGGGCAGGAGTGCGCGGCGGAGGACCGCCACTGCCAGGAGGACCGCCAGGAGGACCGCCACCGCCAGGAGGACCGCCGGGAGTGCCTGGCGGCGGGCCGCCCATGGGTGGGCCGGCCTGAGCCGCCGGCGTAGTGGCCACGGGCGCAGGCGTGGGCTGCTGCATGGTGAGCGTGGCGGCGCGGTAGGGCACCGCTGGAGCACTGATCGCCAGCCTCGTGTGCGCACAGGCCGCGCACGCCAGAAGGGTCGCCGCCAGCATGTCGTCGGGCGAGGATAATTAAATTCGACTAGATGCAGGGGGAGCACGGCGGCTCAAAACCTAATAAGACAACTGAATTCAACTAAAATGGACTAAAATTGGCTTCGCGCGGCCGGAAGTGATGCACACACCGGTAGCCTGGGCTGGCCCGCCCAGGCGCCGGTGGGCGGTGCGCTTCTGCACGGTGGTGTGTGTGCTGCTGCGAGCAGCCTCATCCCTTCGCGTCGGAGGGCCGCTCCCCACCGAGGGCGATCAGGCGCTCCCCGCCATAGTGGCCGTATGGAGCCCCCGGATAGCTGACGACGTTGGCGCACCCAGCTCGCCAGTTCGGTGCACGGGCACCTTCATCGCGCCGGAGGTGGTGGTCACGGCGGCAAGCTGTCTCCTCAGCCGCCAGCCCCAGGGACTCGTCGAGCAAACCGCCTGCGCCTACGGCCATACAGGATGTCCTCTTGTCAGCTCGACGTCCATCCAGCTCCTTGACCCCTCCCTCCTCCCGACGCGCGAGCGCTCACTGGGCTCCGTGGTCGGAATCAGCTTTCGCTACTCTGACCCGAGCCACACGCCCGAGCTCTGCGTCGACACCAGCGCATGCGGACGTTACGGCTGGAATCTTGCCGTACTACGAGTTGTCCAATCGTGTGAGCCAAGGCTCGAATGCATCGAGCCGCTGCCGATGGCGGTGGCGGCGGTGGACCCGGGGGCGCGCGTGAGGGTGGTGGGCGCAGGTATTTCCGACCCCGCCCAGCCCGCCTCGTACCAGCTCCGCGCCCTCACCGCCACCGTGAGAAGCGTCGACGACGGCCATCTGCTCCGGCTACAGACGGACGCCGCGCGGTTGAACGCGTCAGTGGGCGCAGCGCCGTCAGTGGGCGCAGCGCCGTCAGTGGGCGCACCGCCGTCAGTGGGCGCAGCGCCGTCAGTGGGCGCGAACGCGTCAGTGGATCTCCACGCGGCAGAGGGCGCTGCGGTCTTCGCACCACTCGGGGGGGTCTGTGAGGGCGACGCTGGCGCACCAGTCCTCCGGATCCAACGCTCAAGATTCGAACTCGTCGGGATCCTCTCACACGCTTCGGCCTCAGCCTGTGGCGACCCCTCGCTGCCCCCCTCGCTGCCGGGCATGGATGGTGATGTTGTGCTCGTGCCAATTGGGCCCGAGCCGAGTGATCACGAGGCTGCCGAGGGCAACCTCGCCGGCGCGCTTACTCTCCATAGCATGCGCTGCTTCCTCTACGACGCTCTTGCCGGTTGGGGCGCAGTTCCTTCCGAGCTCGCGATACCGCCTGGCCAAGTCTCCTCCGACGCGGTGCAGTTCCGGTTGCGTCCAGAGGTGGCAGCACCAGCAGCGGCCATCCTCGCAGCGTGTGCCGGTAGTGACCACTGGCCGCCTGAGGCGGTGCGCCGCTCAGTACCAGAGGGACTGCCTAGTCCGGAGCTCGCGGCGCGATTGCATCCGCCCGCTGCGGAGGCGCCGATCGGCGGTGTGTATAACGCGTCGGCCGAGGAGGGAGACTCCTCGGAGGCGCTCAGCGAGTACTGGAGCGCCGCGTATCGCCAGCGGGGGGCAGGCGCCACAAGCATTTCTCCACGAAGCGGCTCCGCAGACGTTGCCCACGTACATGGCGGCGGCGGCGGCGGCTCGAGCTCTCCCTCGATGCGCAGCTTGAGCCGCGCGCCGGAGCTCGGTTCCGGCTCGTGCTACCCGAGCGCCACCTTGTTTTGCGTCCATCTCCTCCGCCACACGAGCGGTCGCGTGAGCTTTGCGATCGACAGCGGCCGCGGTGCGGTGCCGAGGGCGGCACTGAACATGACGCGTTTCAGAACGTACACGTTCCGTGTGGTCGGTCTCGACGCCTCACATCCGCTCCTCATCTCCACATCGAGCTCCGGTCCAGACCGACGCTACGAGCCCAACCTCGTCGGCACGGTGCCCGAGCTCCGCGGCTTCTACCCTGCTACGGGCGACGGTGTTTTTATCTTCCGCCCGAATGAGGAGACGCCGCAGCGGCTCTACTACCAGTGTGCGACGCACGCATACATGGGCGGCACGATCCACATAGAGAACTCGCCGCTGCCGGAGCCAACCTCGCTCGCGGGCGCAGGGGAGGGCTTCCCACCAACGCCGCACGCGATCATCGTCTGGGATGCGCACGGCGTGCGACGGCACCGCTGGGTGCGGAGTGGGAGCGGCGCGGCGATGCTCTCTGAGCCTGAGCTCCTCCCGCTTGCCGAGCTCGCCGCCGATATCCTGTATAGCCTCCTCATGGCTGAGTGGGAGCTTGAGCTCGCGCTCGCGAACGGCTACGTTGAGACCGGCGAGGGAATGAGCGTGATGAATGGGACGACCGATGGGTTGATGAATGGGACGACCGATGGGTTGATGAATGGGACGACCAATGGGTTGATGAATGGGACGACCAATGGGTTGATGAATGGGACGAGCGATGGGCTCCTCGACGCGTTGGGCAACGGCACCGCCAACGCGAGCGTTCCCAGCGACCGCACGCCGCCGTTCGAGCGCACGCTGCCGAAGATCCGCTCGGTGGCGCTTCAGCCGCGCTCGCGCGTCGCGTGGACCACAGATGAGGGTCATCTCTTCAGCGCGACGCTGCTCGAGGAGCCCTTGCGCGCGGTCGAGCCCACCCTCATCTTGCGGTCGCAGCAGCACCTCCGACCGCCTTCGCCTCCGCCGCCGCTCGCCCCACCCTACGGCTACGGCGTTGCGGATGAGAGTGGCGCGTATTGGGAAGATCGGAGTGGGCTCATTGTGCAGTCCGACCTCTCGCAGCTTCTCTGGCTCGACCAAGGGGTGCCAACACAGCTCGACCTGCGGCGGCTCGCAGATGCCGCCGCTATGGCGGCGCCGAATGCCTCGGCTGTTGACGCGGCCGCGTGGGTGCGCCCAGCGCTCGGCCGTTGGAACGGCTCCGAATGGCGTCTGCCCGAATGGCTCGAGCTCGACGATTACTTTGACAGCGCCTCGGTCCTCACCGCCGACTGGCTTGAGCGCCGCATCTTCTGGTGCCAGCCCAGCCGCCGGCGCATCTACACGCTCCTGCTCCCCGGAAGCGAGAACGGCACCTTCGGCAGCGGCGCCGCTAATGACGCCGATGACGCCGATGTCCTCCCGATGGGTCCCGACGCCGAGAGCACCGAGAGCACCACCAACAGCACCACCAACAGCACCACCAACAGCACCACCAACAGCACCACCAACAGCACCACCGACAGCACCGAGAGCGCCAGCGGTGGTGGCAGCCGCCACAGCCGCCCGCCTGTGCTGCTCGTCGCCGACACGCTCTGTTCAGGGCTTGCGCTCGATGTACAGCTTGGAGAGCTGTACTGGACGAGCGCCTCAGGGCACACGCTCTGGAAGCTTGGGTACCGCAGCTACAACGACAGCTACTTCGAAGCCCACCCCAACGAGCCCGTCTACTCGATCTCCAACCCGGATGACGCCAACGTTGCGCAAGTGGTTGTAAGCGGTCACGGGCTCACGGGTGATTTTGGCAAGGATCGCGACGAGGCTCCGGTGCTGCTCAGTGCCGTGATCGATGACCCCGACGACGGCGACGCCATCTTTGGCGCTGGCGACACGCTCACCATGCGCTTCGACCGCGCGACCAACGTGTCGGACGGCTTAATCAACGTGGCCAACCGGAGGCGGAGCTACGTGGACGAGTTGTTCGAGTTCAGCGAGCCGCTGGGGTACGACTACGTTGGGGAGTGGAACGACGCCTCCACCTTCACCGTGAGCGTCACCGACGGCTGGCTGCCCCGACCGCAGGTCAACAACGGCTCCGAGACGACGCGCGTCTGGCTCCAGGAGCCGATCTACCTCTCGGGCGCGAGCAGCTCGTACACCGCCAGTCGGCAGCCGTTGGCGCAGCGCGCGTTGCTCACAGGTCGTACGGGTTCGGTGGAGGCGCCTCAGCTGATTGAAGTCAGGGCGCACGACCCCGACAATGGCGACGACATCTTCTCTTCCCACGATCAGCTGATACTCGCCTTTAACGTGGCCACATATGCGGGCAGGCGGGGCATCGAGGAGCGCGCGGTCTACAACAAGGAGGAGGTGCAGGCCGCCTTCGAGATCGAATACTACGACAGTGTCACGCGTCTCGAGCGCAAGCCCTCGCTCGGCGTCGACTACCAAGGCGCCTGGCGAGATATGTCAACATTCGTGATCGATATCCTAGACGGCACGCTCGAGCAGGGGCGCGACGCTGCGTCCGGCCGCCGCTTCGGACTGATGCCCACAGTGGAGGAGATGGCGGGTCCGAGCGGCGACTACCAAGGCACCGCCGCCGTGTGGGTGCGAGTCCTCGCCGAGGTGCGCACCCTCGGCCAGAACAGCGCGCGCTCCTCGAGTCACGTGCCGATCAATCTCGGCAACTGGGGCGAGCGAGAGGTGGCGCCGAAGATCGCGACGGTGGTGGGGATGGACCCCGACGATGGCGACGCCGCCCCGAGCGCCGGTGATGTGCTCACCATCACCTTTGACCGCGCGACCAATCAGGGGGTCGCCGATGGAGTGCCGGAGAATACGCAGGAGTACGTGGACCACTTTTTCCAGTTCGTGCCCGCGCTCGGCGTCGCACCTCCGGCGCCGCCGCCGAGCGGGGACTTTGTGCCGGTGCCCGACCTCTACCAGGGGCACTGGAAGGACTCGTCCACCTTTGAGATCAACGTGCTCATTGGCAACGACGGGTACGATTGGAACGCCCAGCCCGCACCGAGCCTTCGGGTCAAGGGCGCGAATGGGCAGATTCGTAACAGCGCGGGCGTTTCGACGAGTAGCGCGGAGACGTGGCTTCTGGTCGATGGCGCCTTCGGGAGGCCGAAGCCGCCGCAGATCGTCGCGGCGGTCGCCTTCGACGAGCAGAACCTCGTGGCCGGTTGGAGCGCCGGCGCAGGCATCCGGATCGCTTTCGACGCCGCGACCGATCACGGGAGAGAGCGGAGGAGTGGCGGCAAGGCGTACGTGGATTCGCTCTTTGCCTTTGGTGTGCAGACATCGAACGATGCCCCCGTGAGGCCGCACTCGCTCGGAAACGACTACCGGGGCGAGTGGACCGACAGCTCGACGTTTGTGTTGACGGCGCTCGACGTGACCATCGATACGGTGGCGATCAACACGACGCGCGTCACCTCGAGCCGGTTCCTCAAGAACAAGGGGCAGACGTCCTCCACCTGCTGCACCCAGACGGTCACGGTGAGCGGCTCCTTTGGCCACCCCGTGCCGCCACGGCTCGCTCGCTTCTCCGCGTCCGATCCCATGCAGAGCGCGCCCGGTGCGAGTGATGGCGACGAACTCATCATCGGCTTCGACCGTGCGACCGACATGTCGGGGGCACCACCGGACGTGGCGCTCGATGCGACGGCGCTCGACGCGCTCTTCGACTTCTCCTCGCCCCTCGGCGCCAACGTCTCCGGCGTGTGGATCCAGAATGGTGCCGCGCTCAAGCTGACGCTCGCCAACGTCACCGCGGAGCAAGCGGCGCTCGCGGTGGGAGCGTCGACGGTCACGCTGCGCGGCGCGGTGCGCACGGCGGGGATGGCGCGAGCGGAGGGTGATGCGGCGCCCACCGCCCCTCTCGACGCCGTCGTGCTCTCGGGGAGCCTCGGCACGGACGATCCGCCACGGCTCGTCGGCTTCGTCGCGCGCAACATCTATAATGCCGACAGCAAATACGGCGCCGGCGACCAGCTCGTGTTGAGCTTCGACATGTACACGAGCGGCACAGGCAGCCAGATCCAGACGCGGGAGATCGATGAGCTCTTCGGTTTCTCGAGCGACCTCGGAGCGAGCTACGTTGGCGAGTGGGTCGACTGCCTCGACGGTCTGCTATACTGCCGCTCCTTTGTGATCACCATCTACGACGCGACGCTGCCTGAGGGTGGGGCGATCCCCGAATTCGGGCGTACGATCGCGTGGCTCAAGGGCACAGGCGCCTCGGGCATCCGTAGCCCGAGCTTGCGCTCAGAGGCCTCAGTCTCGGCGCTCACGCTCGGCGCCTCAACGGCACATGGCCACGGCGAATCCATGGTGCCACAGCTCAACCTGGGGCTGCGGCGCGCCACGGTGCTGCAGCGGCGGCGTGCGGACCCGAGCCTCGGCGCTGAGCCCGGCCTCATGCTCCTCCTCCAGTGCAACTTCGCCCTCGACGACGACGCGGCACAGCCCGTGGCGTACGCGGCGGACGGCCAGTCGGTCCGCCAGGGCTCCTGCATCCGCGGCGCCGCCTCACCGCCGCTGCCGATCGGCGTCGAGTGCGGGCTGAACGGCGAGTCGTGCGGCGCCCTTCTTCAGGCCGCCCACCCGCGGCTCGTCGGCGCACGCCCTCCCGGCGCGCCGCTCGAAGGGAATACGAGCGTCGCCCTCCTCGGCGAAGATCTCGGCTCCGTTGTCATGTGTCACTTCCTCGTCGACTCGGCGGACGCCGAGGCCGATGAGGCGGAGCGAATGCTGCGATACGCGGGCGGCCGCTCGCTCGCGCTCGTCGTCAACAACGCCGGCCTGCGCTGCGCCGTACCGCCGTACGACCACCGCTTCAACGGCACCTTTGCCCGTCGGGCGCTCACCGTCCGCCTTCGGCTCTCTGAGGATTACATCAACTTTGTCGACTCTGGCGTGGCGTTCGTCTACTTTGAGAGGCCTCGGCTCGAGGAAAACGAGCCGCGCTGGGGTCCGAGCACCGGCAGTCGCGTCAGCCTCACCGGCCGCGGCCTCGACGCCGTGCTCGCCGACGCGTCGGCGGCGCGCTGTCGGATTGGTGACGAGACGACCGGCGTCGACAAGATCAGCGTGGTCGAGGCGTCGGCGGCGAATGAGGTGGATACGACGGGGATGCTCGGGCGGCGGAGCGAGCTCATCTGCCTCATCCCGCCCGCCTCGCACTGGGGCGCACAGCTCGGGCGCGTCTATCCACTCTCGGTGGCGCTCGACGGCGTCACGTTTTCAACCTCGGAGAATCTCGCCGGCTTCAGGTACTACGACCCCCCGGGGCTCGACGGCGCCTTCGCACCGCGCGGCGGGCCCTCTGAGGCCGAGGTCGAGGTGACCATCCGTGGCGACGGCTTCGCGGCCCTCGCATCGAGCGGCGACCTCAGAGAGGGCTCGCTCTCTTGCCGCTTTGGCGAGGCCGGAATCGTCACGGCGACGCTCGTGCGCGTGCCCTCCTCCGACCCGCTGCGCTCTGGCGATGTCTCCTTCGAGCTGCGCTGCCGCGCGCCGCCGTGCACGCGCGCCGAGTGCATGGGCCTCGTCGAAATCACCACCAGCCTCAACGGCGTCGACTTCTACGGCGAGAAGCCGCCGAGGCTGTTCAGTTACGACGACGAGTTTGCCGCGAGCGTCTGGGGGTGCGAGCCGGCGGCGGCGGCTCCATCTGCGCCGCACGGCGGCGGTGCTGCGCCCTCGGCGTGCGGGCGCGGCCTCGTCCATCGCTTCGGCACCCTCTCGAACGTGTCGCACACCGCCATGGTGCACAGGGAGAATCTCAGGTATGAGCTCGACGCGGACGCGCTCCCTTCGCAGGCGGCCGCACAGGTGGCACTCGACGCGTTCAGGGGCGCGCACACGTGGGAGAGCGCGCGCGCGCGCCTCTCGCTTGAGGCGGCGCAGGCGCGTGTAGCACGCCTCGAGCACGCGCTCGAAGAGGCCGACGCGCACGTGAGCTCCCTCTCCGAGACGGCGAGCGCCGCGCGCTTCCAGGTAGATCTCGGCGGCCAGATCGCTCTGGACGCGCGCGACAAGCGCGTCTACTGGGTGCGCGGAGGGTGGCTCTGGCGCATGCACTACGGCGCCGCGGTGAACGCGAGCGCCGAGCGGCTCCGCCCCTGCGGCGCCGTGAGAGGACTCCTGCTACACGGCGCCGCCTCTCGCCTCTATTGGCTCGAGCCGTCGGCGGAGGCGCAGGCGCAGGCGCAGGCGCAGGCGCAGGCGGAGGCGCAGGCGCAGGCGCAGGCGCAGGCGGAGGCGGAGGCGGAGGCGGAGGCGTCTGCGAGCGAGCACACGCTCCGTCGTGCCTTTCTCGACGGGAGCGGAGAGGAGGCCGTCCTCGAGGGCCTCCCCGCGCACTCAAGCGTCCTCGCTGCCTCGCTCACCATGGGCGGGCGGCTGAACAGTGTGTATGTTTCCGTCTCACAACCGGGCGACGCGCGCTTGATTCGGCTCGACGAGATGCGGCCGATGAGCTCAACGCCATGGCCCTCAGCGCCCAACGCGAGCCACCCGTGGGAGGGCGCGCGCACCGTGAGCACGCTCCTGCGCGGCGTCGCCCCCACCGCGCTCGCTGTCCACGGCGACTACTTGTACATGAGCATCGGCGCGGCGCGCTCCATCCGCCGGTGCGCGCTCGACGGCTCCCTCTGTGTCGACCTCCACGCCTTTGGCGCCCCCGGCGGCCTAGGCGACACACCACGCGCCAACGCGACCCACTCTCGAGTCGGCGCCCTCGTTGCCGACGCCGCCGCCCTCGTCTGGCTCGACGGCGGCTTACGGCGCGTCTTTCAGAGCGCGCTTGATGGAGACCGGCTCGAGGCGCTCGTGTGGACGGATGGGTGGGAGCCCCACGGCGTCTCAGTCCACCCGAGAGCGCTCGCGACGGCGGCGCTCGCGAACCGGGAGACGGCGGCGCGCCCGCGGCTTCTCGCCGTCGAGCCACGCGGCGGTCCCTCGGCAGGAGGTACTGCGATTACAGTTTTTGGCGACTCGCTCGGTTACGTGACGAGGATGCGGTACGCGCCCTCCGACGATTGGCTGGCGCCAGGCTCGGCGGGGCTC
>MDSY01152918.1_pt1 | contig 13861 bp, 16 predicted proteins | sample 811131 | NCBI WGS metagenome assembly MDSY01 (sample SAMN05326643, study PRJNA326480) | marine metagenome | isolation source: seawater | place: Atlantic Ocean: South West | collected 2010 | reverse complement strand
GTGCACGATAGCGAACACTTTCCAAAAAGTTTTGACTGCTTATTGGAGTTTGAGGTGCTTTACTTTTAGAGTCAAAAAACTGACTCGAATAGGCTTCTATAGACTTTATTTTTTGGTCAATAAAAGAAGAAATATCTACCACAAAATCAGGTTCGATATCCTTCCATTGAATATAATGATAAACTTGCTTGGGACCCCACGGATCTAATATGGATCCATCAGCTTGGGTTTCTACCTTAGATAATCCTGATAAGAAACAAGCGTTACTTACCAATTCGCTTCCTTTGGGATGATCTATATGTCTATCGTTAAATGCATTACATAAAACAACATTGGGTTGATGGATTCTAATGAGTTTAATTACTTCCAATTGATGTGTTTCATCATTGATGAAGAAACCATCTCTAAACCCTAGATTTTTTCTGAATGATACGCCCAATATTTTAGCTGCATTTTGAGATTCTTTATCTCGAATTTCTGCAGTACCTCGAGTTCCTAATTCTCCTCGAGTTAGATCAACAATTCCAACCGATTTACCAGAGTCTATTGCTGATAAAATACTCCCTGCACAACCCAGTTCCACATCATCAGGATGTGCACCGAAAGCTAGAATATCTACTTTCATTATTTTGATTTTTTTAATGCTTGATTGATATCATCCTTTAAATCATCGAGGTCTTCTATACCTGTAGACAATCGAATTAAATTATCTTTTATTCCTTGTGCTTTTCTGTCTTCTTGAGTTAACAAAGCATGTGAAGTCTTAGATGGTATTGTTAAAGAAGTTTCTACCCCAGCTAAGCTCATTGCAGGTCTAATTAAATTAAGATTTTTTTGAAATAAGTTTAGGTCATAAGAACTGTTGAGTTCAAAAGAAATCATTCCACCAAAACCATGCATTTGTTCTTTTGCCAATTCATGATTTGGATGACTTTCTAAACCTGGATAGAAAACCGTATCTATACATGATTTATCATAAAGAAACATTGCTAAAGACAGTGCATTTTTATTTTGAGCTTGTACTCGTATAGATAGTGTTTTTATACTTCTTTCAAGAAGCCAAACCGTATAATCACTCAAACTACCTCCTAAGTTTTTTGCCATTTGAAAAACAACTTCGATTTCTTTTGCTGAACCTAAAACTGTCCCAGCTAAAATATCGCTGTGCCCACCTAAATATTTTGTAGCACTGTGTATTACTATATCAATTCCAAATTCAATTGGATTTTGATTAACTGGCGAGGCAAATGTATTATCAATCATAGTGATTAGTCCTCTTTTCTTGGCCATTATAGCAACAGCTTCCAGATCAACAATTTTCATCAGTGGATTACTTGGTGTTTCTATATAAACAACCTTGGTATTTGGTTTAATTAGTATTTCAAAATCAGATGCTAAAATATCTTTACTAAAAGAATATTCAATTCCAAACTTATCAAACTCTTCAATAACTAGATTAGTTGTTCCACCATAAAGATCTGCCTGAAGGACCACATGATCTCCACTTCTAAGGTGAGACAAAAGGGCGGTAGATACAGCAGCCATTCCAGATCCAAAAATAAGACCCTGTTCTGCCCCTTCTAGTGCTGCTATTTTTTTTGCAAGCCCTACCTGATTAGGTGTATTAAAATATCGCGGATAACGCTTAGTTTGAACATCATCAAAGGCATAGGCTGTTGCCATATATAAGGGTGATACAGATCCCCTATGCTCTATGTCTTTAAGTTGACCCTCATGCACGCACAAGGTGTCTATTTTTCTCCTTTTCATATATAAGAACTACTTTGTAATCCAAGCAATAACTTCTGGATCGTCTGGTAATGTTCTTGGGTCAATTACTTTTTCTAATATACCATCTTCATTTAGTAAATATTTTTGAAAGTTCCAGGTAACTTTAGAATCCATGACCCCATTCTTATCCATATCAGTTAAAAAATCATAAACGGGATGTTTGTCTTTCCCATTAACATCAATCTTGGACATCATCGGAAAGGTTACTCCGTAATTGGCTTCGCAAAAAGCAGCAATTTCCTCCTCAGTGCCGGGCTCCTGTTTTAAAAAGTTATTTGCAGGAAAACCAATGATAACAAACTCATCTGATCCATAAGTTTCATATAAAGCCTGTAATTGTTTGTATTGAGGGGTTAATCCGCATTTAGAAGCTGTGTTGACTACCATTACTTTTTTACCTTTTAAAGAAGCTAAATCGAAAGCTTCTCCAGATATATTCTCAACTGAAAACTGATGGATACTATGACTCATATTTTTATTGCTTTGTGCACTTATAAGTGGCGTTATTAATAATATTAAAATTAGCATTGAATTTCTCAAGATATATTTTTAATAGTTAATTATTAATGTCTAAATTACACAAATTATACAACATTAAATGAAAATTTACTTTGTAACTTTTATTAATAAAAATCCTTATTTTTCTTATTAACTTCGTTTTATGACTAATATTTTAATATAAAATCTATGAGTGGTGGGTATATCAAATATTATTTGAGGGTTTATTTCAGTTCGATTTTTAAGTACATGTATTTTCAATAGAAATAAACCCCGCTATTATTTCAGACCTATCTGAAAATACTTTTGGACCCACAAAGTATTTTTTTAATTGTCGTCTTTTTCTCTTTTAAAGAAATACAAAAACTTTATAGCCAAGTATACTGATTGAAGCTATATTTTATTTAGAATCAGTAGCCTAACAATTACCTCAAACTAATTCTGCAGACAAACCAGCTTTAAGTAAGGATGAACATCGAGGTTCTAAATCTTTAAACGATCCAGTTTTGACTGTACACTTTCCATTATAATGAACTATGTAGGCACACTGCTCTGCTTGTTCTAAGGCGTGGTCACAGTACATAATTAAGCAATTGATCACGTGATCGAATGTATTTATGTCATCATTATGCAAAATAATCTGATGTTCTTTTGACGTAAGTACATCTATATCAAATTGTTCTTGTTCTTTTGGATTTGTAGCCATTGTTATTGCTTTATGAATTTAACAGCTAACCAATTATCCCTTTCTAAATATGACCTATATTTTAAGTTTACAGTTTCAGAAACCTGCTGAATATCTTTTATATCTGCAGTATAAAAACCACTTATCAAAAGTACACCTTCTTTATTCAAACTAGAAGCGTATACAGGTATATCTTGTAACAAAACATTCTTATTAATGTTTGCTATAATAACATCATATTTTTTATATTTTAAAAGACTTGAGTCTCCTTTATACGGATCTATATCAGAACAATTATTTAAAAGTGCATTTTCTTTTGTATTTTCATAACACCAAGATTCAACGTCAATTGCATCGGCATGTGAAGCTCCTTTTTTTATAGCCAATATAGCTAAAACTCCAGTTCCACAACCCATATCTAAAACTTTAGACCCTACTAAATCTAAATCTAAAATATATTGTATCATCATATACGTTGTTTGATGGTGTCCAGTACCAAAACTCATTTTAGGAGTGATGATAAGCTCATAATCAGCTTCAATTGGATCATGAAAATCTGCTCGAATAGCACAACGATTTCCAATAATTATAGGTTTAAAATCAGATTCCCATAATTTATTCCAATTCTTTGGAGCGATGGTATGAATTTTGTACTCAATTGAAAAATCAGGGTTTTTTAAAAATTGAATCTGTAAAAATAGTTCTTCGTTCCAATCCTTTTGAGATATATATGCTTCTAACCCATTATCTAATTCAACAAAACTTTCAAACCCTATTTGTGCTAGTTTAGCAGTCAGAATTTCTGTTGTAGGCTGAACAGGACTTAAAGTAAATAGGATTTGAATATAAGTAGTTGACATTAAGTTGATTTAATTATTGTAGTAAAGTCAGCCGCACTAAGAGCGGCCCCACCAATAAGACCTCCATCTACATCTTGCTTAGAAAAAATCTCTTGGGCATTAGCTGGTTTAACACTACCTCCATATAAAATTGAAACTTTTTCTGCTAAATCAGCATCATATTTATCACGTACTAAATTTCTTATAAAAGCATGCATTTCTTGAGCTTGTTCGGGAGATGCAGTTTCTCCTGAACCAATAGCCCAAACGGGTTCGTATGCTAAAACTATTTTAGACCATGCTGAAGCTCTTAATTCAAATAAAACATTGCTAATTTGAGACTTTACAACATTAAAATGGTTATCAAATTTTCGGTCTTCTAGCTCTTCACCAAAACAAAAAATAATCTCCATATCATGATCGAGGGCATTTATTACTTTCTTGGCTAAAGTAACATCGCTTTCTCCAAAATGTGCTCGACGCTCTGAGTGACCTAGAATTACTGTTTGAATTCCAACACTACATAGCATAGCTGGTGAAACTTCTCCTGTATAAGCTCCAGAAGTAGACTCATGTACGTTTTGTGCAGCAACTTCTATTACAGAATTAGTAGTTAAATAAACAGCTTGGGATAAATGAACATAAGATGGAGCAACAATCACTCGTGTACTTCCAAAATTTCCTTGATTCTTTAGGGATTCAATCAGTGTAATTGTCTCAGTTTGATCATTATTCATTTTCCAGTTTCCAGCTACAATTTTTGTTCGCATATTTTTTTATAATAAGTTAAAACGATTTTACTTGTGGATCTATAAATACATAAATTAGATCTACAAAGATATTGATAATAATGAATAAAGTTGATATGATTAATACAGATCCCATTACCACAGGAATGTCTAAAGTATTTAAAGCAGTAACTATTTCTTTTCCAATTCCTCGCCATCCAAAAATATATTCAACGAATACTGCTCCTGAAAGCATAGAAGCAAACCATCCAGATACAGCCGTTATAATTGGATTTAATGAATTTTTAATAGCATGTTTATGAATTATTGAAAAAGGACTCAGACCTTTGGCTTTAGCAGTTCGGATATAATCTTGAGCCATTACTTCAATTAATCCAATTCGAACCAACTGAACTATTACTGCTAAAGGGCGGATTCCTAGAACAAAAGCTGGTAAAATTAAATTTTTAATTTGCAATTGAGTTTCTTCTCCAAAATCATCTAACTCATATAAGCTTCCTGTCATGTTTAGATTAGAATATTCATTGAGTAAATAACCAAAAATCCAAGACAAAAGAATCGCACTAAAAAAAGAAGGAACGCTCATTCCAATAGTACTTACTAATTGAATACTTTTGTCTATCCAGGTTCCTTTATATATTCCTGATATAACTCCAAAAGTAAATCCTAATAAAATCGCTATAATTATAGAGGCAACCGCAAGTATCATCGTATTTGGTAAAGTGTCGGCAATAATAGTTTGCACCTTCTTGCCCTGACGCTGATATGAGGTCCTTAAATAAGGTGTTTTTAGGACAATATTAACTTTAGAAAAAGATACAAACACAAATCCTCCATATTTTGAAGAACTATAGAAAGTGAAATCATTTGAGTTTTTAGAGTGAAAAGAAATTGGAGCTAAATCATTTAAATAAATTAAATATTGTTTACTAATTGGCATGTCAAAACCATATTTTTTTTTGACTTTAAATAGTTCTATTTGAGTAGCGTTTTGATCTAACACCATTTGGGCTGGATCACCCGGCAAAACATTGAACAGAAAAAAAATAACCGAAGCAACTCCAAAAAGCGTGAGCAAACCAATTAAAAATTTTTCTAAAAAGAAAGAGAGCATTATCTAAGAGTCCAAATGAATCAAAGCAAATACAGCATAATTTATCATATCTTGATAATTTGCATCAATTCCTTCACTAACAATAGTTTTGCCATGATTATCCTCTATTTTTTTTACACGAAGTAATTTTTGAAGAATCAAATCTGTTAAAGAGCTTACTCTCATTTCTCTCCAAGCTTCACCATAATCATGATTTTTATTATTCATTAATTGAAAAGTTTCTTGCAAATGCTTTTCATACAGAGTAGTTGCCTTTTCAGGATTTAGATCAGGTTGTTTCGCAACTCCAAGTTCCAATTGAATCAAAGCCATTAAAGAATAATTGATGATTCCGATAAACTCACTAATTTGGCCTTCTTCAATTTTTTGTTCATCAAGGTTTTGTATACTTCTTATTCTTTGGGCTTTAATTAAAATTTGATCAGTAAGTGATGGTAATCTAAGAATTCTCCAAGCAGCACCATAATCCTTCATCTTATTAATAAATAGATATTTGCAGCTATTAGTAATCTCGTGATAATGTGCCTGAGTAGATTTCATATTTATTACAAATATTTGTAAATTTCGTTTAATTTTTTAAGTCTTTCAAATATTCCTAAAAAAGTTATTCATTAATACTAAAAATAACATGACTATTAATTGTAAAGGTACCTTAATAGATTTTTCTGGTCCCAAAATAATGGGAATTCTAAACCTAACCCCAGATTCATTTTATGATGGAGGAATTCATGATAATTTCAAAAATGCTCTTGTTCAATGTGAAAAAATGATTTTTGAAGGAGCAAATTTTATTGATGTTGGTGCATTTAGTTCTAAACCTGGAGCTGAAGAGGTTTCGGAAGAAGAAGAATTGAAGCGTTTACTTCCCACTTTTGAAAAATTAGTTTTAGAGTTCCCTTCGATGTTTTTTTCTATTGATACTTTCAGATCTAAAGTAGCGACAAAAGCACTTGAATGCGGAGCAGCTATAATTAACGATATCTCAGCAGGGACATTTGACACAAATATGTTAAGTACAATTGGAAGATTTAAAGTACCTTTTATTGCCATGCACATGCAAGGTAAACCAAATTCAATGCAAATAAACCCAAAATATTCTAATGTAGTTGAAGAAATAGTGTACTTCTTTTCAGAAAAAATAAAAGAAGCAAATGATGCTGGAATTAGTGACATAATTATTGATCCTGGATTTGGGTTTGGAAAAACTAATACACATAATTTCGAAATATTAAAAAAACTAGAAACCTTTCAACATTTTGAAAAACCAATACTTGCCGGGCTTTCCAGAAAATCAATGATTCATAAAACTCTTGATATCGATGCAGCTTCTGCATTGAACGGAACTTCTATTTTAAATACCGTTGCTCTTTCTAAAAAAGCACAAATTTTAAGAGTACATGATGTCAAAGAAGCAAAAGAATGTATTGATTTATTAGAGGCGCTTCAATAGTTTTTCTAATTTTACAAAAAAACCTAACTACTTTGAGTGGCCTAAATTTCTTGGAAATTAGTTTTATTGATGTTACTGATATTATTTTAGTAGCAACCTTACTTTTCTATTTATATAAACTAGTCAAAGGAACTGTTGCAATTAACATTTTTCTGGGAATTGTTATAGTATATATTATTTGGGTTCTGACTGATGCATTAAACATGGATGTGCTAAGTAACATACTCGGTAAATTTATTAGTGTTGGTTTTTTTGCACTTATTGTAGTTTTCCAACAAGAAATTAGGAAATTTTTACTTTTACTGGGTTCAACTAACTACACCAGTAGAAAAAGTTTGGTTCGCTATTTTAAGTTTCTAGGTCAAGAGGCGGCTGTCGTTAAGTTAGATTTAGCTTCACTAACCAGTGGCTGTAAAAAAATGGCGAATAAAAAAACAGGAGCTATCATTGTAATTGAACGTTCAAATTCACTTGATTTCTTAAAAAATACTGGAGATAAAACTCATATAGAATTATCTTCTCAGATTTTAGAAACAATCTTTTTAAAAAATAGTCCACTACACGATGGAGCAATAATCATTAAAGATAATATAATTACTGCAACTCGTGTGGTACTTCCTGTATCAGACTCTACTTCTATCCCAAAACGCTATGGATTACGTCACAAAGCTGGAGCTGGTATTTCCGAAAAAACTGATGCCCTGGTTATTGTTGTTTCTGAAGAAAGAGGACTTATAACTTATATTAAGGACGGTGAGTTTATTAATTTCACTTCGGTTGATAAATTAAAAAGAATGCTTAGTGAGGATTTATCTTTCTAGTGCTCTACTTGAAAAAACTGAAACTGGTGTAGTTTTTGGTAATAACCTTTTTCCTTATTCAACAATTCTTTGTGAGTCCCTGATTCTACTATTTTACCCTGATCCATAACTACTATTCGGTCTGCATTTTGAATTGTGGCTAATCGGTGAGCTATAATCAAAGAGGTTTTGTTCTTGGTTATTTTTTTTGTTGCATTTTTAATCAGTTCTTCAGAATATGAGTCTACAGAAGATGTAGCTTCATCCAAAACTAATATAGTTGGTTTTGAAAGAAAAGCACGTAAAAACGCAATTAATTGACGCTGTCCAGAAGAAAGCATAACTCCACGCTCTTTTACGTTATATTGATATCCGCTTGGTAAAGAGGTAATAAATTCATGAATACCTATCTCTTTTGCTGCAGATTCAACCTGTTGAATACTAATTTCAGGATTATAAAGTGCAATGTTATTATATATAGTATCTGCAAAAAGAAAAACATCTTGTAATACTACCGCCACATGCTTTCGCAAATCGTTTAAATCATAATTGCGGATAGATATTCCGTCTATCTTGATATCGCCCGAGTTGAATTCATAGAAGCGAGAAAGTAAATTGATTATCGTAGACTTACCTGCTCCAGTAGCACCGACAATGGCAATTGTCTCACCAGGGTTGACTTGTAAGTCAATTCCTTTGAGAACCTCCTCCCCCTCTGTATATGAAAAGTGAAGATTTTCTAAATCAATTCTACCTTTCATATGTTGAGCAATAAAAGTACCTTTATTTTCGATTTCATTTTCGGTTTCTAGAATAGAAAAAACTCGATTTGCAGCAACCATTCCCATCTGAAGTGTATTAAATTTTTCCGCAATTTGACGAAGTGGTCTAAATAGCATTTGTGAAAGCTGTATAAATAGGAAAATAATTCCAAGAGTAATATTCCCATTCGAAACTACATTTAGTCCTCCATACCAAACTAAAATTCCAATTGTAATTGATGTTGAAAGTTCAGCAATTGGGAAAAAAATAGAGTTAAACCAAACGGTTTTTAACCAAGCCTTTTTATGTTTAGAATTGATTTCAATAAATGTTTTTTGTTCAATAAGCTCACGATTAAAAAGCTGGACTATTTTCATTCCCGTGATTCGTTCTTGAACAAAGGTATTGAGATCAGCAACTTGTTTTCTTACATCCTCAAAAGCATTTTTCATTGATTTTTGAAATATGCGAGTAGCATATAGAATAATAGGCAATACAGAAAAAACAATCGCGGAGAGTTTCCAGTTTACAGAAAGCATAATAACAACAACTACCGACATTTTCAATAAATCGGCAATAATCATAAACAAACCTTGACTAAAAATACTGGCAATTGTCTCTATATCACTAACAGATCTTGTAACCAAACGCCCAACCGCAGAGGAATCATAATAAGCCAATTTAAAATTAATAAGTTTTTGGAATAACTCAATTCGCAGATCTTTAATGATCATTTGCCCCAACCAATTTGCATAGTAGATAAAGACAAATTGAAAAATTACTTCTAGAAATAAAGTCAAGAGCATTAATAACGAAAAGAATACAAGACCATCGTAATCTTTTGGGGTTATATGATCGTCTACTACAATTTTAAGTAAATACGGGCTCAGAATCGAGAAGACAGATAGTAATATGGCTGATAAAAGAACAAAATAATAGATTCCACGATATGGATTGGAATAATCCATGAGCCTACTAAACAACTTTAAATCAAATACTTTACCACCAACTTTAGCCATTAATTATATAGATATTATCTGGGTATTTAATATCGCTAAGATACAACCCGTGAGCCGGAACCGAAAATCCTGCATTACTTCTTTGCTTACTTTTTATGATATCTCCTACTTGTCCTATCGTTGTTTTATTTGACCCTACATCAAGAAGAGTTCCAACAATGGAACGTACCATATTTCGTAAAAATCGATTTGCAGTTATTTTAAAAACATAACCTCTTTCCCCTTTGGTCCACTGAGCATAAGAAATATCACAGAAAAAAGTTTTGATATTCGTATTAGTTTTAGAGAACGCTTCAAAATCTTTAGTGGTTTTTATCAACTGAGTAGCTTCATTCATTTTATCTAAATTCAAAGTATCTCGAAACAGATAAGCAAACCCATTGGAGAAGGGATTTTTCTCAAAATCTATATGGTATTCGTATGTGCGAAGTAATGCATCAAAACGCGCGTGAGCAGCTCCTTTTACAAGAGTTATAGAATAGATTACAATATCAGAATTCAAAAATTGATTTAGTAGATGTACTAAATTCCCATAAATATCATCTGAAATACTGGCATCAAAATGAGCTACCATCAATTTCGCATGAACACCAGTATCTGTTCTTCCTGCGCCTGTAACTTTAATTGGAGTTCGTAAAACAGTTGAAAGAGAGTCTTCCAAAACCTGTTGCACGCTAATTGCATTAGGTTGATATTGCCATCCGTGAAAATGAGTGCCGTTGTATGCTAAACTTATAAAATACCTCACAACACAAAGATATTAGATTTTAAAGGGATTGTTAAATGTTTTTATAAAAAAACTTCGTTTTAATTTTAAGATATAATTTATTGATTAATCTAAAAAAATGAGCAAACTAAATGGGGTAAAAAAAATCCTAAAAGATCTTCAGAAAGATGACAATATATTCCGTATTTTTCAAAAAGTAATGATTGAATTGCATGGCTTTTTTACATTATACTGCTTGTTAATTAATTAGATTATACCAAAAAGACAAACATTGAAAAAAATTCTACTACTATCCGATACACATGGCCATATAGATCATCGAATAATAAGCTATATAAAAGAGGTAGACGAAGTATGGCACGCTGGAGATATAGGAAATTTATCTGTAACCAAGGCCATTATAAAAATCAAACCTTTACGCGCAGTTTACGGAAATATCGACGGTCAAGAAGCACGTTTAAGCTTTCCTGAATTTCAGAATTTTTATTGCGAAAAAATAGCTGTATTAATGACACACATTGGAGGTAAACCGGGGAGTTATAACCAAAAAGTAAGAAACTCCCTGAATAAGTCTTTTCCAAAACTATTTATTTGTGGACATTCACATATTTTAAAAGTAATTCAGGATAAAAAATATAAACATCTACACATGAATCCCGGAGCGGCAGGAGTTCAAGGGTTTCATAAAGTACGAACAATGCTCCGCTTTGAAATTAATGAGGATAAGATTGAAAATCTTGAAGCAATCGAACTGGGAATTCGAGGTCTCTGAAAAAATTAACGTAACCTATCTAAAGAGCGAATCAAATCATCGTCTTTACGGATGAACTTATTTGCCAATATCAGTGAAATCCAGCTAAAAATTACCAAAACAAGCCTAATAGAGAATAATTCATTAAAAGAATTTAAAATTATATATTTCATGCATTCTAAGTAAAATTCAAATACAAAAGAGCTTAGTAGTACAAGTGTATTTATTTTCAATTGAATTTTACGTTTGGAAAACAAAAATAAATTGACAATAATAATTCCAACAAAAAAATAAGGAAGAAACTCAATAAACTTCTGAAAACGGTATGAATTAGGAGTGTTTTCAATTGGAAAATAAAAATTTAAAAAAAATGTGAACAATATATATTTTACTAAAAAAATGGATTGAATTCTTTGGATCATTATTATTATTTTTTCAAAATTAAAGATTTTTCATTGGAGGTTGTATTTTTTTCGTAATATTGTGAAACAATCTATAATTCAGAGATTGTCTCTCAACCAAACACAATACTTACTAGGGATTCTACGGAGTAAGTCAATTTTACAGAAAAAATGTACGAAATATCAGATTTAAAAAGCAAGAAGTTAACTGATTTACAGGCTATTGCGAAGTCTATTGGTGTAAAAAGAATTGCTGGTCTCAAAAAACTAGATTTGATTTATCAAATTATTGACTTTGTTTCTGCAAATCCGAACGCTATTAAAAAAGCTCCTCCAGCCCCATCTCTTGCTGAAATAGATAAAGATATAGTTTCTTCAGAACAAATACCCAGAGTTAGCAAGCCCAGACCCGTTAATATTAAAAAGGTAATAGATAAGGAAAATAAAGGAGTAGAAGAAGTTTTAGCTGAACATTTACCAAAGGAAAATGAACACTCTAAACTTCAAAAAAATAAAAAAGAAAATCCAAATAAACTCGCTCAGCATGGAAATCCGAATCAAAAACAAAACGGGAATCCAAACCATAGACAAAATGGGAATTCAAATCAAAAGCAAAACTCCAATCAGAATCCTAACCAACGTAAAAATATTAACCCCAACCAAAAAAATAAATCAGAACCAAATCATAACAAGGATAAACGTAACCGATACCGTGAACCAGACTATGAATTTGAGGGAATTATTGATTCTGAAGGTGTTTTAGATATAATGACTGAAGGGTATGGGTTTTTAAGATCCTCAGATTATCACTATTTATCTTCTCCAGATGATGTTTATGTATCTCAATCTCAAATCCGTTTATTTGGGCTTAAAACAGGAGATACAGTTCTTGGGACAGTTCGTCCTCCTAAAGAAGGAGAAAAATATTTTCCTCTTATTAAAGTTAATAAAATTAATGGCCTCGATCCAAAGGTGGTTCGTGACCGTGTATCTTTTGAGCACCTAACTCCACTATTCCCTCAAGAAAAATTTAAGCTAGCAGAAAATCAGAGTACCATTTCAACCCGTATTATTGACTTGTTTTCTCCAATTGGAAAAGGACAACGTGGAATGATTGTTTCACAACCTAAAACGGGAAAAACAATGTTACTTAAAGACATTGCAAATGCAATTGCAGCAAACCACCCAGAAGTATATCAAATTATTTTATTGATTGATGAACGTCCTGAAGAGGTAACTGACATGCAACGTAACGTTAAAGGAGAAGTTGTAGCTTCAACTTTTGATGAACCAGCAGATCGACACGTAAAAGTTGCTAATATTGTTTTAGAAAAAGCCAAACGCCTAGTAGAATGTGGTCATGATGTGGTTATCTTATTAGATTCAATTACTCGTTTAGCTCGAGCATACAATACTGTCCAACCTGCTTCAGGAAAGATTTTGAGTGGTGGTGTAGATGCAAATGCACTTCACAAGCCAAAAAGATTCTTTGGAGCAGCACGAAATATTGAAAAAGGAGGTTCATTATCAATTATTGCAACTGCGTTGACCGAGACAGGTTCGAAAATGGATGAAGTTATTTTTGAAGAATTTAAAGGAACAGGAAACATGGAGCTTCAATTGGATCGTAAGATCTCTAATAGACGAATTTTTCCTGCAATTGACTTAATTTCTTCTAGTACCAGAAGAGATGATATTTTATTGGATGAAAACACGGTTCAGCGGATGTGGATCATGCGTAAATATCTTGCTGACATGAATCCAGTAGAAGCAATGGAGTTTATAAACGATCGCTTTAAAAGAACCAAGAATAACGAGGAGTTCTTAATTTCAATGAATACCTAAACTAAGTTTAGTACTTAAAAAAATACAAAAAAATCAATATTTAATTATAGTGCTTTTTTTGATTCTTTAGAGCTTCTAAAGAGCAGAAACTTGCTTAGTCAGTTTTGACTTTAAATTTGCAGCTTTATTAGCATGAATGATATTTCTTTTGGATAATTTATCTAACATTGAAATAACACTTTTTAACAATACATCAGCTTCTTTACGATCTGTGATTTCTTTTAACTTTTTGACAGCATTACGAGTTGTTTTGTGTTGAAAACGATTACGTAAACGTTTCTTATCGTTTGATCTAATTCTCTTTAATGCAGATTTATGATTTGCCATCTAAATGTTGTTTTTGTTTTTAATGTGTAGCCCGTAGGGGAGTCGAACCCCTCTTTCTAGGATGAAAACCTAACGTCCTAACCGATAGACGAACGGGCCATTT
>MDSY01066178.1_pt1 | contig 13864 bp, 2 predicted proteins | sample 811131 | NCBI WGS metagenome assembly MDSY01 (sample SAMN05326643, study PRJNA326480) | marine metagenome | isolation source: seawater | place: Atlantic Ocean: South West | collected 2010 | reverse complement strand
ATTAATTTTATAGCTATAGACCAGTTCAATGCTACAATAAAACAATTGCAGACGTCTTAAATAATAAAATTTAAATGTTTTCTCTCGTAATCTGTTTTATATTTGGTACGATTTCCTAAAAATTTAAAATACTTTTTTGAGAGATTATATTCTTTTGGCTTCTTTTTCTTCAAAACTTTTAATCGTACATACATTATCATTCCTACTTGCCATATTCTTTTATGGGGATATTTACCTGTCTTATATAATCTCTCCAACTTATTAATTGTATTTTTTACATCATCCATTGTTGTATATTTAATTGGTATTGTATCATTTGGATTCTTATCAATATATACATCAAATGATTTTTTTGGATCTAAAGGATTATATAAAAATTGTTGTTTCTTTCTTTTACCGCCTTTATATGTTTTTTTACAATTTTTATATGGAGCACAAGATGCTCTCATAGTAAATCCTTTATTTATTCTATTTACACACTGTTTGCGAGAAAATCTTCTTGGTAAATCAAAAACCTTTTTGTCCTCTTTTCTTATACATTTTTTAGTTTTTATATTTGATTTACAACAATCTACCATTAAACTATATATATATTATTAGATTAAATATTTATATAATTTATTTTTCTTAGACCTATTATACCCCTATTTTTAAATTAATTGCCGCTATTTACCGGCGGTTTAATATTACTTTGGCTAATCGCATCGTGTTAGACGCGCCCGAACCCAATTTGTAATTATGTTGTATCTTCTTGTAATACACCGGACAAGGACACTCCGGGTTATTTGTGATAATATCAATTCCATCATCTATTTTTACAAGAATATCCCTGTATATAGTCGTGGTAATAGACACACCAGAATTACTTGTTGCTGTTAGTGTAATTGCGTCAGTAAAAAGACCAAGTGTATCTGTATTAACCAGAGTATTTTTTACTGTTATATGTAATGGTTGATTATTATTTGCTGTATCCAATGCCGTAATATTGTTTAATATGCTACGGTCTGTAATGGGGACACCTTGAGTTGCGTTATAAGTCCATCTATTACCGCCTAACGACAATATGAATTCATCATATGGAATACCGTTTATGAAAAATGCTGGATATTCAAAACTTGATTCAACATATACCGTCCGTTTTACTGTATTAACATTATTAGCATTATCAGTAACCGTATAGAAAATATCAATTTCGGCTGTGCCGCCTATATAATTTGCGGTCCCATTATACAGATTGCTAACATCTATATTAATTGTTGAGTAGGTTTTATTAGTATATGTAATAGTTGTATAACTATTTTCCGATACATCATTATAAATGATACTTGTGTTGCTCGATGAAGCATCATCGCTGTGATATTGATTAACTTCTATAAACGATATATCAGCAATCAATACGTCTATAAGGTCATCAATTGAGCCAGCAGTGGATAGTGATTGAGAGAACGACAAGCTAATATCATTAAATAGTAATGTTGGTGGAGTAAAGTCTGGAACGGCCAAATCCAAAACAATTCTATCTACATATTTGGAGGGGTATAAATAACTGTCGTATCTAATGTCTAATTTAAATTGTAAATTATTTGAATAGAAACTATTAATAAGCAACTTGCTGCCGCTCATATGATAATTTAATCTTTCATCGTATATTCGTTCTTTGTTTATAAAGTCATAAACCCCTACAACCGCATCAAGGAAATAGTTAAAATTTGTTCGCACGTGATTAATATTATTACTTAAATCAACTAATACGATACCAGTTTGGTCATATGTATAATTGAAACCAGGGTCAAAACTATTATTACATAAGTCGTCTGCTCCAGTATGGTTTGTGGTTATTACGTTTATATTTGAAAACGCAATTTGATTATTCAATACTTCATTTAAACTTACATAATTATTCAGTAGTGTTGTTGTAAACTCAAGTATATCTGTCTTATTAAATACATCAGCATATGAGAGGTCAATAATCGCTACGTCCGAAAATAAAGATTCGTTCAAATGCCTTGCGTCGAACTCAAATAGAATATTCTCATACGCTAGTTTCATATCTGTATAATCAGCTAATAAATTAAACAATATATCATAATCAGTCATCTCGGTTATTATTGAACTTGTGCTATTTCGTAACAAAGCCCCAAGTGTATCTTCGTCATAATAAAAATAGAAATTATTATCAAGCATGAGGTCAATATTAATGCCTATAGAACTTACGTCTGTTACTAACTGGTCGACATTATTAAAATCGGCATCACTATCATCAACATCGTCAAAAATATTATACAATGGAGATACAAATTCTGTATTTTGATGGAATTTAAAAATCTCCTCTATAAGTCTGTATTTCTCTTTCAACTTTTTGAAATTATTAAAGTTATTTGAATATAAATTATTTAATGTGCGATTTTCAAGTTCTAAATTATAAACATTTGATATAGTATCTGTTTCATTGTATAGAGCAATTAAATTCTGAATACTTGTATTATTTACAAACAAATGATCATCTGGATTGTATGAATTTGGGATGTGTTTATATGTAAGTTGGTTGGTAATTATATCCGATATAAAACCCAATCTAAAATTCAATACTGCTAACTGATTCTGTATTTTATTTAATGCAACCACTTTACTTTTATCAAATATAATATTCTGGCTACCATCTACATCAAACAAATTGAACTCGTTAATATAACTCAAATCTACGATGGTGTATTTTAGATTAGCATTATTATATACATTCCACGGGACTGCTAAATTTGAATTATCATACATATATCTATCAAAATAGTCATTCAAATCAATAACATAACTGTGGCTGTGATAATTTTGTAACGCACTATCATAAGCGTATTCAAATTTATTATAACACACATCATTTAATGTTTGTGGTCTAATATCAAACTGACCCAAATAATAATCATTGTTGGGTAGTTCATCGCCAAAAAAGTATGAGATGAACGATTTATAATTATATGTATCCTGTTGTATTACATTATTCTTTTTATTCGCATTTTCATATATATTTTTGCTACTATCAACATAACAACCATACAAGTCGTTGGTAGATAATTCTAATAAATATTTCTTATTGTTTGAAAAATCGGTTAATGTTCGTTCTAATGTTAGAGTTGGTTCATTTACTTTAAAATTATTAGCTAACTCTTGGTATGTGTGGAATATAAAAGTATTATCTTCGTCGATATACATATTGTGAAAAATATTCTGTGATGTAATTCCAATATATTGATTGTAATCATGTCCAATCATAGAGGCATCGCGAACCGATAAAAACACTCTATTTTTTAATTCTTCATCAACCGCATCTATACCGTCTGTTTCTATCATATTATCATAGATCTTATATAAAAGCCCGCTACTGTCCTGTGAATCTAACAAATATTCATTAATTTCAACTGTTCCATTTGATAATAATATACTCTCTTCATCTGACTTTACGATTTCTTGTCTTACATCACCTGATATATCAGTCCATATACTCACTACATATTCTTCAAATAACAAGTTGCTCTTATCAGGTAAATAATTGCTTGGAGTTTCGTATTTTGTAAAAACCCGATTATACAAATGATTCAATAAATCGGAGTCTATATCCGAATTAGATAAATCAATGTATGTTTGTAAGTTAAATGTTATGAAATTATTCAGCATTTCATTAAAAATAATCTTACTTGAAGGCAGATAGTTATTAAGATAGAATTGGTATATTTGGTAATCATCTAATATAGATACTGGGTTCTCATACTTGATTTCATTAATTTTACTTATAAAATTGTTTTTAACAAATCGGCTTGCTAATAATCTATTTTTCTTGAAAAAATTTTCATAATTATCAATCACACCCTTGGAATAAAACAGGTCTAATATACTCATTGTGTAATTTGAATTCTTGGTATTATTCAGTATATTCGTTGATGTATCTATTTTATAATCATACATAATCATATTTGATTGCGACATATTTACACTTACATCAAATAAATAATGATTGCTTAAATCGTGTTTTAAATGTCCGTTGGATATATCCGAATTTGGTGCTACTGAATCATCATATGTTGGAACACTTGTGATTACCCCAGTATCCGTGGGGTCGTAATTAGACGACGACTGGTATTTTTTAAATATTATTAAATTACTTGATTTATTTATCAAAACATTATGGTTAATATTTTGCTGTGTTATACAATTAACGTTAAATTTATCGGTCGTTCCGCTTGGAGCTACTATATTAAAGCTCTGTGATATTAATAGTCTATTCAATAGTTCCTCTTGAGAATTAAAAACTGGTAAAACGGGAGCATTATCTACCGACAAAACATTATCAGTAACATACATATTTCCCGTTGAAAAAACAATATTATTCCTTGTTTCTATTTTACCGCCCATATTTGGGAAATGTTCCGAATAATAATATAATGGCGATGGTGTAGTTGCGGAGAGAAGAAATTTTGTTCTACCATTAGTTACTCCAGGAGTTCCATATTCTGTAATACCTTTTGTAAATTCTACTCCATTATTATGTGTCCCGTCTTCGGTAATTGAGAACTTTATTCTATTATAATAATTGCGATGCCCCAATTGAGTAAATGTGTATTCTCCTATCGGTAAGTGTAAAGTTGCTCTACTTAAATCAGTAATATATCTATTATTAATGTCATCGGTTGATTGGTATATCTCTCCTGTTAGTGTAAAATATTGGTACGAATTATCAGGTGAATTATATCCTGATACATCTAATAGAAATGTTTGCCTGTGTAATGGTTCTTTAAAAGTTTGTTCGATAATAATTGGAACGCATTCATCCGAATACAAAAATACATCTTCCAAAAATACCACGCTTAAATCTCTATTCAAATACTCTATACTTGCCCTGTTAAAATTGCTATTTACACTCACATCTATTTTTCCCCAGTGGTATTCGTTACCATTATTAGTTACTGGTGTTTCCGAGCCATTAATATATATCATACCAGTAATATCTATATTATTATTACCAACCAATCTAATTGCGTCGGATGCGTCTGTTATATTTATGGTATATGAATTATCATATAATCCAAATTTATTATTAGATGTATCTGGGATTAAATTACTCAAATCATTTACCGTTGATGTTAAACATTTTAATTTTACCACATGGACATCTCTCTCGGCTAGTGACAAAACAACATTATTTGCATCTGTCAGTTGTAACTTTACTTTTTGAATACCTAATACTTTTTCATCTATAAGTTGGGTTACCTCGATGTTTAATGAGGGCAGCGTTGTCTCGTAATAATCATATATGTTACCCAATAGTTCAATATATGGAGTATATTGTGGATGATAAGTTTTTAAAAATAGATTATCGGAAGCATCCTGAGTATAATTTAAATTTAAAAATGGATCAAATCTCTCCACAGTAATAACCCTTGATATATCAGAAGAATTACCAGCGGAATCAAATACTTGATAATTTTGTATGTAGTCACCTGCGTATTTTAATAAATAACTGGCGCTAATATCAAATAATGGGTTGTCCGTAACAGTCACACCTATCATACCTCCCCAAATGGAATATTCTTCAAGAACCACACTGGAAACATCGCCTGATAATGCTCTAAAAGTCCAAGTGCTTACTCCTGTAACGCTGGAGCAATAAATGTAATAATCTTTACCTGTCAATCCGAACTCGTCGGCGAACGTTATGGTATCTCCGGCCGGATTAATTACTCTGGAACTATGATCACCTACTTGAAAAATCGCAGGCATCCAGCCTGGTCCGAACACATTTGAATAATTATAAAATTCTCTTGCGCCGTTGCCTCTGTGTTTAAATGTATGTACTGTACCATCTCTATAAATGAATGTAACATTCGCACTACCATCAAAATTAAAATTGACGTCAGCGTGATTTATAGTAACGTCTATATAACTATCTAATAAATTGGGGTTAATATTTATAGTTGTTAAACTGTTATCAATTGCCGTATAGAATGCAGGCAGACTATCATATACACTTGTGGATGATTCTATTGGTAGTAATTTTTTATAAGTAGTAAATAACGCAAGTGTAGAATCAAACGCATCTTCTAATGTTTCATTACTTAATGAAATAGTTGATGTGCCACCGCCAGCATCGGTAATATTAACACCTGGTAAAGAATACATATTATGTCCATCTACACCTTTCGTAAATAAATATGGATTACTTAAATTTTGATTTACCAGACCATTAATAGTATTATTAGTAAGAGAGTTATATTTATTGGTTGAAAGTAGTGGTAATTTGATATTTGATATATCTGGGTAATCTGTAGATAATACAAAAGATAAATCTGGCGGAGCAGTATCTACGATATTAAATTTTATAACCTCTATAAATGACTTAAAACTTGTATCGTCAAAACTCTGGTATAATATGTTGTAATTACCAATTGTATTGGGGGTTATATTATTTACAATAGTATTATTACCGTCATCAACAATGGTAGCTCCAAACGTCGCAGTCATTGTGTAATTTATCAAATTATATTTATCTATATCACCAACTTCATATGTAATTGTTTTGGTTGTTGAATTATAATGGACGTCACCTGTATTAAATACTGCCGCCAAATTATCAGTATTATTGCTTATCAAGGCATTGAAACGAGTATTAAAATTGTCGTCCAAATTGTATTCATGATTGTAATCATATCCCGAAACAGACAATTTCGGGATTATTATAAAATCAGTAACAAGTTCTATGGCTATATTTAAAATTTTATCTTGAGAACTGTTTTGAACCCTATCTGTTGAGTTGAATATTAATTGATACGACATATCAGAGTTGCTTGTGTCGTTAGTATCTAATAATAAGGCTGACTGAGAGAAAGTGTAGTTTTTTACGAGTGTGGGAAAAACTAAATCTGCTATATTCTTTACAACGTCGTTGGTAGTGTTTTTTAAACGAATTGTAATAGAAGACAACCCTGCTCCAATATCACTGAAATAGGCAGTCGGCATATATAATTCCTCAAATCTATTAACATAAATAGTATCAGCCACAGATAATGTTATAACAGGTGGTTCTGTATCAGAAACACGAATCTGTCTTGTTAAAACTTTAGTTTTATTATTTTCGTCTGTTGCTGTATATGAAACGTTATAAATGCCCGCTACGGGATTTGTCACGTCAAAACTGTTTTTATCATAATACGTTGTAAAATTTGTAAATAAATAACTTATATCAGTAGAATTATTAAAATGATAAAATTTATCATATTCACTGACAGCATTAACGCCGAAAAGGAAAGATGCATCACTGAAAAATTCACCTGCTTCGTGTGGTATAATCGTTCCTATATCATCAAATATAGGTCCTTGGTTTGTGATTAAAACATTAATAGCTATCGCGGAAGAACTTAAATCAAATGGAATTTGTTTTGTTACAGCAAAGCAACTTATATCGTGATTTATGGTTGGGCTGCTTCCAGTTACAGTATAAATCATTCCGGCTGGGTCAAATTCATAATTACCACTTATAGTAGTAATATTCGGTGTAACTCCTACTCCTAATCCTAAGCTAAAACTAATATCAAAAGGAACATCTGTTTCAAACAACCTTGGATGCGATATATTAAAATCATCCGCTATGTTATAACTATTGTCTCCAAAATCAATAAGAATTTGATTAATATTCGGGTTCGGGTTAGTAAAAGAAGCGAGTGGGGCAATTTGATTAATTATATCTACCTTTCTTATTATGGTAGTGATATTAAATTGATTATCGGATATTTCATAAATTATATCTAAAGAAGAATCCACTCTTGAAAAAAAATCAAGAGTGTCACTATTGTTGGTTATGTCGGACATTGTTTTAATGTTTGACTGGTCTATACCAGTTGTGTTATTGTTTATACGGATTGTATAATTATTGCTTGAAATCTCATAAGTATCTACAAGAGTGAAATCAAATATAATAGAGCTTAATTCCATAATAAATAAATCATAATTTATTGCCTTATTAAATGCCTGGTATGAAAAATCTTTAAAATCTGTTACAGTTTCTGAAAATAATACATAACTAACGTCTGTTATATTGTTATAATTAAATGAAAAATCTATAGATGGACCTTTATTATCTACTATATCTACTATTCGATCAACATTGAAAGAATTATCATAACGGTCGTGAACCTTATAGTTAAAAATTAAGGAATCGGCTTTATTCAAACCATTAGTGACTTTATTTAAACTATTGTCGTCGTTTAAATATTTATTATTTGTTCCTGCTACTGATTTTAATCCTGCTTCAGTGAAAGATGCTTCGCGACCACCAATGGATAAGGAAACCGTTAAACTCAAGTCGACACTAGTCAAATAATTATCACGTAAGTCAAGTGTATAAATTATATAACTTAAATCATCAAAAGATGATAAAACACTTAGACTGAAATCTATGTTAGGTGCATTATAGCCTGTGTAGATATTCTCGGCAATTTGAGATTTACCTGCATCTGGGATCTGTCCTGTATGCGTATCAGAAAAAGTGGTATCATTGGAACCATCTATTACGCTGCCTAAAGGGGTTAAGATGGGAAATAGTAAATATGGATTACCTGTATCCACTATTTGTATAAATCGTGTTATGGAGTTGAATAAATTATTAGCCGGAACACCAATTGAACTTCTAACTTGATAAGTAAAAAAATATCTACCAACGGTAGTGATATCTATGTTTGTAGAATACGATATATTAAAATCAGCTGGATCTGGGTTGCTATGAATAGTTTGGAAATCAGATAAAAAAGCAGCCGAGTATGATGTTTCTCCGGGTACATAATCTTCTTGTTCTGGCTTACCCGGTTTAATTCTTACGCCGTCTTCTATATGTGGTGAAAATACTTGTAGTTGTACTAATTGGTCCCCTATTAATTGTAAATCTGGAAAGTCCTTGAATACAATAGTTAAACTCACATCATTACTCTTATTACCAAGTAAATCAACTCCTGAATACGTAATTATTGGTTCATGTGCGTTCCCATTTTTATCTGTCTGGTCCATATAATAAATATCGCCGTCTAGTTTCAATGAATCAATTCCATCAACACTATATGTATAAGAGAGATCATATATTGAATTATCAGTTGCTTCTATTAATGGTCTATTACTATTTTCTAAAAATTGATCTCCGCGATTAAGTGTCGTTATGCTATCAAAAACAAGGAAACGGTTGTCGTTAGAGTAATTTAATGTATATACTTTTGCGTTCACACCATTATTTTTAAAATTTAACTCTGGTTTTATAGTATCCGTTATATTTGCCGTGTATATCCTTGAGAAATCTGTGTCTAAACTATTTATGTCTATATTATCACTAATACTGTTGAATATGTGGTCTTCTGAACTTAAACCCTTCACCGTAATGGCAAAATCATAATCACCTATGTATTGGCTATTCATATGTGCCTCTCCAAATAAGTTAATTTCATCAAAAGTACCGTCAATATTTAAATTATTATCCGAGTTATTTGTATCTATTATATTAATTACAAATCCAATATTTGTAATTGTCAATGATGTATTTAATGCGTATTCTTCATAACTTTGACTGATGTCAATAATATTATCACTACTATCAATTTTATTAATTATTAAGTCATTTGTTCCGGCATCTAAATTGAAACTTAATATTTTATCGTTTAATAAATCAAGGCTGACGTATGAAATGTTACCTCCGCCATTAAAATTTATTAAATTTGCTTCTTCTAATATTCTACTATTTTCATTATCAATATTGAAACTTTTCACGTTAATAATCTCTATACCCAGTTCATCTAACGCAGATGAGCCCAAGCCCTGCCCATCTTTAAATTCTAAGTTGAAATTCTTTGATAAGTAATAATTTAACGGTCTACCAGGTGTATTAACATCGGATTTCAAAGGTTCGTTTGTTGCGAGTATATTATTATATTTTAATATATTTATGCTATTATCAGTAGTCAACTGGTTCAGTGTTGTGTTTCCAAATATACTGCTTGGATCATAAAAATCACCGCTTACAAGAGTAATCTCAAATGGTAAATTAATTTTTTTTGGAGGCACAGATGTATCATATACATACGCATTTATATTATCGTGCACATTATATGTTGTATGTGTATCACTTTCTATAATAAATCTATTTGTAAGTGGATTAGAATTAAGAAATAATGGGTCAGTGAGAGTTCCCGATATTTCTATAAATGGTCCTCTATGAATTTCTACTAATCGTCGTAATTGGGCTGTATTACCTTCATAATCTTCTACAGTATATGTGATTACAAATGATGATAAATTAAAATTAATCGTTGCAGGTAATGTTGAAGTTATTAAATTACTAATATCGTGATTGTATCTATCCAGTGCTTTATATGGTAATGTTGGTTCGTTATAGTCTTGGTATAAATTCAAAGTATAAATATTTTCCTTTGGGGTCATGAAATTTGTAGTAAATACTGAACCTTGCTGATTATACAAAACAAATGATAGGTCTATATCACTAGTAATATCAAAATTTACGTTATCGGAGTCTTCGCAATATGTAGTGTAAAATAAAGTATTAGATAATTCGTAATGTGCGTGTGGTGTTAATGAGCTTAATAAATCAATGGATAAAAGACTGATATCATCATTAGTGACTAATTCATTTCTCTCATTATTTACAATTAATCTAACTGTATTAAAATAATAATTATATTTATTGTATGGTGCCCCTAATGCTTGAATTCGTTGATCTGTTTTATAAATTATACCAGTTGTGTTATCATCATCTACATAAACGCTATTGCTAATATCAATATTATCTAACGTAATTGGGTGATTAGGGTCAATATTAAAAACAGTATATGAACCATCGTATATTCCATAATCCGTTTCATATAGATTTTCAACGCTGAAAGTGTTGTCGGTTCCGTGGTTATTTAAATTAAATTCATAATAAAATACACCTCTACCTGGATCTTCTATTAATTTTGCTTGCGAAACAATATTCAAACATTCCTGATTCTTATCTTTTAATAAAGGGCGAAATTGGGATTGTTCCGCAATTACATAATCACAAGTATCATTAAAATGAAATAAATTAGTATTTGAAACCTCAACTACTCCGCTTGGGTTTGGGAACGATTGAATAGATATCAACCTATCCTTTAAACGTCTAGTATAGGTTTCTGTTAGTGTTTCTGTAATTGTATCTGAATTGGAATAATCCTCCTCAACAGTCAATTGTATAACGCCATATAGATAAGTTATGTTACTTGCATCAACTAATATACTAAATACTCCTGTGAAATCTGCATTACCACATACATCTTGATAATGTATAGGTTTGGTTGTATTATTCGCATCTGTCGGTATTATAATATTAAAACTATCGTCTATTTTTTGCAAACTTAGATCATCTGTTTCAAAATTCTCACCACTTAATGAGAACGGATGAGAAGTTGAAAAATCCTCTATAGCAATAAATTGATATTTCATATTTCTCATAAAATGAAAATTGTCGCCACTATTAGTTAAAGTCGTCTCTGCATATGACGTGTTGATATTTATCAAATTATAGGATTCATCATAGAAATTGTAATAATTGTTATTACCGTGAGGTAAATCACTTCCTGATGAAACATAAATTTTTATAGGATTAGCATATGAAACGTCGTAAGTTATTAAATTAGTAATATCACTCATTTGGTCAGCTGAATTGCCTGTGCCTTGTGCTGATGCGTCAAAAAAACCCATAGGGTGTGATTTCGGAACATTTGTTATATAATATACAATAGTTGATGTTGTATCGTATAAACCAAATGTCGTGAGGGCATTATCAGTAGTATTAGAATAATTATTATTAAAAGAATATATTAAATTAGCATTCTCGCCCGTGCCTTGATAATTGGCCTTTTTTATTTTAACCGAATTATTTAATGTAAAACACGTCCTACTCATTATTAATAATATAAATTATTAAAAATATCTAAGTTAAAAATAAAAAAAATTCATTTTCACTTAAATTTAAATAAATTTGATATAAATAAAATTGATATAAATAATTAATTTAAAATCATAGCAATATAACATACATATGGCGACCAATACTCAAGATCTGGCAAAAAAATACCAAAAGAAAACCGACAAGCAACATATTTTAGATAATCCAGATACATATATCGGGTCAGTTGAAAATATTGATGAAGATACATATGTCTTTGATAGTGAGTTAAATAGAATCGTCGAGAAGCATATTACTTATGTCCCTGCTGTATATAAACTCTTTGATGAAGGAATTGTTAATTGCCGTGACCATACCATTCGTATGCAGCAATTAATCAAGTCTTCTCCTGAAGAAAAAAATCATCCCGTCACGAATATTGATGTTACTATCGCGGATGACGGAATTATTACTCTCTACAACGATGGTAATGGTATTGATGTCTCTATGCACCCTGAATATGGAGTGTGGATTCCCGAACTAATTTTCGGTCATCTACGAACTTCAACTAATTATGATAAAAATGAAAAGAAGACTGTTGGCGGTAAGAACGGTTTTGGTTTCAAATTAGTATTAATTTGGTCTACTTGGGGTAAAATTGAAACTGTTGATCATAAGACAGGACAAAAATATACTCAAGAATTTCACGATAATCTAACCACTATTGATAAGCCAAAGATTACCAAGTGTAAGACCAAGCCATATACTTCGGTCAGTTTTAAACCTGATTACGAAAGGCTGAAGATTGCTGGTATTGATATGGATTTCAAATCGCTTCTGTTAAGGCGGATTTATGATATGGCTGCCGTGACCGATAAATCAATTAAAGTCAAGTTCAATTCACAGCAAATTAATGTTAAAAGTTTTATCAACTATGTGGATTTATACATCGGCGATAAGTCTGTGACCGAGCGAGTTCAAGAACAGCCCAACGAGCGATGGGAATATGCGGTGTGTATTGCTCCCAAGCAAGAATTCACACAAATCAGTTTTGTAAATGGAATTTTCACATCCAAGGGTGGGAAACATGTTGATTATATCACAAATCAAATCATTCGTAAAATTACTGCTTTCATTAAAACCAAGAAGCATATTGATGTTAAGCCTGCTGCTATTAGGGAGCAATTGATGGTTTTTATCAACTGTACTATTGAAAACCCTGCTTTTGATAGTCAAACTAAAGATTGTCTTAATACTGCCGTGAGCAATTTTGGTTCTTCTTGTGAAGTATCTGATAAGTTTATTGAAAAACTCGCCAAAATGGGCGTGATGGCTACTGCGTGTAGTATCACCGAAGTCAAGGAAAATAAAGCCGTCAAGAAAACCGACGGTACTAAAGTCAAAAATATTCGCAATATCCCCAAATTAGTAGATGCTAATTTTGCTGGAACAAGCAAATCAGCCGAGTGCGTTATTATTTTATGCGAGGGTGATTCGGCTAAGTCTGGTATTATTTCGGGTCTTACAAGCGAAGACAGGAATTATATTGGTGTTTATCCTATGAAAGGCAAGATGTTTAATGTTAGGGGTGAAAGTGCTTCTAAAATTTCTGTAAATAAGGAAATCTTTGAAATCAAGCAAATCGTGGGTCTCGAACACGGTAAAAAATATACTGCTGAAGATGTTAAGACTAAACTGCGGTATGGTAAAATCCTATTTATGACTGACCAAGATTTAGATGGTAGTCATATTAAGGGTCTGGGTATTAATATGATTGATAGTGAGTGGAAATCGCTAATTGAAATTCCTGAATTTATCGGCTATATGAATACTCCTATTCTAAAAGCGACAAAAGGCAAAGAAACAGTTGAGTTTTACAACGACGGACAATTTGAAAACTGGAAGAAAGATAATGAT
>MDSY01034945.1_pt1 | contig 13866 bp, 17 predicted proteins | sample 811131 | NCBI WGS metagenome assembly MDSY01 (sample SAMN05326643, study PRJNA326480) | marine metagenome | isolation source: seawater | place: Atlantic Ocean: South West | collected 2010 | reverse complement strand
TTCCAATTAACTTCACCATTCATTTTGGTGTGTTGCATGAGGACAGCAATCTTGTTAATTACATCTTCAGTTAATCTCATTCATCATCCTCCATAGGAGTAGACCAACATTCTCCAATCTTACCATCCTTATAATAATATCTATCTGGTGAAGAATCACCCATATCCTCTAAAGACCACTCAAATTCTCCATCAGAATATTCTTGTTTCTTATAAATTGCGTACCTCCTCCAATGAACTATAAAATAAAATTCATCTTTAATCCAACTACTATTCTCACAAAAATTCAATAACCATTTCTCAATATCACAGGTATCGATACCCTTAAAACCTGGTGTAAACTCTTCATCTTCACAATCAACATACTTATAGTCATCATTCTCTGGGTTATAGAACGCACAAAATGTTTCATAATCATATTGATAAGCATCAAATTCTTTAGGAGAAGACCATAACTCTACTGTTGCCATAGCATACTTATCAAAAGAATAAGTATCATCATTATAATCTCCTACTTTTTCACCCTCCACAATAAGAGGCTTAAATTCATCACTCATTAGATTTTACCTCATTTGGTTTTGGAGTTTGATTGTAAAGTTCTTGATTTTTTTTATCTAGTGTCCTATTAAAATTCCAATAACTTATATTTTGAGATGTGTAGTATATTCCACATAAAAATTTCTGAACGAAATACTCAAGATATAAGAATGGAATTACAATAAGATCAAATAGTTCCATTTCTAACCAATAGTTGAATCAGGTTCTAGTGCAATATAATATCTTAGATTACAATTCTTATTCGTAAACTTAGATATAAACTTAGAAGAAACTACAACATCATAAGATCCTGGAATAACTTTAATATTCTCAACCTTAAAATTAAATACAAACTCTTTATCAGTCTCACCTACAACTATAGAATACTCATTAGAAGTATCATTTCTCTTGTCTCTTACTACTAATTTAACTACACCATTCTCACCAACTGCAGATAAATCTGGAAGTTGATATACTGCTGCTGCCTTCAACAACTTATCCATCTGTGAATACTCTAATTGGAAATGAGCATCTTCACTTGGAAGCTTCATCTCCTTATCAGGTGGACAAACAATTACAGTTTCATCAGCAAAAAAATACTTTACCCTTCTTTTACCTTCTCGAATAAGGACATAAGAATCATTATCAAAATCCAAATCTGGATCTTCATGTAGACTCAATCCACCAAGAAATTGTTTAAGATCATACACCCCAAAGTCTTTAGGGAAATCTTCTTCAATCTCTGCTTCTGCAAGAATATTCTTCATAACAGAAATAGTTTTAATATGTTGTCCTTTTTTTACAAGGATTGATTGATTAATTGTAGAAAAGTTTTCAAAAATTTTGAGAGTTTTTTCAGAAAGTTTCATAACGAGCGTTTGTTGTATCAGGTGGTTGAGTGTTTCCACTAAAGTAATAAAGAAGTAAGCAATAATGCATTGCTTTTAATATGTCTTGCTTAGGAAATCCCTTCTTATCGTATCGAGTTAAATACTTGATTGCATTAGAACGACAGAAAGCCTCTGCATCACCAACAGATTCAATAAGATCAAGAGTCTGGACATTCGTTCCTTTGGAAGTATAGTGTCCCTTATACGTTGTGGTGATATAATCTTGAAGATCTATAATTCCTTTATCTTCTTCATACTTCCTAATCTCCGTTTTCTCTATAGATAATTTTCTCTTCTCCATACTGTAAGTCATATTTTTCAATCCTCATTATAAGCATTATCTTCTGCTTTGTCAAATACAAAGTCAGCATCAACCTTATCATATAATTCAAGGAATGCTTGTTTAGTCTCATCATCAAAACGATTTACACATACAGCAATTGCCTTTTCTTTATTCTTAAAAATAGAATATGCATGTACTATATGAACTAAACGACGAGTACTAATGATTTCATCAATCCCACCATCATAGAATGTTTTACGGATAATATCACCCCAATCAACCAATCTCTTACAGAAATCAGTATCAGTAACACCTAACTTAGCAGCAATACCACCTAAGATTTTATTTTCTATATTTGGAGATGGATACTCTTGCTCAAATGTTACTGGAAATCTTTCAAGAAAGGCTTCATTAAGCACGTTAGTTCCAATAAATCTTCCGTCGTCTGAACCTTTACCTTTAGTGTTTGCTGTTGCGATGACATTGAATCCTTTTGATGGTTCGACGAACTCTCCAGTTTTTTTGAGGAAGATTCCTTTTCCTTCAAGGATGGGTTGGAGGCAGAGGATTTTATTGCTGGCAAGGTCGATTTCATCAAGAAGCAAGATTGCTCCCCTATTGAGAGCTTCAATAACTGGTCCGTTGTGCCATACGGTATTACCGTCAACCAGACGGAACCCACCAATGAGATCATCTTCATCCGTCTCTATCGTAATATTAACACGAATTAACTCCCTATTTAGTTGTGCACATGCTTGTTCTACTCCAAAAGTTTTACCATTTCCTGAGAGACCTGTAATAAATGTAGGATAAAACTGCTTAGATTGAATAATCTTTTTAACATCATTAAAATTACCAAATTTTACATAAGTATCATCTTTACTTGGAACTAGATTATGACTAGAAGGATTAACAGCAGGTGCTTTATATGCTTTTTCTATATTCTTTACATCTGTTTTAGTGACTGTAAGATTCCATTTACCTTTACCAACATTATATTTTTTAATCTTTTTAGTAACAGTCTGATAAGCAATATCATTCATAGCACAGAATGCACGAACTTCAGGAGCTGTAAACTCGGTGCCAAACTGTTTCTTTAATCCGTCATATGCTTGTTGTTCAGTCATCTTTAATTCAAATGGAGCAGTCATAATGTGTTTGTTTCAATGATTTTATTATAATAGAAATATGATGTCAATGGTAATGGAATGGGACAGTTTTTTAACTGTCCTATACTATTAAATCCACAAACTCACTTAAAACCTTTTTATTGATCTTTTTATTCTTAAGAGACTTAACAAAAGCACTCTTTATCTGTCCTTTAGTTGCATCTTCTTTTACCTCAAAATCAGTTTCTTCATTCAAAGCATTGGAAGATAATCCAAAATATTTTTCATATCCAGTAAGTTCTAAAGAAAATGATTTATCTTTTCTCCATCTTTTTATTATTGATTCACAATCAGTATATCCATTATATCTACGGATAAAATGTGTTGCTTCACGAGGTTCTAAAATACGTATACCAATAAAATTAACATTAGGAAAAGTATCTTTCAAATCTTTCAAAAGGATGCTAGTAAACTCAAACCATGCCGAAGGTACTTTATAAGTACATCCAGTCTTTCTATTCCTTAGATAATCTTTTAATGGATGTAATCCTCTAGAACCAAGATAAGTCTCATTCTCCCAATGACGTTGAACTGTTTTATGACATGGAATATGATTTGCTTCACCATCAGTAAGAACTACGCATTGAACTTTTTGAAGTTTATTCTTCTTCTGAAAATAAGGAATAATTTTATGTAAAGAAATGAGAGCTTCATTTAAAGGAGTTCCAGAAAGAGATAAACGAACAGGATATGGATAAACAGTACGAGATCTCAATCCTGCTACTACTCTCCAAATATTCTTCATTTGTTCTTCTAATACCTTGGTAGAAACATCACTAGTAAAAAACTCCATTAATGAAAATCTACTATCTATAAGAAATAAATTATCTTTTGCCTCATAATGTTCTGAGAGTTTTTCATCTCTTCCATAATAACCAGGACCATCCCCTCTATATTCTTGTGTAAAAGCATACACTTGAAATGGAATAGAAACTTTTTTACAAAACCATATTAAATTATATAATTGTTTAATAGTATCTTCCATGATATTACCCATAGAACCAGACCAATCTAATATGAATATTAATCCGTGGTTCTTCCCATCAGGGACAACATTAACTCTCTTAAAAAGATCTTCATTGAATTTATATGTATGAAGCTTTTCTGTAGAGAGAATCCCAGTGCGACTTGTAGCAGAACGAGAATAATTGTCAGCTGCTTTCCTACATTCAAATTCTTTAACAAGATACCCAACCTCCTTTTGTGCTGATTTTTTAAAATTTCTATAATCACCATCTACTTCCTCAAAAGTTATACGATGATCATAATAAGGATGTTCTAACTCATCAGTATCTTTAACATCATTAACAAAGTCACTGAATACTTTATTAATATATGAATGTATATCATCATTTTTACTTATAATTGTATCAAGATTTAATTCAGGAATCTCAATATATTCATTAGCAACTCTATCATCAGAAAGAAGATTTTTTAATTTACTATCCAATGAATTTGCAGTTTGAACTTCTGGTTCAGTGGGTGTAGAATTTTCTAATACTGGAAAATCCTCCATATCTTCTTCTAAATCATCTTCATATTCAGTTTCATCTTCACCCAAATCAGGACGTTCCGACTCACCTCCTTCCAATCCTTTTTCTAAAAGGTCAAGTAATTCTTTATCACTCATCTCATCAGTATTCTTTTCAGAACTTTCACCCATTGAACCCTCATCCATTTCAGATGAAATTTGCTCATTTTTTCCAAGTCCACTTTCATTATTTTTATCATTCTCTTCTTTACAGTAATCATAAAGCATCTTAGATACTTTCAATACCTCTTCAAATGTTTCTGTATTAGAAACTAAATCCACAATTTTCTTTTCAGAAATTGAAAAAGGTATATCAACGAAGTTACCAATCTTGAAATGTAGATTAATACGGTCAGCAAGATTAAAATTATCAATATCTTCATTTTCTATAGAAAAGAAATCATCATCACTCAGTTCATTATATCCATTATAAAATGTTTTAGCAAGACCCATATACTTACGCTTCATCAACTTCTCAATTCTTACATCCTCACATACATTTACAAACTGAGGTGGCATTGGATTCTCTATAGACCAATCAACATCTGGTGTAAAGAGTGCATGTCCTACCTCATGAGAAACCAACAGATCATATACATTGTTGGTTGCTTTATCCCACATTGGTAAGGTTAATACACGAGTTCCCACATTAAATGAGGCTGTCTGAACCTTTTTATTCTCAATAATTAAATCTTCTGTGGCAAGGAGTTTAGCTAACTGTCCTTTAATATCAAAATTAACTGGCATGAAGTTTCTTTCGTATAAACCTATAATACAAAAGAAATCACCTCTATGGGAAATGACTGTGCCACTTTAATAACTGGGCTCTAGATCGTATTGCTTCTCCTCACACTCAGAATAAGTAAGACCATCCCAATAAGAATGGTAAAGTCTTCCCCACACTACCCTAAACTCATCATCATTCAAATTCTTGAACAAACATCTATCATCTAAGTATATATGATAAGTCTTTGGCATTTTTACCTCCATATAAGTGTTGACAAAGAAGAAGCACCCCTAATCTTCTTTAGGAGTGCTTTTCTTCTATATTTTGCTTGTCGCAGTGCCTGTGGTTTCAGACTGCGTTTCGGTTCTTTCTTCGAGTGGTGTTGCCAGTTTGGAGTAGTCATCATTGTACTATACTCGAAAATCCTTTCAATTTGTCAAACCTTATGACATTTCTAAAAGTGTCCTGTAAACCAGACTTATGAGAAATGACAAAAATATTAGCATCCTTAATAACGTAATTAATTATCTTAATAAATTCTTCTGTTCCCATTCCATCTAATGAACTATCGAAAACTTCATCCATGATTAATAAATTTGTATTGACAGAGTTCTTTAATTTTGCAATCTCTCTCCAAGTAAAGAGAAGAGACAAATCAATCCTCATTTTTTCACCCTCTGAAAAAGAGGCATAAGAAAAATCTTCATGTATAGGAGATTGAATGGATTCATTAAACTCTTCATCGAGCTTAAAGTTAATATAAAAATCCATCATTTGAAGATATTTATTAACTTGTTGGTTAATGAGTGGCAAGTATTTTTTAATAATCTTCCTCTTTACTCCACCATCTTTAAGGAGACCAAAAACAAAATCATAATAAGATAAATTCTCTTTTTTAGAAAAAATCTTCTCTTTAGTTTCTTTTAAATCATTCTCATATTGGTCTAATTTCTCATGTTCAGTATTTCGGTTTTCAAACTGAGAGGTAATAGTTTGAATTTCATGTTCAAAATCTCGGATTTGTCGCTGCTTGAGGTTAATCCGAGTATTGTTTTGAGAAATGTCATGGTTGAGTTTAGTAATCTCCTGAGATAGTTGTGTAAAAAGATGCTCTCGCTCTTGTTCCTTTTTAATTGCTTGTTCTAGATCCTTGTATCCAGATTGCAACTCCTTTGCTTTATTTTGAGCATCATCAATTCTATTTACACGAAACTCTTCTTCTATCTGTTGTGTACAAGTAGGGCAAACCTTATTGTCTGTGAAAAACTTATGCTCTTTAGTAATGGTCGCTACTTTATTAGATATTTTTCCCTTATAATTATTAAGTTTCACTAACTTATCAGATGCTCCTACTACATCTTTTTGTTCTTCTAGAAGATCAACAACGCTAGATTCAATAAGTTCATTATGTTCCATATGAGTACCAACTTCAATCTTTAATATTTTAATCTTATCCTCATTTGATTTTATATTATCCTTTCCTCTTTGTTCTATCTCATCAATAAAATCTTGCTGCATCTCAAACTTATCAGATAGAGACTCACTTTTCAATTCTAAAGTTTTAACTTCATCTCTAATAATACGCATCTTATCCTTCATCACTAAATTCATAGAGGAGAATATACGAATATCCAACAAATCTTCAATAACATCTCTACGATTGTTGCCCGTTAATTGCATAAAAGGAACAAATGTACTACTTCCTAATATAACAATTTGAGTGAATGACTTATAGTTCATCTTCAAAACGTTCTGTTCCACCCATTTCTGCTGATCATTTGAATGGGAAAACTGATCCATTATATTCCCATCTCTCCATATCTCAAAAATATTTGGTTTTATTCCTCTTCTAATCTTCCAACTAATTGTCCCTATCTTAAACTCTACCTCAGTAATACAATCTTTTTCATTAGCAGTATTAACTAATTGTCCTTTATTAATTTTACGAAAGGGTTTACCGAACAAACTAAATGTAAGAGCATCCAGAACCGTACTTTTACCCGAACCGTTACTACCAATAATTAAATTTGTTGAATGATCATTTAAAGTCACCTGAGTAAAATGATTACCCGTGCTCAAAAAGTTCTTCCATTTTATAGTTTCAAAAACAATCATAATTATATAATCTTCAGTTCATTAAACTCCTCTCTCTTGGAGGAACCATTATATCATTTGATGTTATAACACTATACTTATAATTTCTCATATCACAAACTTGCATAAGAAGACTTTCCTCCACCTCAAGTACATCTGTTTCTGGATATCCTTCATCATCCAACATCATACTATACCTGAGAGCATCATCTTCTTGTTCAAAAATATAAAGAACCCTATGTCCTGTTCTATCTGAAACAGAAAAGGCTCCTTCTTCATCTTCCTTAGTAGTAGTTAAAATAAACATATTATACTAACTCACAAGCCTCCTGATATACAGATGATACAAGTTTATGAACTTTAGATTTATCCAAATCTATTTCATATTCCTTAATATATCTATTCAAAATCGTTAATGTATCTTCAGATTCAAATACATCAGAGGTTTCTTCATCATCTAATTGGAAATTTTCAACTACTTTAAGTTCTGCTATATTGCTACTATAAAGTTTATCAATAAACTTTTCAAACTGTTTTGGTTTAGATTTCTTTCTTACAATAACCTTCACTATCTTATTCTCATAAGGAGTAGTATCAAAAAGTTTGTAATTAGTATCCTCATAATAAATTACATAAAATAATCTATAAGGATTATTTACTGGTGTATGTTCTAGAGTTTTTGTATCAAATATATGAAAACCTCTAGTATCTGCTACATCTGGCCAATACATCTCATATGGATTTCCCAAATAATATACGGTTCCATCAGTAGATCTAGTATGATAATGTCCTGAATATACTTTACTAAATTTCTTAAATATATTTGCACTAAGACCATGCTCCATTACAATCTGATTATTAACTCTAAATCCAGCTAATTCCAAATGTCCCATTGCAACAGAACTCTTACTCTTTTCAATTGCTTTTAAAGTTTGTTCTTCATTCTCTTTATTAATCCACGGTATGAATAGAATATTTAATCCATCAATCTCTAATTCTTGAGTCTCTGCTAAAACTTCTACATTATCATACTCACGTAAAAGTAAATCTACAGCATTCACATTATTAGTATTTTTATAATATGCAGTATGATTTCCAACAATAGTTATAACTCTACACCCCAGTTTTTGGAGCCTATCAAAATAATTATCCTTTGCCCACGTTAATGCAGAAAAATCTATTCCCTTCCGAGAATCAAAAGTATCACCCATATCAATAACAGTAGTGATACCTTCCTTTTCTATAGTAGGAAAGAAAACATTCTCATAAAATTCCAAGAAATAATCATGAAATAATTTTGAATTTTTCCGACAACCAAAATGCTGATCGGTTATAACCGCTACTCTCATTGATTGCGAAGCTTAGAATAAACAGCATCTTTTATACTATTATAGTCTGCAGAATTGATTCCGTCAAGTGAATTATCATTATTGAAAACTTCTTCATAACCAGTCTTCTCTAAAATACGATTTTTAATCTCTAATTGCTTTTTCTCTTTTTGAATACGTCTTAAAAAAGCATAATGAATGATCTGAGTAAAGTATGCAAATGGGTTTCTTGACTTCTCTGGATCGAAATTATGAATATACTGTACGCAATTCTCTATGCCATCAGATATCATATCATCTTTAAACATATAATTAACAAAATTCGGTTTAAATGAAAGATGAGTAGCAATCTTTAAAAAACAAGATCCCAAATAATTTGTAATTCTAGGTTTAGGTTCCCCCTTAGTCTCGGCAATTGCAACTAACTGCCTATAATCAATTAAAGCAGCAAGAAATTCTTTATTATTTACATAATGCTCGGATCGTTTTCGTCTAGGTGCCATTTGTTAACTTTATTAAGTTATTAATATTGTATCACGCAAACATGCTATTGACAAGATATAAAAATACTATTACAATAACCCTGTGAGGGTTGAAGAAATAATAGCTTTAAGATTGAGTATTCTTATTATAGAGTTTTTCTAGAAGTTTTTTAGCATCACTTACGGAAATTACATATCCCATATCCCTATCTGGTTTCACTCTATGGGAACGTTGACCACTAGTCTCTTCCATATATTTTTCATAGACGGACAAAATTTGTAAATCAGTATTTTCTGTCATAGTTAAAACATTTTCTATATCAACAATATACATATCATCACTAGAGGTTTTTAACCAAGGTTCAAATTTATATCCATAAACATTAGATCTAATAGCAACTTCTTCTACAATCACAGGCATTGATAGAACTAATAGAATCCTATCTTCTTCATCGCATGGAGCAACTTTTGACAGTATTTCCTCGCCAGATTTAAATTTTATTGTAGCATAGAAGTCGTTTTCCATTATATCCTTTAGATTTTTATGGTGATAATTTCATAATTAAATTGTTCTTCATTGTATATTTTGATTCTTTCAATTAAATGATTTAATGTATAGTTTTTCCTAGAGTTATAGGTACAGTCATCAGAAATATCATATAAAGTTGCTTTGTCTTTCCTTTTGGATTTCCTTAGCACTCTTCCAATACTTTGAAGATTTCTGATTCTGGATTTACTAGGTGATCCAAAAATTACATTATGAAGGTTTTTAATGTTAATTCCAGTTGAGAAGGTGCCGTAAGAGGCAACAATGATAGCATCATTTTCAGTTTCAGTAATTTCTCTAACTAATTCACGTTGTTCAGCATCCACTCCACCATGAACAAAGAATACTTTACGATTAGTCTCTTTACTATTTATTTTATTAAATAATGGCTCTCCATGTGCCTCAACTCTACTATAAAGAATTAAAGTATTTCCTTTTAAATCTAAAGCAAGATTCACAATAAAATTATTTCTTTTTTCATTAGTAATCAAATATTGTATTTCATCTTCATAGGTTAAAAACTTTTGTGGAGGATGCTTTAATACTAGGCACATTATATCTAAAGTCGAAAGATGACCCTTCTCCATCAACTCTTTTGTTCTTATGACCTTATATGTGGGACCAAAGAGTCCTTCTAAGACCCATTTATGCGTCTGTGTGCCGTCTAAAGTTCCAGTAAACCCAAATCTATGTTTAGCATGATGCAGCTTAGTCATGATAGAAACTAAGGACTTACTCTTAAATTGATGTGCCTCGTCTCCTATGACAACATTATATTTTTCAAAGAATGTTCTATCTAACTTATGAACTGACTGCCATGTTGTAATAGTAACAGGTCTAGGATCAAATTTTTCTTTACCTGAATAGATTTTATGACAATATCTTTCAACTTCCCATCCATATTCTTGAAAATCTTTATACATCTGTTCCACCAATGATGTAGTAGGAACAATTAAAATAATAGATTTCTTTCTTTCAACGTAATATCTCACAAGAGAATATATCATTAAAGACTTACCAGATGCTGTTGGTGAAAGTAAAAGTCTTCTATTACATTTTAGTGCATCATATACTCCTTCTATCTGATATTTTCTAGGTTTATACGTACAAATAGAGTGCATATAATCTTTGACCCCTTCAAGAGAGATCATATCATTCATTTCAAATGGAAGACCATAATACTTATTATCTTCAAATTCATAACTATAATTATATTTCTTGCAGAAACTTACAATTCTATCTAATAATCCAACATATATTTGCTTCGTTCTTAAATCGAATAGATGTATTTTTCCATCCCAATACTTTCCTCTAAATTGAGGCATGAATTTAGCACCTTCAACTTCGAAGGTAAAATGATCTCTTAATTCATATTCAATGTGAGGTTGAGTTTCTATCTTTAGAAAAACTTCATTAGATTTTTTAATTCTCAGGTGAGAAGAATTCATAATACAAATAGCATCACTGCTATAAGTATTTATTACCTTCTTTTGAGACCTATTCTATCCAAACCCTGCTTGGAATCTATTCCATTCTATTGCATTTTTAATCTGATAGGTTCTATTTGATATTTGTTTTAAAATACTTTCGATATATGTAAGCATAGTTATATAATATTCTATCTTTAAAGATACTTCTGATAGTTTTTCATCAGCATCCAAATACTTTTGCATTGTATCTTTATCTCTTATCTTTTTAGGGAAAGGATTCTTCTCATAGATCTCTGGATCTGCTTTCCCACTAAAATATTCATAACGAGTATGACGTACATTCTTACGTTGCTGTTCTGCTTTCTTAAGAAGAAGAGTTAAATTATTATATAATTCATGATATTTTGCATGAAGAGATGGAATTTTTAATGATTCATCATGTAAATTGTCTGGATCTATCTTTGAATCTTTTTCCCACATCTCTTGAATCTTTTCAAGATCGATCATAAAGGTTTGTTGAGTGTATTAACAATATTGTACATAGTATACTTGAAAGTTACCTCTGCTGTAAAGTATTCTATATCAGTATCCGTAGCATCAAATGTTAGAGTTGATAAGCTAATTGGAAATATATCAGAGAATTCTACCTTAAAATTCAAATTTTGACTACTGTTTAAAACTAATAGAGTCGCATCAGAATAAAGATTTAATTGTCCTTTAGTATCGGCAAAATCTCCCTTTTGTTTTTGATAGTTATAAGTTTCTTCTAATGACTCTGGATATCCTAGTCCACGTATCCATTTTTGTATTTCCATATAGTTGGATAAGTCTTCATCAACTAAAAATCTAACTGTTAAATCTTCAAATTCAATCTTATCACCAGGAAAAGGTATATCTCTTAAGTATGATGCTACTTCAGTAACACCAAATTGTAAGGAAGGAATATTAATAGAATTACCAAAGAAAGCAACTTTAGGTGATCTTACAATTGTAAATTTAAATCCAACTGCACTAAGAAAATTTCTATTCTTAATCTGCTTTTCAAATGGATTTCCTGTGATATTACTCATGAGTTGCCCCCACCATTACCGCCACCATTACTCCCACCATTGCCAGAGTGGTTACCACCATTACCATTACCATTTCCACCATTCGCATGTCCATTAGAACTTCCGTTGCCGTTGCCATTTCCATTTTCATTTTGATTATCACGAGTTAACCACCCTCTAGCACCAACATAATATCCTCTAGGGATGGGCATACATTTCTTTTCCTTATGACAATAATATTTGCCTTCTGGACACCTTTTAATGCTAGATTCTTCAACAAAATCGTTAAATGATTTCATATCACTAGGAGTTTATTTATATTTATCTTTCTCCCATGATAGCAATTAATCTAATGCACCTAAGTCGTTATGCCTAGTTTTTTTAATGTCGTCATGCAACTGTTCTGTACTATCTCTTTCCATTTGCTCTGCTAACTTTTGTTTAGCTGCAATAACTCCTGCTAAACGTTGCTCCAGAGTATCTTGGACTCTAGTGTACATCTTCAATTGCCATTGACGATATTCTTTAATAGACTTTCTTACTTTACAAAACATTTTTGATTAACACAATGTAATATTATTTATCTACTCTTTCAGTGAAATCTATTCCTTCCATATGATCATACTCATGTTGAAAAACTCTTGCAACAAATCCATCAAATCTTCTTTTAAAAATATTTTTACTCTCATCTTCATATTTAACTACAACACCTTCAGGTCTTTCTACTTTCAAATATAGATCTGGATAAGATAAACAACCTTCTTCCATCACCACTCTCTTCCTTGACTCTTTTATTATTCTAGGATTAAAACAAGTGATAGTTTTTTTAGTTTCCGTATCTGGCATCATTACAAATACTCTTTCATCTATACCAATTTGATTAGCAGAAAGTCCTACACCATTATGATGTAACATATTATCTACTAATATCTTTGATAAATTTTGACGATCAAGATTATAACTACACTTTTCTATTTTTTTATGTAGTAATGGATGTTCAGATGGAACTAATCTTTTCATCAACGTATTGTTTTATAAGTTCTTTTGCCTGATCATATAAAGGTATTATATTCATCTTATGATACACATGATATGATATATCATTTACTTGTTCTTTAGAGAGATCTGGATATAGATCTTTAATTACTCCGTCTAATTTAAGTCCGACAGTAGAATCTTCAAGTGATTTTTGCATTTATTTTTATTTAGACAAAAAAAAAGACCCTCCCGAAGGAGAGTCTTTGTAAGAAATATAAGCGTCTTGCTTACATAAGGTTCTTAACAGCAACACGTCTGTAGTAGCGGTTAGCGTTAATCTTAAGACGACCAAGACCTTGTGTCATGCCTTCTGCAAATGGGTTTGCAACTAGACCATAACGAGTCTTGAATCCGATCTTGGGCTGGAAGGTGTCCTGACCAACTGCACGAACCATCTGTAGAGGAACGTAAGGGCAATAGAACAGACCAGCATCATAAGGAGAAGTACCTTTGTATCCAACAACATAGTACTGGTTACCACTGTTTGTAGAAATGTTTCCACTACCAGCAGAACTACCAACTGCTAAGTTAGCAGCATATGGGTCGATGTATACTCTGTACTTACCGTTAAGAGTACCAGCAAATGTATTACCAGTATCGTCAACGTTAAGATTAGCATTAAGAGCAGGAGTGTAATCAAGTACACCAGCCATTGTTAGTGCAGAAGCAACGTCTGCAGAGCAAAGGATGATGTTACCCTTTCCACGACGAGTTCTTTGTGCAATAGCGTTTGCATCTCTTTCGATCTGGAAGATAAGTCCC
>MDSY01017147.1_pt1 | contig 13867 bp, 15 predicted proteins | sample 811131 | NCBI WGS metagenome assembly MDSY01 (sample SAMN05326643, study PRJNA326480) | marine metagenome | isolation source: seawater | place: Atlantic Ocean: South West | collected 2010 | reverse complement strand
CCAGGTCACTGCAGCGCACGTGGCGGAATTGGTAGACGCGCTAGCTTGAGGGGCTAGTGGGATTTTTCCCGTGGAAGTTCGAGTCTTCTCGTGCGCACTAGATGTTTTCCCTACTATTCCATTCTAATAGACTTTAAATTTTGTATTTTTGTTTAAGCTTTTTTATAGAGGTCTAAACTAATGGTTCGGATAAAAAACAGTTTTAGCATAAAGAACCTCGAAATCATATCAGGGATAAAAGCGCATACCATAAGAATATGGGAAAAACGTTATAATTTGTTATCTCCCGATAGAACCGATACCAACATTCGTAAGTATTCTATAAATAGCCTTAGAAAGCTACTTAACATTACAATTTTATACAAAAATGGGGTTAAAATTTCTAAAATAGCAATGCTCGATGAAATTGAAATGATAAAAATGGTTCGAGATTTTACTCTCAAATCTAAAACTGAACAGACCTCGATTAATGCCTTTAAGTTGGCAATGGTTAATTTCGATCCCTTTTTATTCAATCAAACTTTTGATGATCTAATACAAGAAAAAGATTTTGAGTCTGTATACATGGATGTATTTATACCTTTAATGATAGAGCTTGGCATTTTATGGCAAACAGACGCTATAAGTCCATCTCACGAACACTTCATAACTCACCTTATAAAACAGAAAATACACATTCAAACAAATCTTGTTCAGACTAAGAAAAAATATTCAAAAAATCAACCTTGTTTTGTCTTATTCTTACCTGAAAACGAAATTCACGAATTAAGCTTGTTGTTTTTAAATCATCTGATTTTATCAAAAGGGTATAGAACTATTTTTTTAGGTCAATCTTTACCTAGCGATAGCTTAAATACTCTTTTCAATTTCTCAGTAGACCTTCATTTCATAACCTATTGTACTGTTGAGCCGAGTCCTGATAAAATTGATTCTTTTTTAAAAGATTTTAATAAAAATATTTTAATGGAAAATAAATCTATATTATCCATTTTCGGGAATAGGATAGCAGATGTAACATTAAATAAATTATCAAAAAAAATTAATCTTTGCAAAGATCTTGACGTATTCAAAGCCGAATACCTTGATTCGAATGCTTGTGTATGATTTTATTATATAAATTTGTATTATGACTGAAAGTTAAAAAAAAATTAATGAAAACTATATTTGATAATATATCTAACGAATGCAGTAGACTGGTGACTATTTCATATAGCACATCGTTTTCGCTTGCAACTAAAATGTTGGACGTTTCTATTCGTAAGGATATATATAATATCTATGGTTTTGTTCGTTTTGCTGACGAAATAGTAGATAGTTTTCATTCATATAACAAAGAAGAATTGTTGGATCGTTTTGAATTGGACTTGTTTCATGCCATAGAATATAAAATAAGTTTAAATCCAATTCTAAATTCATTTCAGAACACCTATCATCAATTTAATCTAGATCTAGATGACGTGAAATCTTTCCTTAAAAGTATGCGGTGGGATTTACACAAGAAAAAGTATCTAACACAAGAGGATTATAAAGAGTATATATACGGCTCTGCTGATGTAGTTGGACTAATGTGTTTAAAAGTTTTTGTTAAAGGAAATGAGGAGCTTTACGATAGTCTTAAAAAATCTGCCATGTCACTAGGGTCAGGTTTTCAAAAAGTAAATTTTTTAAGAGACTTAAAAGCAGATCAAGAAGGGCTAGAGCGTTCATATTTTCCAGGAACAGACATTGAGAACTTTGACGAAATATCAAAGGAAATTATAATTAATGAAATAGAAAAAGACTTTAAGGAAGGTTTTAAAGGAATTCTTAACCTACCAAAAGAAGCTCGCTTTGGAGTTTATACTGCCTATAAATATTATTACAAATTACTCTTGAAACTAAAAAAAATTCCTTCAAGTCACATCAAGGAATCACGTGTACGAGTCCCAAACTACGAAAAAATTAGTGTTTTAGCTCGATCTTATTTAAACTACCGTTTTAATACTTTATAAAAATGATTACTTTCTTCTGGATTTCAATTTATTTAACAGCTTTTATATTCATGGAATTTATGGCTTGGTTTTCTCATAAATATATCATGCATGGTTTTCTTTGGCATCTTCATAAAGACCATCACAAAAAAGATCATAATTCTTGGTTTGAACGCAATGATCTTTTTTTTATATTCTATGCAGTCTTAAGTGCTGTCCTAGTTATATTGTGGGGGGAATTTGGATTTTGGCCGGGTTTGCCAATGGCCCTGGGAATTTTTACGTATGGAATGAGTTATTTTGTTGTGCATGATATATTTATACATCAACGATTTAAGATATTCAAAAAAATAAATTCAAAATATGCTAAAGGACTTAGAAGAGCTCACAAAATACACCACAAAAGTATCCACAAGGAAAAGGGAGAATGTTTTGGTATGCTTTGGGTTCCTCTAAAGTACTTTAAATAGTACATTACTACTTTGACCAAATATTAGTAAACTCACAATATTTATAGTCTTTACTTATACTTACATAGGTTTCTTCAATTTTTTCTTGAGTCCATTTTTCAATAAAACGCAATTGCTTGTCCTTTAAGGCAAGTTCTTTAATTCTGATAAAATCTTGAGAATAATCTGCAACATGCTCTTCAAAACGATTGGTTATCTTGATAATCTTATATTTTTTTAATCCAGAACGGTCCTCGTCTAATAAAGGTAGTGAGATTTCGCCCTCTTCCAACTTACTTACTTGATTGTAAAGTGTAGGATCCATTTTAGTTAGTTCAAAACGAGTATCTCCGGTAACTGGGTTAATTATCGTTCCTCCGCTATTTTTAGTTTCTTTCTCATTAGAAAAATTAAATGCAGCTATGGCAAAAGTTATTTCTTCATTTACAATATGACTACGAAGGGAATCTAAAATTACCCTGGAAGCATCTAGTTGGTCTAAATCTACTTTAGGAGTCAACAATATATGACGAATGTCTACTTGTTGTCCTCTAATTTTATCCACTGTCAATATATGCCATCCAAAATCTGATTTAAATGGTTTTGAAATCTGTCCCTCTTCTAAACTAAAGGCAGCATCTCTAAACTCTTTAACCATCTTAGGTCGTTTTCTATGAAGTGTGTACTTACCCCCCGATGAGCGAGATCCTGGGTCTTGAGAATATAAAATTGCTTTTGATGCAAAGCTCAGACCTTTTTCTTCAACATCATTCTTAAAATCTTTTAAACGATCAATTACGCGCTGTGTCTCCTCAACTTTTATCTTAGGTTCAATAACAATTTGCGCCAACTCAATCTCTGTACCAAAAACTGGAAGTTCGTCTTTTGGAATTGATTCAAAAAAGTTTCTAACTTCTTCAGGAGTAATTTCAATTTTAGAAACTATTTCTGATTGCATCAAAGAAGCTAATTTTTGTAATTTATTAATTTCAAAAAGCTGCTCTCTAAATGACAATTCGTCTTTTTTATTATAAAATTCTAAAACTTTCTCAATACTACCCAATTCTTCTGTAAAGTATTGAATGCTTTGATCTACATAACTATAAACTTCAGAATCACTAATTTCAAGGCTATCTTGCACAGCATGATGAGCATATAGTTTATCTTCCATCAGCTTTCCTAACAACTCACAACGTTCAATACCGTCAGTAGGAATTCCTTGAGACTTCATGTCAACTAAAGTTTTGTCAATATCAGAATCTAAAATAACATAATCCCCAACTACTGCAGAAACTCCATCGATTTTAATTCGTTTGAAAGTATTTATAGATTGAAGCGATCCCTGGCTATATAAATGATAACTAAAAACAAAAGCCACTAAGAATAGTAGAGTTTTATTAACGGTAAATTTCAAATTTCTTTGTACGTATTGCATCTTGTAATATTTCTTTATCAAATTGTTTTATGAAATCAAGTTTTCTTTTATTGAAAACAATTTTTCGAATAGTATGTTCTACAGAAACTAAAGGAGCAACCTCGTTTCTTAACTTATAATCATTAACATAGAGCAAATATACCTCGAAAGCATTCTTTACAAGAAAAAATTGTGATTTTTTTAAGTACTTTTTGAAATTATCTTCTTCTAAAAAAGTAAGAGTTAGAATTGCATTTCTTTTGGAAAGCCACAGAGAGTCTCTTAACTCGAAAGAATTGAATTGAAAAGAGAGTGAATCTAAAAATCTTACATCATCCTCTTGAAAGCGAATTAGTTTTTCTTTAATTTCTAAAATGTCATTATTTTCTGAAGGAAGGGCAATGTATCTTAGACTCATCAAAATTTCATTCAACTTAAAATTATTTTGATTTTCAGCGTAATATAATTCAATTTCTTTATTACTTATTAAAGTGTCTATTTTTGATTTTAAAACAGATTCTTTGTAAGTTCGACTCCATAGATCAGAGCGGTATGAATTCACCATTTCATCAAGATCTTTTTGAGTTTCTAACTTTAGGTTAATAATTGCCTGATCTAAAAGCAAATGTTTTCTGGCCCAACTATCAATATAATTTTCTGTTTGTAAAATACTGTCTGTCTTTGAAGAAAAATTTTTAATATTATTTTTCAATTCTGAATAATATAAATAAGAATTCCCTGCACGAGCTATAACTGGATCATTGGAAACTTTATAAAGTTGGTCACAGCTTCCAAAAACAAATAAAGTTATTAACCAACAACTATTAAAAGTTAATTTGAAATTTAATATTTTAAATTTATCAACTGGGCGTAATTTTTGCATAAATTAATTAAGTTTTAGTATTGGGAAAAGAAATTTATTGTGTTTATAAACAATATTTTTACTATATATTCTTAATAACTTATATAAATATCTATAAATCAATGAATTATTTGTTCATAAATATTTTTTTATTAACAAGTATATTTATAACTTGCGTATGAAATGAGAAAAAGCACTTTACTTTTTGTTTTAACTTTGTTTCTCGCTACATCAAAAGCGTACACAATTTCACCCCCTTTACTTTTACCAGTTAATTATAATTTGAACCAAGATATTGTAAAATTATTCTATAGCAATGGAGAATTTCAAATAGATGGTTTGACCGGTATTGGTTCTATTCAAATATACAGTATAATAGGTAATGAAGTTTTAAGATTCAATTCAGAGTCTTTAGATGAATTTAAAAAGTCTATTCCTCTTGAGCCAGGTAACATGTATATTGTTCGAATTATAACTGAAACAAATGTCAAAACATATAAAATAATTGCAAATTAGTTATTCAACAAGCGAAATTTAATTCTTAGAATACTATCCTTTTGATTCTAAAAAACTTTACTTATTTTTCATAAATAAAATCTTTTTAAATAACTATGGGCTGTAGTTAGGTGCTTCTTTTGTGATTTGGATATTATGTGGGTGACTCTCTCTAATTCCTGAAGCAGTTAACTGAACAAACTTACCTTTTTCCTTTAACAATTTAATATTTGGTGCTCCACAATAACCCATCCCTGCTTTTAAACCACCTAAAAACTGATGAATACTTTCAACAAGCTCGCCTTTATAAGGAACACGTCCTACGATTCCTTCAGGCACAAGTTTTTTAATATCATCTTCAATATCTTGAAAGTAGCGATCTTTACCTCCCTTATTCATTGCTTCTACAGAACCCATTCCACGATAAGATTTAAATTTTCTTCCTTCAAAAATAATTGTTTCACCAGGAGATTCTTTCGTACCTGCTAAAAGACTACCTAGCATAACACAAGAAGCGCCTGCAGCTATAGCCTTAGGGATGTCTCCAGTATAACGTATTCCACCATCTGCAATAATCGGGACACCACTTCCCTTTATCGCCTCAGCTACTTGTAAAACTGCTGACAATTGGGGATACCCAACACCTGCTATAATTCTTGTTGTACATATAGATCCAGGACCAATTCCAACTTTTACAGCATCAGCTCCGAGATCAACTAGATATTTTGCGGCAGAACCAGTTGCAATATTTCCAACAACAGTTTCAAGTTCAGGGAAACTTGCTTTTATTTCCTTTAAAACTGAAGCTACCCCCTTTGTATGAGCATGAGCTGTATCAATAACAATAGCATCTACTCCTGCTTCAACTAATGCTTCTGCACGTTTAACGGCATCAGCCGTAACGCCAACTGCAGCAGCAACTCGTAACCTCCCGTACTCATCTTTATTTGCTATTGGCTTTGTAGTGTGTTTTGTAATGTCTCGAAAAGTAATTAATCCAACCAAATTTTGATTATCATCAATTACAGGGAGTTTTTCAATTTTATGTTTTTGTAATATTTCTTCTGCATCTGAAAGTGAAGTACCTTCTTTTACAGTAATAAGGTTTTTAGAAGTCATTACTTCTGTAATGGGTCTTTGTTCGTCTTTCTCAAAACGAAGATCTCTATTAGTAACAATACCACTTAATTTACCTTTTCTGTCTACAATTGGGATTCCACCAATTTTATATTTTTGCATGTTAAAATTTGCATCTGCAACAATAGAACTTAAAGGAAGAACAACTGGATCAAGAATCATTCCTGATTCAGAACGTTTAACCATTCTAACTTTAATAGCCTGCTCTGCAATTGTCATGTTTTTGTGTAGAACTCCTATTCCACCCTCACGTGCCATAGCAATTGCCATTTTACTTTCTGTAACAGTATCCATTGCTGCAGAAACAATGGGGATGTTCAAAGGGATATTTTTTGAAAAATAAGAATTGATTTTTACATCACGTGGCAAAACATCAGAATAAGCAGGTACCAAAAGGACGTCGTCATATGTAAGACCTTGTTCAACAAATTTTGAGTCATCTTGAATCATAGCAACTATTTTAAAAATTAGTTGCGTATAAAATTATGGAATTATAAGCTTTAAACGGCTAAATTATCTAAATTTTATTTTAAAAGATCATCTAAAATCACTCAAAAATCACCTTTACAACTTAGTATCATTAAAATTTCTGAGAAAACAAAAATATAACAAAGAGGAGAATATCCAAGCAACAGCATATTTATTCCAACTAAATATGACTAAACAAAAGAAAATATTTTGTTTTGTTTAATTAAGAAAATTTAACTAAATATATTTCGTGTGAAGTAATTAAAAGTACTTATTATAAAAAATTAAATAAAAATATTAAGTGATTGATTATAAGAATATTCAAACTTAATTAAATTGATGTTAAGTTTTATTTTTTGCTGATTAAAATAGGAAATTAATTTTTCGGTAGGCATATTTCCTGTTAAACTATCTGCAGCCATTGGACATCCACCAAAACCTTTTATTGCTCCATCAAATCGATTACATCCTGAATCATGAGCAGCTTTAATTTTTTTAAAAGCATTTTCTGGATTTGTGTGAAAATGAGCTCCAAATTCTATCGAAGGATATTGATTTATAGTAGCTTTAAATATTTGAGAAATATCAATAATTTTTGCAGACCCAATTGTATCAGAAAGAGATATAATTTCAATTCCCTTTTGGGCTAAAAGATCAATCCAACTGGACACAATACCTACCGACCAAGGATCACCATAAGGATTACCAAATCCCATAGATAAATAAACAACTAGTTTTTTTCCAGAATTATTACAAACTCTAATTAACTGATCTAATAATATAATCGCTTGTTCCTGATTTTTATGCGTGTTACGCATCTGAAAGTTCTCAGAAATTGAAAGCGGAAAGCCTATGTATGAAATTGAATCATGTTTTACGGCTTCTAAAGCGCCTCTTAGGTTTGCAACAATTACCAACAATTCTGATTTGCTATTAGAAAGATCAATATTTTGTAATACTGAAGCTGTATCTTTCATCTGTGGAATAGTTTTTGGTGAAACAAAACTTCCTAAATCTAAAACATCAAAACCAACGGATAGTAACGATTGAATATATTTGATTTTAGTCTCCGTAGGAATCCATTTCTTGATGCCTTGCATGGCATCCCGAGGGCATTCAATAAGAATAGGTGTTTTCATTTTTTAAAGATACGCTTTTGTCTAAAACAGAAGATACAAAGCAATACACATAAGAAAAATTACCTGAACAAAATTCATCCAATACAATATCCTAACATTTTCAAATATAAGAGAAGCAATTTTTGAGGCAGTTATTGAAACAAACGAAAAAACTAAAAAGGCTTGAAAAGTGAAAATCGTTCCTAAAATGGCATATTGTTTGGAATTAGTGAGTGTACTGTCAAACAAAAAACCTGGGAAAAATAACCAAAAAAATAAAGTAACTTTTGGATTTAGTAAATTCATAATCATTCCCTTTTTGAATATCATTAAGTAATCTTTTTCTAATAAACTATTAGGTTCAATTTTAAATGCAATATTTTTGAAAGCTTTATAAGCTAGTAACATAAAGTATAACGCTCCGGTAATTTTAAGCATAAAAATTAAATTTGGATAAATGTCAATAAACTTTTCCCAACCTAATACAAGTACAAGTGTATGAAATGGCAACCCACAAACAAGTCCAGCTGCAATTGTCATACCTGATTTCACTCCTTTAGTAATACTTTCGTTTAGAACTAGAAGAATGTCAGGACCTGGAGCAAAGGTCAAGGCTATTGATGCAAATATAAATGATAAAAGTGTTTCCATATAAAATGAATTCAAAGTTCGATATTTTTCTCAAATAATAAGAATCAAAGTATATTTGCAAAGATTATTAAAAGAAAAATATGATTAAAAGAATCGAAAATGAAATAGAGAATTTGAAGTTACAGTTAATTGATCACTCTTTATATAAAACGATGAAAAATAAAGAAGATATTCAGGTCTTCATGGAGCATCATGTTTATGCGGTTTGGGATTTCATGTCTCTAGTGAAAAAACTACAAATTGACCTAACCACAACTACCCTCCCCTGGGTACCCAAAAGCATGCCTTTTTCTGGAAGGTTAATTAATGAAATTGTCTGGGGTGAAGAAACAGACTTAAATAAAGATGGTGTGGCTATGAGCCATTTTGAAATGTATCTTCAGGCAATGGATCAGATCGGAGCAAACACTACTCCATTTAACAATTTTTTAAAAGGAATTGACAAATTTAATTCTATTCAAACTCATATAGATTCATCAGATCTTCCAATATTTATAAAAAACTTCCTTGACTTTACCTTTAATGTAATTGAATCTAACAAAACACATGTAATTGCAGCTGTTTTTACTTTTGGAAGAGAAGACTTAATTCCAGATATGTTTATTGAGATGGTAAAAACAATTAATAATGAGTCAAATTTAGATTTAACTCACTTGATTTATTATCTTGAAAGGCACATAGAAGTTGATGCTGGCGAACACGGACCAATGGCTTTGAAAATGATTCAAGAATTATGTGGTTCAGATCCAGTAAAATGGGAAGAAGCTCAAAAAGCCACAAGAAATGCACTTTATCATAGAATAGCGCTTTGGGACGGTATTGCCAATTTAACTATAAAACCAACAAATTATTGAATGTTATGAGAACACTTTATTTAATTATATTTCTTTTTTATGGAATACTAGGCTTTGCTCAAAATACAGATTTTGAACAATACTCATCTTCAATTCAATCCGAAGATTTACGTCAATTATTGTATGTTTATGCTTCTGATTTTTTTCAGGGTAGAGAAACTGGAACCATAGGTCAACAAAGAGCCGTTACATTTCTAAAAGAATTTTACGTAACTCGTGGAATTAAATCTGCTAAAGGAAGTGAAAATTACTTTCAAAAAATGACTCTTTACATTAAAGGAGTGAATGTTAAAACTGAAAATGTAGTTGCAATTATTGAAGGTTCTGAAAAACCAGACGAGTATCTTGTAATTTCTTCTCATCTAGATCACATTGGTATTAAAGGTGGATTGATAAATAATGGTGCTGATGACGATGGTTCTGGTACCGTTAGTTTACTCGAGATAGCTGAAGCGTTTCAAAAATCAGTAGAAGCTGGAAACGGACCTAAAAGATCTATTATTTTCTTACATTTTACCGGAGAAGAGAAAGGACTTCTTGGTTCAAAATATTATACAGATAATCCTCTCTACCCTTTAAAAAATACTATTGCTAATTTAAATATTGACATGGTAGGTCGTTCGGATCCAAAAAGAAAGAATAACAATCCAAATTACATTTATCTTATTGGCTCTGATCGATTGAGTACTGAATTACACGAACTTTCTGAAAAAGTAAACAAAGCTTCTGTAAACATTGATTTAGATTATACTTATAACGCCCATGACGATAAAAACCGTTTTTATTTTAGAAGTGACCATTATAATTTTGCTAAAAATAATATTCCAGTTATTTTTTATTTTAACGGAACACATGCAGACTATCACAAACCTACCGATACAGTAGAGAAGATTGAATTTGATCTTATGGAAACACGAGCTAGATTAATTTTTGCCACTGCGTGGGAATTGGCTAATCGTGAAGAACGCATTAAATTAATTGAAAAAAAATAACTTACTTATGAAAAAATATTTATTTTTTTTAGTGACACTTTTAAGTACTTTTTCTTTTAGTCAAAAATTAGAGTCAAATAGTACTGACGATATTGACACTTTCAATCTTCAAGAGTCCGATTCATTAGATCTTAATAAAGTCAAAAGAATATCGTTAGGAATTAAACTAGGAATACCAAATATTGCTGGTTTTTCCTTAGAAGGTATTAGTCCGTTTCTTGGAAACAGAATTGCACCCTATATTGACTATAGTTCTTTCCCAGTAAACACCAATGAAACCGATGTTGATTTGAAATATTTGGAATTTGGTTCTAACTTTTATTTTGGCAAGAATGGGAAAGGGTTTTATACTGGAATTGGTTTTGGAGCTCTAAATACAGATATTATTTTTAAAGACTTAGAATTTGAAGAAAATGGTAATCGGGGAAGAGGAAGTGGTTCAATTTCGACTAAAATCAGTACTACCAACCTAAAAGTAGGAATCAAAACAGGTGGACGCGTATACTTTCGTCTAGAAGTTGGTTATGGTATAGGAACTATTCCTAAAAACGTTATTGTTGAAGGTAAATTTACCTATAAAGATAGTAATGGTATAACAAGGACAGAGAGTGGTTCCGAAACTGAAAAATTTCCTATAATTCCTGGAGTTAATGATAATGGAGTTTTAGTTGGTAATTTTGGCTTTGGAGTTTCTTTCTAATCCAATAAAATGTTTTATTTATAAATTAAAAAAACCTCTGTATTAGTAGAGGCGTTTTTTGTTATGATGTAATAAAATTAATTAATTTTAATCACGATCCTCGCTATGGGCATTGTCATCTGTATCCTTAGCCTGAAGAGAAGCCATTAAACCACCAGCATCAAAATAATCTCCACCAGCAAAAATAAGTCCGTCTTGGAAATCAAAAGTTTGATAAGTCATAAGTTCCCATGATTTGCCAGAAGCAGAATGTACTCCGGTCCATTTTCCATAGGTTCTAACGCTTCCGTCAGATAATCCAGTTTCAGCAGAAACTCCTGGCAACCAGTTTTCAGGAGTAAATACGACATCTTCCATAACATCATGCCATCCTTTAAGATAAGACCGGTATTGTTCTTTATTAAGCATTCCTGCAGCGTGAAATGCAGATTGCCATTGAAGATCTTCATGAACTAAAGCAAGTTGACCTTCTAAGTCAGATTCTGTTCCTTGAAGTTCTAGAAGTAATTTAGCTGTCTCAACGTTTTTCGCAAAATCTGGATGAGGTCCTGTGGCACAAGAAATAAAAAAGCACATCAAAGAAATAAAAAGTAATTTTTTCATTTTAACATATTTTAAATTCAATTAATTCAAATATAACTAAAACATTTAAAAAAATAATCTATAATTATATGCTTTTTTGTGAAAAACATAATATTGAAAACTACTAAAAAGATATCTATTTTTATTTAAATAAAATTTTGATAAAAAAAATTCTTAATTCAACTTAAGAAGGGTTTGTTTTTTCCTGTTTTTTTTTATAAATAGCCTAAAAAAAGTTAATTGACTTAAAATTAGTACATTAGGTGAAAAATATATTATGAAAGAAATTTTATACACATTAATTTTTACCGCTGTACTCATGGGGAGTGTTTATGCTTATGCTGTTTATGCTACAAGAAGCGGAATTGAAGATGACGAAAATAATAATTTTATACCCGATTCTTGGGAAAAAACATTTAAGTGGGTATTTACTGGTAAAGTCTTAATTATGTTTGGTTTAGGGTTTGCTATTGGATTTTTGGTTAGCAACCTATTCTACTGATTTATAGAATGACCTACTTAAATAGCTGTAATTATATAGCTTGAATTCTTAAAGATAAAATTATTCAACTATTTAAAACTGATTGTAAACTTTTTGGAAATATCATTCCAATTTATGGTTCTTGGATTGTCTTAAGTTTTGACTATTATTAGCTCAAGTATACATGTAAAAAATAATATTTATCAAAACCATTTATATATTTTTTATAGCAGATTAGATCAGGTTATTATTTAAATATTAAGTTACAAATTTGTATTCAATACTATATAATGATTCTACTATTTGGAGGTTTTTTTATTTTTAAACATATATGACTTTTTTTAAATTTTAAAATTTATTACATTTAAACAATCAACTATAAATTATATAAAATGAAAAATACTATTGCTATTTTATTGTGTTCCATTCTATTCATTAATTGTGATTCAAATTCTGCTGAAATGACTATTTTTAAGAAAAATGTAGAATCATCTAAGAAATTTTATAGCGCGTTTTCGGATAAAAAACTCGATGAAATGAAAAGTTTTGTGACCGAAGAATTTACTTGGTCGCCCCCTCCTACTGGTGTTGACTCTCTTGATGTTAATACATGGTATAAAACTATGGAAGGATTTAATGCTAGATTCAATGATATTAAATTCACAAAACAGCTTTACTTTGCTGGATTAGACGAAAATCAAAAACCTAATGGAGATGTTCGTGTTTATGGTACCTGGGAATCTTTAAATTCTGTTACAGAAAAACCAGTATTAATGGATTATTATGCTGTACTTTTTTTTAATAATGAAGGTAAAATCTATCATCAAAGTGAATGGTATAATGCGACTGACTTAAACCAAAACTCTTTGGTCGATGTTGTTGCTATAATTCCATTAAAAAAAGGATATTCCAAATGGTATAAAGGTTTTATAAAAGATAATAAGAACAGAGAAAAGTTTTGTGACGACTCAAGGACACTTGTTTTTCGGGATGTAAAAGACCCAAATAATGTTTCTGTCTATTTATATGATGTAGATATGTCAAAATTAGGAGAAATGATGACAGATCCTGCATTTGAGAAATTCGCGATTTCATTAGGTGAAGATTTAGCTAACAAAAAGGTTTATACTCTAAGTTCTCTTTAATCTATGAATCTAATTCCGTTAAAATACTCTAACTTTTGAGTTTTATTAATCTCAAATATGTTGAAAAATTTGTAACACTACTAATTAGCTTTAGTGGTGTTTTTATTAAGTTGAAATTGCATAAGATAAAGTTACTATAAAGCTAATTTATCTCGAATAATTATAAAGACTATGCACGATAAAGCTTAACATCTAATTTAATTTATGTAAGGTTTGTTGATTGATATTTGATTTAAACTCACTAATTATATATTCAATATATTTGAGTTGACTCCTAAAGTTATGAAAAGATTAACCCTATTTGTTTTTCTTATTCTCTTATCCTGTTCCAAGGATAGTCCTATTCCTGATGCACCAACTCCAACTATAAAATACACTTTAACAGTAACTGCTTCTGAAGGAGGAAGTGTAGATATATCTGAAGGTGATTACAATGAAAATTCTAATGTGACAGTAACAGCTTCTCCATCTGAAGGATACGTCTTTTCAGAGTGGACTGGTGATGCTTCGGGTAGTTCAAATCCACTTACTATCAGTATGACTGGAAAT